>Ga0265797_10005283_pt1 | contig 18932 bp, 18 predicted proteins | sample P2T30metagenome_FD_192433 | JGI IMG/M metagenome (GOLD analysis project Ga0265797, IMG submission 192433) | Plant litter microbial communities from East Loma Ridge, Irvine, California - P2 T30 | ecosystem: Environmental > Terrestrial > Plant litter > Unclassified | place: USA: California... | reverse complement strand
TGGAATTCAGGTAACATAGCAGGATATCAGTCAACCAGTGCTTCTTCCAGCACGTTCATCAATACTTTCACACGCCTTGTGGATCTCCAACTATGTTTTGCGCATATTCTCAATCTGCAATATCGCGAACCTGTTCGCATCTTGAACACATCTAGCTATCTAGCTCGTGTAGCAAGAGACAACCATATGTCATACACTGTGAGTTCAAATCAAGCTATTCGATTATATCAAAGATACATCCCTCATGAGAAATTCTTCATCACCAATCACGGTTGCATAGGTATATCTGCCCAAGGAATGATATCATTATCAGAATAGCTATAAGCATGCGACTATTGTACACGGAACCAATACCTGAAGGCAAGAGAACTTATGAGATCCTAGGGGCAGGTATAATTGAGGGATCTAGTTCATTCAGCCCACGAACACCGCATGGATCTCTGAGACGCTCACAGTGCGCCGTTTACCAAAGCTGGCAAGTGGGCTCCTTGACCTTGCACTGGAAACTTTCCCTAAACTCCCGGGAGTTCGCCATCGTACCCAGGATTCTCGCCCACTTGGGTGCGTGCGGATCCGTGTAGATGCGATTGATCGCGGTATCCTTCCGAGTCTTGCCACACCACCAGTTTCTATAGCTGACAAAGAACATTTGCTCTTGAGTAAAGTGATCTAGACCAGGAAGGTCCTTGTTGGGCGTCTCGCCTGAACGACGCTTCCAGGCTTGGAAAGATGCCGACAGACCGCCTGCATCGGCAATGTTCTCGCCAAGTGTAAGACGGCCGTTGACGTGCAGTGGCTTGTCATCTGGGCCTGGAACTGTAAAGTTGGAGTATTGGTCGACGAAACATTCAGTCTTCTTCTTGAAGGCATCTACCGTAGACTTTGACCACCAGTCTGTGTAGTTGCCATTCTGATCGTAGTGTCGTCCCGTACTATCGAACGCATGGCTAAGCTCGTGACCAGCGACAGAGCCGAAAGCGCCGTAGGACATGTATGCGGGGACGTTGACGTCGAAGACAGGGAACTGCATGATGCCTGCGGGGAAGACGATTTCGTTTCCAGGAGGGTTGTAATATGCGTTGACTATAATGTGATTAGTACATGCACCATACGCAGAAGGATAGGGGCTACTTGCCTGTTGGGACAGTCATTCCCCACTGGTCGCGGTCAACAGGCTTGCCGAGGGCGGACCACTCGTCCTTGACAGCGAAGCGGCGCATGGCGAGCGCATTGGCAAAGAATGCATCCGAAGAGACGTTGACAGACTCATAGTAGTTCTCGAGTGTAGAGGGATCCATGATATCCGGGCTTTTGGTGGGGTAACCAATCTTCTGTACGATATTGTGGACTTTCTCAACGGCCTTCTTCGTGGTATCTTCATCCATCCATTCAGCAGCGTTCAGCTTCTTCGCAAACTCGGTCTTGATGTCCGTAATGATGGTATCACCAAAACTCTTCGCCTCAGCTGAGAACGCCTTCTCGACGAAGAAACGGCTCAAGATCCACCCCAAGCCGCCGTCAACATGGCTGACACAGCTGCGCCATCGCTCGGGGGCGGAATCAGGATCCTGCACATGTTAGAGTGGGAAAAGTGACACTGGTAGATGTGGAGAGAAAACGTACCTTGCCGGCAAGCACATTGACAAAGCGACGGTAGGGCTTGACAGCGTCCGCATCAACATAAGAGGAAAAGGACTGCACGGCTTTCCAGACAAAGTAGCTCTGGAGCACATTTGCAGGTGTGGCAGCAAGAATGGTTGACAGATCCTTGAGATAGTATGGAGTCATCACAATGACACGCTCGATCTTAGTACCCTCGGGGGCTTGGCCTGCAAGGAATGACTTGAGCTCGATTTCTGGAGCGATTGCGGCCGCTTCATCAATGAGCATCGGGTTGTAGTACTTCTATAAGCTTGTCAGCACTGCAGGTATAACGGTAGGGAGCGGTGGTTGGGATGAGTGTAGCGTCATGACGGTTACGTCTTGGGCCATGCAAATGTAGTTACGATGTGACTTACTGTAACATCCTCGCGGTCTTCTTCGCTTGGAGACGCAGCTGCAAGCTTCTTCTCAAGATCAATGATACCTGAGAAGGTGTTCTTGTCTTGATCCGGGTATAGAGCGCTCAATACTTCAATGGCCACATTGCGGTACTTCTCCACCAGCTTCTCGTCCTCGTAGCGTTCCTTGGATGGCAGGCCAAAGCTGTAAGGCGCACTGACTGATACGACAACAGTATCTGGGTCGGTGTCGTCGGCGCCAGTACCAGCTGCGACAAGGCCCGTCACACCATACTTTGCCAAAAGAAGAATTGCATCCTTGATAGAGTGGCCGGAGTCGGTTCCAGCAGCCGGGTACGTATTCTTGATCTCGTCCAAGACCTTGATGAGTGGCTCAGCGCCGATGCTTTTGATCTTATCTTCATTGAGACAGGCATTGTATGCTGCCTTCATCTTCTCAAAGTTCTCCTCATCCGCTGACTTTGCAACTGACATTAGTTGCATGGGCGAAAAATAGGAGTGCTGGGCAACGATTAGAGCGTGTCATGATAGTTGTCATCTGCTCCTTACTTGAGAGTCCTTTGGGTACGGTGCCTCGAGGATGTGGCGAAGCAGCATCTGCGAGTTCTCAGACATGATGGTCCCCGTGAAGGCATCACCCTGGTCTGCGCGTAGGTCATGACGATCTCTCCAGCCGCCGCATACAAGCTCTTCAAAGTCATCGCATGGGTCAAGCTCTTTGTACTGAGGCGAAAGGTTGTAAAGAATTTCGGACGCGGCATGCACACAGGCTGGGGTTAAGCATAGCTCGCTCTCATCATCGAATACGGCAGTAGGCTCGTAACCCACTGAAGACGTGTTAGTCACGACACGCAGCTGTTTTGTTCATGAACGGACCTTGCGGAAGGCCATAGAGAATGAGTGTGGCTGTCGCCGCGATGGCGAACAGCCTTCCCATGGCTTGACGTTTGGAGTGGCGTTGCATTGGGTCTAGCTGCACCCTTGCAGGGGCAGACGCGATGAGCTGCGCCTTCTCGGACATTTGGAAGAATCGATAGGGATGCCTTGGGATGAGTGTTTGTCTTCTGGCAGCTAGAGATGGAAGAGACGATGTCAGCCAGCTGAGCACCGAGATGCGATGACGGCGGAAGAAGTAGCTGATGATGGCGGTGGCTAGATGCGGAGATCCGGGGTGCAGCTGACGCTTGTTGTCGCGGAAACGCTAGTACGGGACCTTGCAGGCAAATGACTCGTGTGCCTTGGACGTCATCCCATGCACGCCACCTTTCCATCGACCGCCCATTGTTGGATAAGCACATTGTGGCTCAGTCCATCTTCGTCCAAAAGGAAACAATTTCCAAGCTTGGAGGAGTGCAATCAGGCAGGCGTCATCCATGCTTCACTCTGACGCTCATCTCCCTGAGAGGTGTCATGACATCACCACGAATCGACAGTCGTGGGAGTGCAAAATGCTGTCTAGACTGATCATGCGTAGACAAACAACAGTCGTGTAAAGATTACGACAGCAGTCGTGTGCTTGCGAGCCTCCGTACCCGTGAGTTAGTGGCACGTGAGTAACTGATAACTTCTGTGCTGCAGCATGTCACGTGGCCACATGGTCAAATCTATGACCTAAACCCCCAGCCATTTCTCACCAAGAAGAGGCTACAGGTGCGTTTACTGCTTGAAAGTCACGGGACCCTGGTTACCCCCCCTAAGTCTATCGAGACTTCATGTATTCCAACCTTTTGATTGGACATTACGGCATTGTTGCAAGTTGCAGCTTCCATCTCTGAATGGTAGTTGTACATGACTGGCTCGGGCACACCTTTACAGCCGATATATCCCGAGGGCAGAAATTTGCGTTCATCTAAAGGATGGTTTAGCACACAGGATCTGCGAACAAGGAAAACAGGTATCGATTGGTCGTGGGGGTCGTGTGGGGGGGGGGGGATCGCGTAGGCGGTCCGGTGCGTTTACCTCGGCACACTGTTGGGCGGCGCCATCACTCATCAACCATCAGCTCGATACCCTGACCGTTTGCAACTCAACCTTCCGTCCTCAGCGCAAATTCGGTCTACCAATATGGCTTTGGACTTCTCGCAATACGGCGGTCCTTCTGAGGAATGGCTGGCCGTTGAAAAGACTCTCCCTGCGTCCACGCACGACCTCACAATGGATCCTGTGGTCCTCAGAACCGCAGTGAACGCTGAGCGACAAAGTAAAGCAGCCGAGGCGATGAAGCTTTTCGCTCCACATGTTCACGTCAAGGATTATAGCATCCCCACACGCGACGGCTCCACCATCGAAGCTCGAACTTACCGGTCCGTAAAGAAGGACATGGCCGAGAGGCTCCCAGTATATATGTACCTGCATGGTGGAGGCTTCCTCTTTGGTACGTTGGGTAGCGAGGATCCGCTATGTGCCCAAACCGCGATCAATACCGGCACCGTGGTGCTGAACGTCAACTATCGACACACGCCTGAACATAGCTTTCCCACTGCCTGGTACGATTCGCAAGATGCACTCGCATGGCTGCACAGCAACATGGACGCAATCGGAGGTGATGCGTCCAAGGTTGTTGTAGGCGGAGTCTCAGCAGGTGCTCAACTGGCAGCCTCTCTCACGCTAGAGCAGCATCTGGGAAAGAGTGAGGTCACCAAAGACCTTCCCAAGCTGGCTGGTCAAATCCTTATTATCCCTCCTCTCGCTGCCATGACTACATACGACCAAGGCCCCGGTAAAAAGCTCAAGTCGTCGTCGTACACGGAAAACGAACACGCCCCGATCCTGCCAAAGAAGATTGTCGAATTCTTCACGTCCCTTTTGAAAGCCGGCCATCCGGATTTGAAAGACACCAAGCTCAACATAGTCAATGCTACCGAAGAAGAGGTCAAGGGTCTGCCACCTACTGTGTTTGGCATTGCTGGCCTGGATCCACTGCGCGACGAAGGACTACTGTATGCGAAGCTTCTTTCCGAGGCAAACGTCCCAACCGAAACCACGCTGTTCAAAGGCGTGCCGCATGGTCATAGGCGGTTTGGGAAGGCGCTCAAGGCATCTGAGCATTGGGATAACTGTGTCGACGAGGGAATCCTTTGGGTACTTTCCAAGCCAAAAGCCACTGGCAAGTTCGAGGTCAAGTTGCCATAGATTATAGATTGAGAAATTTTGAATAGTTGGACGTGTTGTAGCAACCTGAGTGGCTGATATCTTATGTCGATATGAGAGTACCAGACCGGCTAGAAGATATAGTCAGAAATTAGGAACGAGGAGAGGGCAACGGTGCGGGCGGATACGAGTGGGTGCTGCTTATGGATTAACACATACATTTCTCAGGAAAGAGATCATGTCTGATCTCTGCTCCGGGAGGCCAGGGTGTGATTCGTGCATGGTATGCTTTATTGGCGGACCAAACGATATTGGGACGGGTCAAGATGCAAGTGCGGCTTTACATTTGTGGCTATGCATTGTAGCGTCAGCCAAGGCTAGCCACGTGCAGGTGTGCGCTGCTAAACCCACGGCTTCCGAAGCTACCAACTTACCATGTACTCGCATTCTCCGACACCGGACATGTTGGCACGTTTGCAGCGACCAGCAGGGACGGCCAAGGCCGACTTGCTTGACCGTGGCTTCGCGACAGGTGGCAGACGTCTCTACCCAGCTGTCGTGCTGAGCGGAAGGGAAAGGCGAAGACCGGTCCAAGGCAGGCCAGGCACACTTGCTGCGCAATACCTACCGTACCTAGATGCACCATTCCCCGCCTACTACGTTTCGCAAAGCACAAGAACAATACCAAGTCTCTCCCAAGCCGGCGCTCCACACGTGCAATGCCAGAGTCGTCTCCAGCCCGGCTGGAGCCTCCTCAACCAATGTCCAGGAACGCGCAAACGTCTAATCCGCAAACGAGCAAGTTCGGTTCGCTAGAGAAGGGCTATTAATAAACAAGACACTACCGGTACGCGGGCGTTGCTGGGTTACTGTTAGGTTGCAAGCCCTGCAGCTGATTGAGCGGCGGGCGGCGTTGGGCGCGCAGGTGGGGGGGAGACGCGAGGCTCAAGTTCGCTGCCTTGTCGGACGGTCGGCGTACCCACACACCAGCTGAGGCTGAGACTTGAAAGTGTCTGACGTTTTGCATTGGAATCAAAGGACGGGCCTTGCTAGCGCATTTACACACACACACACACGCTCGTTTTGCACACTTCCCCTAATCATCTGGAAAGACGACTTTCTCCTTCTCCTTTCATTCCCTTTCTGTGTTGGAGACGAACGAACGAATGAACGAGACAAAGACGTAGACTAGATTAGACGGAAGACGGAATACATAGCTATCGCGGCAGCAACCGGAAACCCACCCACGACTCGTATTCGACCGACGCCCACTCTTTCGTTCCGCCACCACGCCTCCTCCGCAGGGCTGAAGCCGAGACCGAGACGGCTTGTTTACCTCTCTCGCTCTCACCTCTTCCAACAACCACAACAAACAGCACCAACATTCGTGGACCCGCAGAAAGCAGTAGCGTAAGACACGTTAGCGGAGGTTGAAAGCAAACATGCCAACGATGCGGATACCACAGTCGTATATCCAGAAGTGCAAGGTAGTGGCGCATGTCTTCCAGGCCATCTTTGTCTTCATAGCCGCCTGTTTAACCATAGCCGTTATGACGAAACAGGGAGATGTCGGGGGTGCTACGAATTTCTTCTTTGCAATGGTACGTTGACCTATTTGTCTCGCAGATGAATGAGTGAGTGGGAGGGAGAGAGAACAAGGCTGATCAACTTGTCACAGTGCTTCGTTTCCATACCCGCCATCATCTACCTCACAATGGTTCCCATGTGGTCGCGCGCCCAACGCTTCGCCTCGGCCTACGCCTTCCTCGCCGTTGACGCCCTGTACACAATCCTCTGGTTCGCCGCCTTCATTTCGGTTGCCGTATGGAACTCAAAGGGCATCCGGGAAGGCGCAGAAAAGGCAAAGATACCAGATGACCAAAAGAACTGCACCACCTTCCTCTTCGGCGATGCCGCAAAATGCGCCGTCAGCAAGGCCGCTGTAGGCGTAGGTGTCATGGTCTTGTACGTACCTGCAAACATGTCCAAATCTCCATGCCCTCCCAAAGCTAACCCAAACCCCCCCCTCATCTAGCATCTTCTTCGCTATGACGACTGGCGTATCAGGCTACTACCTCCACAAATACCTCCGCGAAGGCAAAATGCCCTACCAATCCTCGTCGACAAACCCCTTTTATGAAACCGGCGACTCGTCCTACAACCCTGCCGGCGCCACAGACAACGCAAAAGACACAACCTGGAGCACCGAAATCGAAACCGCACACGGCCGCGACTCGTCGGATTCAGTCGATGACCGCCGCACCGAACACGGTGGAAACCAGCAGGAGGATGAGTATGCGCTGCTGCATTCCACCGATACAGACGAGGGACGGCATCCAGGACGCCCGCTGAGCTGGGGCGAGGAAAGGAATGCGAGCGTGTATGGTGGTGCTAGTGTGGTGGGCAGCATGGGCGGGAGGACGGTGCCGCCGTATGCGGATTATAGTGTGGAGAGGAGGGGTAGTATTGCCGCGGGCGTGGATGCGTTGAGTCCTGGCGGTTACGACGAGTTTAGACGAGATGCAGCAGGCGGGATTGATAGGGCGGCCAGTCACAGTGGAAGCGGGTATAGTTTTAGTGGTGGACCCGGTCGATGATGAGAAAGAAGACTTGGAAAAAGAAAAAATGCCAGAAAAAAAGAAAGGAGGCTCGATCTGTTGTATATATGGAAGCGCTACATTGTTTATGATTTTACATGGCCGTCTTTTTTCTTCTCAATCCTTTTTCATTGGCGCATCGTGGCATACTCGGGGTGTTTTATTTGGTCTTGCGTACTTAGCGAACTTGTGAGCATGTATATTATTTTCTATACATAACTATAGAAATACATGTATATATATACATGCAGATCTTCTCATCCTCTTGGCCTCTCTCTCTTTCTCTTTCTCTCCTTTTTTCTGTCCTGTCCTGTCCTGTCCTGTCCTGTCCTGTCCTCTATCATAACAGGTTGATCCAACTGTCTAGGTCAATATCAGATGGAAACGCTCTACAATGAGTTTACAACCTCGTCCTCTTTCTCTTCCTTCTCTTCCTCCTCCTCCATCATTCCTACCCTTCCCACAAAAGACAGGGCGCCAAACCCATCAGGCCCAAACTACGCTCCCACCCCGCAGTGGAGACTAAGCTCCACAGCCAGCGAGCACGTCCCGCATCGCCATAACGGCTAATGATGCTATTCCCGGGTGCCCATGAGAACTTGCGTCGATCGCAAATGGTATCGAGCTCGTTGCAACGTTGCGTTGTCCATGTCCATACATGACCAATATCAAATGCTTGTTAGGTTTTAGGCGCCTGGGCCGCCAAAAGTGTTTGTATTTCGGGGCCTGGGGGAAAAGAAGTTCATTAGTGGCAGCCTTGCTTGCTCTTGCCACCTACAACTCATCCAATCCACCCCGGAAGATAGCCGTCCTGCATCTGCATGGCGGCAGGCTCGGTTGCGTAGTTGAAGGGATCACCCCAGAAACCCTGGATTGGTCAGCTCAGACATCATCATCCACTACTTCACTCCCATTTGCACTTACAAAGTCGAATTCGGGAATGACGTCAGCGTTTGGAAGCACGTCTCCAGCAATGTTGTTGATGTTGCTCAGATTAAAATCATCCCAACATGGCGCCTGACTGTGCGTGGATTGCACATTTTGCATCAACTCAGGCTGGGGCTGCATTGCAGGTGGTAGCGGCGGTTGTGCAGACTGTGCCGGTTGATCGTAGGATGCAGCAAATCTTGGGTAGGTGTAGTCTCCGGCAGTTCGTACTTCTGCGAATACGCTTTTAGATGTGGATGACTCCAAAGGCGGACCCATATAGCCACTTGGTTTGGGGGATGAGCTGTGTTCGGCTATGGCCTTGTCAATCATATTCTTCACCGCCTGCCATGCTTTGGCGCTGTTGTTTTCTCGGAGAAGGCGCGACATCTGTAGTGCTCTCAAGGCACGTTGTCGCTCTGGTACGTCGAACAGTGGGTTACGGAGCTCTGACAGAATATGCATGATAGCCTGGAAGGAAGCGATACCTCCTTTTGAAATCAGCTTCTAGTCGCCACGACAGTATGTTGTTGGACCTACTAATATGCCATTGGAACCGAGCCGCGTCAATGTCTGCCGCCGCAACATTCATTGCCTCTACACAACTAATAGACTTTTCAAATATCCTATACTGGTCAGCCAGTGCAACGAACTCTTGCACATTCGAACAATCAAAACACGTACGATCGGCGAATGTCATTTGTAAAAACAACATCACGGTAAGCGCGCGGCATTCGGAGCCAGAACAGCAAGTAAGCGCGCCATTCCAGTAGCGATGCAAGGCCCAGTGTTAACCTCTGCATGGGTACATCCGGGTTGAGATGCTGTAAATACTTTCGCTGATTCTCCTCATGAAACTCATCAAGCATGACTTTGATCTGCTCGTAGAGATTTCGTAGCTCCCGTGCTGGGTCTGGCCGAGAGGTTCCACTCAGCCCAGAGTCGAGCATACGTCGTTCCAGGCGGTATGTACTTTGAATGATTCGGCGCAGTGCTCGCATCCCGTTGAAACGTACTATCTGGAACGTCATGAGTGTAAACTTGCCCTCGTCGTATGGCGCCAGACCAGGGCTCGCACCCTCTACGAGGTCCTCATCATCAATGTTGCGTGGGAACAGCGTCGTGTAGAAATCTTCTGTGATGCTCGGCTCTTGGCCTTTACACTCGGCTGCCCGGAATTCCAAATGACCGAGTTGGTGCCACACACGGCGACGTTGCTCGATAGTGATGACATCCATTGATCCCGTGGGAAACAGAGATGGATCTCGGTGCAGGCCTTGGTTGAGTGCGATGCGAAAAGCTATGCCAATCAATACCCACGCTTTGCCTATGATTGGCTGTTAGCTTTGAACACCAAAAGACGCTACAGTAGACTTACCCATTTCTTCTTCTCTTGTGATACAACTCAACCATACCACGAATGCTTGAAGTATTTCCAGGTCCGATGTTGTCAAGTAGTTTTCTCGAGCAAGCGATATCTCAATGCCCAACTGGAATCGATCCAGAAGATCTTCTTTGCTCTCACCAAACTTGTCCCCTATTGCCTTTGAGGACAAGGCATTGATTGCAGAGAAGTAGATGGCAAACGCCATAGGATGCGCTTCATGGTTATATGAGGTGAACCTGCGAGTCACCGTCGGTGTATGCGTGACCCTGACCATCGGGTCAACATTGCTAAAATAGATTTCCAGCAAGAAGTCGCGCTGCTCTTGTGTGTTGGGTAGTAAGTTCTCTAGGTTGGAGCCAGAAGCTGCGCGGCCCAGGGAGAGTAGGTCAACAAGGCTGTTTTGTGGAATTTCCTTCTTCTCTTCATCTGTTCTATCGCCGAGCAAAGCTTTAATGTCTTGGATCTATGATCAGGTCAACACCATGACAACTGTGAGCAGCGGGACAACAACGAAAATGCGGGAGAAGCCGTATCATGGCCGTCTTCCTGGTAGAGCAGAGACATGACTCAAAATCTCGACAATGCAGAGCTATCGGAATTCGGCACTTACCTCATCAGCAAGCAAGGCAAAGTGCAGAGAAGACACAAACTGGGCCTGCCCACCGTTCAACAACAGGGTCCCGTCGCCGTCATCAGAAGCTATTCCGGCGCCGTGGGACGTTTGGCTGTTGGATGATGGAGTCAAGGGCTCGTCTCTCTTCTCATACTCAGCGCTGGATCGCACGGATGATGCAGCATTCGGCCCTTGTCCAGTAACGGCTCTTTCTAGGAGATACTCGAGTCTGTCCAGCCTCGCCTGCACGTCACTGGACTTTGCACTCTTTCCCTGTTCCGTGACGGCCGGCTTCGAGATTCTTCCGGTAGTAGTCGTTGGCTGTGCCTGATCTGTCCAGGTACAGACATGGTTTCCACGAGTACACGAGCCACAAACGGGGTGGACATGGTCACACTTGACCTTTCTTCGTCGACATGTCAGGCACGAAGAGATGACCCTGAGGCGTCCTCCGCCGACTTTTGTTTCGACCATGCTCGGATGCAGTGTGTGAGTGTCGGATACTTGAAGATTTTCGATACTGTAGATCGGGTCCACGGGCAAGAAATCGCTCCGCTGCAACCCCGAATCCTGATGCGCTCTACGCCCCACTCCTGGCATAACGCGTTGCCGGTTTGGGCCTTAGTGACGATCATCAGCCTTGCTGTTCCGAGCCTGTTCCGAGACGACTCGTGCATGCGTCAGGGACGAGCAACTTCTACCACGAAATTCTTTTCCACACAGCATACCGAAAGCCGGGAGTAGTTTTGCCAGTCTTTCGGCAAGGCCGCGGCTAGCGGTTTGGGCTCGGATGGTCAGACTAACAAACATGGTGCAGGAACGCACCGTCACTAATGATTGTACTCTTCACTCCCAGCTGTCGTGCACGGTTCCTACGGTTTTGCAATGCCTCGTCAGCTAGTGACGTTTATTGTTTCAATGTAAGCATTGGGATATATTCTGCAATATGCATGATCAGGGCCTTGTCCCGATGTCCGCTGACCTTCCTTTACGTCAGGTTCACAGTTTACATGCTGATTCGATAACTGATAGCTCCAAGAAAACACGAAAGTGAACTAAGAATTTTCTCTTTACGAACAACAATGTATACTACTAACAACCGCCCGCACATCTTTCCAGAGTAGACGTAGTCGTTGTTTGAATTGAGAGATAGGAGCCGACTAGTGTCAGGATGGATGAGTGATTGAGGACTATCGGATACTCCGACTCAAGAGCTGACAACGAGCTGAATACAACAATATTCCTGGACCCACCATCGTACAGAAGTCGCAAAGGATTGAAGGTCCAAGGTCATGGCTGTTCTGGCTTGCGATAGGTATTATCAGCATAGTGGCAATCGGTGCCTCAGTTGGTGGCTCCATACCGGCGTAAGGAAGCGGTATTGTTGTACAGCCATGGTTGGCCCAGAGGTGCGCACGTTGGTACATGTGCCTTTTCTCGGCCATTGTGCTAACTGGCAGAAAGCTAGCAGACGAATTTAGTGCTGGCCAGCTCGAGGGGTTGGGTTGGGACGTTGGGACCAGCGCAACATCCTCAGCTACATGCTTGGCGACGCCCAATCCGTCTTCTCTTGTGACCGCAGACTGTCCCTCGAGCAATGGCACGTCCTTTGTATTTACACCTCAATACTCCCGGCGGTAATCCAGACCAATACAACCTTGTCAAATGCTACGGCATTGACACACACGGAGGAGATCTGGTCGAGGCTTTTATTGGAGACATGGATATAAAGGATAGGCCCAAGTGTATCTTGACGTCGTTCAAATGTGAACAGACTGCCGCCGGGTAATTGGTGGGCCATGGGCTAGCTGCTGCAATGAGGGCAAGGATGACCTGGCTGGGGGCGGGCGGGTGACGACGTTGGAAGCCGTGTGGATATGGTTTGAAAGGCGTCCGCCGTCAGAGTTTGTGTGTCCTCGGCGTGATTCTCTAGGCTGGTTCAAGACGTAGGGGCGTGAGCAAGGTTCAGAAGAGTGTGGAGGCGGGCATCCCGCGTGCTGGTCCGAGCACTGTGAATACGGCGGCGATTGGGGATTGCGCATACGACGGCCGTCCTCGTCAGCATGCCACAGCAGCGAGGTTTCAGCTTCACGATACCAAAGAGGCGGAGACATGGCCCCTAGGTTATCCGCCGCGTTCGGGCGTGACAGGCGTGTGCGCTAAGTAAGCGAAGCTGGCGAGCCTCTTTCTTTGGTTCTTTCGTAATCCGAATTCAATCAAATCCCCGCGCTGCATGGGGCGTGCGTGTGATTGCAGCTCGTCCCGTGGGGTTTCTGGCTCTGAGTGGTCGAATCCCAACCGCCAGGACTTCCTATCGCGGCGAGGCTGGGCCAAGAGAGCATCGAAGCTTGCCTTCGTTTCATCATAGGGTGCGGTGCGGTGCCGGCAGAGGGGCTGTCCACCAACCTCCTCAGGTCCCCCGAGCTCTCCTCTACAGCCGTCCCCCGTCGCCTTCGCCGTCGCCGCCGGCCCCGCTGCAAGAGTCCCGGCAGCTGCTGTTCAAGCGTGAGGGTGCGGAGACGATTAAGCGCATACTAGCAAGACAGGATGATCGGTCCGCGTTGAGATGGCGACTCTATCACCTGGTACGTGTGCGTGTTGAGAGGCTATTGGAGATGCAGCTTGGGAGTAGCGCACTGACCGGTCCGCATGTAGACGTTCGCGACTCGACGCTCAAGTCTCTCAAGCTGACCTGCCCCTCTGCCGAAGGTATCCAAGAGCCGCCGTCGCCATCGACTAGTGACGACTCGCCTGACATGGAACGACAAGCCTACCCGTTTCCTGACATGGGCGATGAATGGTCCGACGAGGAAGTCCTGATCCCCAGGCAGAGGCGCAAGCCGCAGTTTATACCACCGCTCAATTTTGAAAAGATCACTGCCCTGTCCGGCGAGACGTCTTCTGCCGGGTCGACTTCGACGTCACCCAGCCCGAACCGTATGGGCGTAAAGGCCAGTCCACTTGTACCGCCCAAGAGCCCCTCGCGGCCGGACGCGTCGAGAGGGAACAGCCAGGACGACTTGATACAGCGCTTCTACCAAGTCACAAAAGAGCGAGACGCGCTGCGCAAGGAGTTGCAGAGGCGGAGTGTGGGAGTCAGCGGCATGCCCGCACGAGGCTCCATGGTAGCCCGGTCAGAAGAGAACGCGCTGATTGAGGAGTTGCAGGCATTGCGCTACGAAATACGAGTATGGAGCGAGGAGTACTTCAGCGGTCCCCTCAAGACCTCAAGCAAACGACCGCATCTGCACAGAGCCAGTGATCTCTTTGCGAACCTCACCGACAACTACCAGACATACCTCAAGCATCCAGAAGAGCGGCCACTTCTCATACAAGCCTATGTGTGGATGAAGTTGCAGCAAAAGATCTTCAACAATTGGAACAAAGGCAGCGGATATGTCTGGGCGGGCAAATTGGGCGACAAGAAGCTACGTGACATCAACGACACACTGAGGAAGGGTAAGCAGCAGTCTTCGGTCTCTTTTTTTTTCCTTTCTTGTCCATGTACAACACTAACAGTACACAGCTGTTCGGAACGAAGCCCAGGCCGAGGAGTACCACCTCTGGCGCTCCATGACCGTAAACCTCCTCGTTCCCCAAGTCGACGGTAAATGGCGCCCCACCTTCGACGCCGCACCCGTCCTAAAACGCATATCCCGCTTCTGCAGCCGCATGCGCCGCAAACTACGCCCCTGGTCCACGCAATCGCTCCGCTCGGGCAAAGAACAACTCAGTACAATCGTCTCTGCCTCCGTAGCACTCGACCTAAAGATGAAGCGCCAGCTCGCTGACTACCGCTTCGTCACCTTCACCGGCGGCAAGAAGGATCAATACTGGGGCTACGGATACTACGACAGCGAAATGGAAGACGTATATGACGATGACGACGATAACTTGAATGATGGCTATGGCGTTAGTAATATCCGGGGCAGACGCGTCGAACTCGCCCTCGCTCCTGCACTTGAACGGTGCGGAAATGCAAATGGTCATGTGTTTGATCAGAGCTTTATGATGGTGAAAGCGGATGTTAGCTGTAAGAGGCTGGAGAAAGCCAACAAGCAACGGCAGCAGCAGCACCCGCGTGCGAGAAGTAGAGCTAGTACTAGTAGACAGGGAACGGCGGGCGGAAGGAAGAGTAGTGCCACTTTTAGCGCGTTGTGGGGGAAGTAAGTAGTGGGGGAGGGGTGACGTGACGACCTTCTTCCAAGGTTTGTGTGGAGGTCGTTGGTGGTGGTGGTTGTATTACTTTACCCTGTGAGCGTTTCGCTAATACCCTAGCCATTAGTTTTATTTTTGATAACTAATGTTAATGTACAACTCTGCTCTTACCATTATTTGTGATCTAGGTACCTCCTTTTTATTCTCGCTTGTCACGTGATCCCGCGTAGCTTTTGGCACAAAAACCGTCTCTGTTGCTATTCGCATCATCTGCCACATGATCCGCGACGAGGCCAACGCCTATCCTAGACCGTCAACGCCTGATGCTGAAAAACGAACCCACGTGCATGCGAACCACATCGCAAAACATGAAACAAGTCCATAACCTAGTAGTAAGACTATGGACGGAGTACCTGCCCCTGCTATAAACAGTCGTCTTAAATTCAGCCTCACATTACTCTCTGACAAGATTACCCCCGCCTACTTATCTTGAGGTACAACATGCACCTCCCAATCAGCACCATACGGGCCTTTGACCCTCTCGCGCGGTTCATTGTGCAGAAATGGCCCCTGAGCATTCGTCACACCACTCTCTAGGACACCCTTCTTTTGGCCTGTTTGCAAGTACTCCAAGAAGCGAAGTGAAGTATCGATATACTCGTGCAGAGCAACCCTGCTTCCAAGCGTGGTTCCAGTTACCAGTTTCATGATCCACGGAACAATGAGTGGCGCATCGGTACACGAGGGATGTGCAGTACCACTCAAAGTCATGAACCAGCCCTCTTTCAAGTCCTGCACAATCTTCTTCACGACCTGGAAGTGCCAGCCTTGGCCATAAAAGTCTGTTTGTTTCTCAGTCCACTCTCCACTCTGCATAATGAGTATGGGCACGTCGATGTCCTTGTTCAGGTCTCCTGAACCCTTGCCGGGATCTAGCGCAACGCCGCCGTTGATGGGCATGGCTTTTGTTCCAGCCGACTTGAGCGCTTGCATGACGCCGGTCGCTCCGTACGAGTGACCTCCAACTGTGACTGCAGACAGGTTGAGCCGGTTCTTGAACCCGGGTAGAGCATTTCGTGGAGATTCGGGCTTGAGGTTGACAACTGGGGCGTCGCCTGCATTGAGTTGGGCGAAAAGTTTGATTGTCTCACTGATCTCTGCTTCGCGAAAGTTAAGCTGGGCCGCTTTGAGATCGAGTTCATCTATTGGAGGTTTGGCCTCGAGATCCCCGAGTTTCATGTGCCAGACCTTTCTTTCCGTTCCGTTGGCATGATGAATAATGGTACCGGGTCCACTTCCGTCTCGGTGTTCAACAGCAGCGACAACGTAGCCGTGGCTTGCAATGCTTCCAAGGTAATGCGCGTAACTCTGGCTCATTCCCGCCATGCCATGAGTGAATACCATACAGGGAAGTTTGCCAATATTATCATCCCGCTTCAACTCCTGGCGTTCCTGCTCCGCTATACCCATAATCTTGCCAAAGCCACCAGCACCGCCATCTTCCCCTAAAATCTTCTCAGCACCAGAGAGTATGGGTGCGTCCACAACACCTGGAATGACGGTGCTTGAACCGAGGAGCCATAGACCGAAGGTGAAAACGGATGATAGTCGTGGTACGCCTGCAAGTCGAGCATAGCCCTCGCCGATGAGCGATACAGGTTGAGGAAGCCACGGTCGTGCCCATGGTCGCTGACTCGGCGGAGCTAGCGGTAGTGATGAAGGATAGTACAATGTGATGGCGAGTGTATTCATTTCGAAAGCCTTCTCTCCGGTGCTCTTCAATACTGCGTCATGGATGACTCTCTTCTCGACTTCCGTCTCAACATCTAGTATGCCAACCTCGTGCGGTCCAGTGTAAGGCGGTAGCGGCGATGTAATTGGAGTTAAACTGAATATAAAAATGAAAAAGAGGACGCCTGCCGATGCGAAGAACAGCAGACGCCGCGGCGTTAGGCGGCCAATCCGGAAGACCATGATGCTTCTATGTAGGTAGCAAAGAAAGCGGATGTTACCGGATGAATTATCCGATTTGTGCGTGAACGCAACGTAAGGTATTCAGAGTTTATGATGTAGTACTACCGGTATGCAAGACCGTCGTGTAGCATGTCGTGAGGTGAGGGTTGCCACCGATGACGTACGTGACCTCGGAGATAAGGCTTTTGGCCGCTTGTCTGCAACTGGGCGGAATCAGACTTCGACCAGCCTAGCGTTTGACTTCACCACAACGATACGTATGTAAAGCAGCTTACAGATTTGGGTTACGCATAGTATAAAACCAATATTTAAGGCTAAGAGCTTATCTTATATACATCTTGCTCAACTCTAAGGCGAATCAAGCTAGCGTATGTATGCCATAACAAAGTGTGAGGAAGGTTAACATAGGGTTATATAAGCCTTTTTAGAGGTAGTATGGCCCCTCCCCCGACTTCTTGTTCAAGATGGCATGAAAACACTGTCGCTAATCAAGCCATGCGATATTAATGCAGCTAGAGTATGTGGCACCTTGTTCGATTTGAAGAAACTAGACTTTTGTAATATTTGGACATTACACAGTGAAATCGTTAAAGCCGCTGCGTACCATGAAGTAATTTGTATTCACTACGAAGCAACAGATAAATCTATGACTGACTGGAACCAGACGCAAGCTGTAGCAATATAGAATTCAATGGGAGGCTAAAGTGAGGGCTAGGCAAGAGGGCCAGTTTATTTATCAAGATTATTGTAGATCTATGTATCATGTAAATCTGTCATGAATACTGTCTCATCTTAGTTCAGACGCAAATTTTACCTCTGTTACCCTATTGGGATGATCTCGCCCCTTGCATATATCAACTCTACACCAAGAATACACACTATGAAATCTTTGCATGTCTTTGGAGACTTAATCCCTGTATATTACAGCAGTCACATTGTGATTAATTTGAAGGGCTTTAGCACAAGCGATAGGCACAAACACACTGTACCCATGCCGGGGTGCATAGAAGAAGTAATCATAGTCGCTGGTTTCCAGCTACATTTCTTCATGGGTACTAGATAAACAGTCTAGTTTCTCATCAATTGACTTGTTGAAGTACAGTCGATACTCTCAAGCAAGAGTCCATATAATCGTTCAATATTGGCTATTAGAAGGTATCGTACGCTTGAACTTTACCATGATGATTTGAAGGGCATGTCTCGATGATGTGTGTTTTTGCTATGAAAATTAAATGAGAGGTAAGATACGCAAGATGTCACCTACCTTGATAGGTAGGTGTGACCATGATCATATGACTCAGCTGTTTTCGGGTACAGAAGCCGACAGCCGGAGAGTCAGAGTCATACCTACGCTAGCTCACCTTATACGTTTTCCCACCACCCAACGGCTTGCAATCATCATCATTCAGGATAAGCACTTCCATAGAGCCAACTTCACGTCCTAAAGTACATAGGTATGGGCCCACCACTTGAGACGCCGAAAGGCACCCGCGATTGGGCGGGAGACGACATCACATTGCGAAACAATGTTTTCGACAAAATCCGCAAAGTCTTTCGGCTGCACGGTGGCGCAGAAATAGATACTCCAGCATTCGAACGGAAAAGCTATCTAACCGACAAGTACGGAGAGGACACAAAGCTGATTTATGATCTGGATGAGCAGGGTGGAATGCCGTGTGCCCTGCGCTACGACTTGACTGTCCCATTCGCTCGCTGGCTAGCCATGAGCAACATCCGGACAATCAAGCGCTTCCAGATCGGCAAGGTATATAGACGGGATCAACCTTCTCTGGAAAAAGGACGGATGCGAGAGTTCTTCCAGTGCGACTTTGACTATGCCGGTGGTCAATGTGATTCTATGGTACCGGATGCTGAAGTTCTTTGCATCGCTGCCGAGGTGTTCGAGGCGCTGCAACTGGATGTTGTAATCAAAATCAATCACCGCCTTATCCTGGATGGCCTCTTCTCAGCAGTAGGCGTTCCGGTAACTCTCTTGCGACCCATCAGTTCGGCAGTGGACAAACTGGACAAACTTCCTTGGTCTGAAGTCCAGAAAGAGATGGTGGAAAAGGGACTTGATGTCAGCGTTGCTACCAAACTTGGCGGGTATCTGGAACGAGTCAAGGAGACGGATACCGCTTCAAAACTGACAATCCTCACATCTG
>Ga0265797_10005282_pt1 | contig 18941 bp, 13 predicted proteins | sample P2T30metagenome_FD_192433 | JGI IMG/M metagenome (GOLD analysis project Ga0265797, IMG submission 192433) | Plant litter microbial communities from East Loma Ridge, Irvine, California - P2 T30 | ecosystem: Environmental > Terrestrial > Plant litter > Unclassified | place: USA: California... | reverse complement strand
CTTCAACGACCTGTTCGAAGAAGCTGCCTGCGTAGCTGGGCGAAGTAGTGCTCGGACGGGCGGAGGGAGAGCGATTGCGGTCGTGGTCGGCACGCAGCAGAGGGCGGCCGCCTGGCTTGTACTCGAGCTTGTCGATTGTGGCGGTGGGTGTACCACTGCGATGGCTGGCGGGCCGGCTGCTGGAGGACGGCATGGTGGTGGTGCTGGCTGTGTGATAGGATGGTGGTAGGCAGGGATCGGTAGAGACGGTGTTTTATATAGAATGCATCGTATGAATAGAGGAAGATAATGGCAACACAGCTCCTTTAGCACATCTCGCAAGACAGCGTGATCTAGTGTCGACAGCAAGGAGTGCGAGTAGGTTGGTGAATGTGCGAATGATACACCGCCGTGCACTGGGAGGCAGGCAGCACGAGCACGAGCACGAGACTCAGCGTGACCGGGACGAATGCAGAAGGAGCTCGTCATCCTCGCGCTTAAGCTCTGCTCCTTCCGTCATCGGCCTGCTCGTGACAACCCTAACCCTGTTCTAGAATGTGCCCGCTCTCCGCACGCGCGACTCGAGCTAGAACAAATCCACAGGCTTCCGAGGTGTCAGCTCTTCGCCCTACTGACATGGCCATTGAAGATGAGCGAACCTCACCCCAATCACCCCCACAATGGCCGCCCAAGCTGCTTCAGAACGCGTGACTGCTTTGCTCGCAACGGCGAATGAGAGCATCTCCGCCGGCAGCTATGCCAAAGCATCCGAGACATTGAGAGAAGCTTCACACATCGAGCCTCGTAACCCGAAAGTGCAAGACGTCTGGAAGCTGCTGCAAAGCAAGTCAGTCACCCGCGATGCCGTCGAAAGCATTCGTAACTACATCGGTAGTCAGCAAGAAGAGATTGGCCAGAAAGCTATCCAGGACCTCAAAGAAAGCCAACTTGGACCACACGAGTCCCTCGAGGCAATCGGCTTGCTACTTCACTCGGATCCGGGATTGCCACTCTCTGATCAGTTGACCTCGACCCTTCTTATTGCTCACAAAGAGGCAAGAAAGGTGCTGGCTGATCGCCTTGCCAGCAATCCCACAGATGTCTACAACGAAGTCTATGGCAAAGGCGACGCCACTTTCAACGCCTTCGCTTCCCTTCCGTCTGACGATACACTTTGGCCGTCCAAGGAAGTTCAAGTTGAAGCCCAGAAAGATGTTTTCCGTCTCAACATTGCTACTTTGATTGCTGCTGGCGTCGAATCTCCTGAGAGAGCCATGAAGGCTGTCGCCCGACAGGTTGCTCTCGCACCAGAGAATGTTGCCGATCTGCTAGACGAGGACACATTCGATGTGTTGCTATCTTCTCTGGATATCAGACAGGAGCAGAACCTGCGTAGCCAATCGATGCTTGCCATTGCCAAGGTTCTTGAGACTACTGGTGACGAAGGTGCGGAGATATTCTCTCAATACATTGGCACGAGGGTTGCTAAGGGCACAAATGATGAACTTATAATGGCCTTCTCGGCTGCATCGGCGGTGTTCCCTATGGTTCCTGCTGTAGTATCGAAACTGTTCATGACCGATGGATTTGTCCAACAACTGGTGCCGAACCTCGAGAAGAACTCAGAAGCCGCTGCCGCTGGTAAAAGGTAAGCCATCGCCACCGTAGGAGTTCACAACATTCACACGAGAAGGAAAAACTAACAGAACCAAGGAAAAGCAACACTCTCGAACAAGCGGCGCTTGAGTTGCTCAGCGCAGCGTGCATCAATAAAGCATGTCGAGAAGCAATCGAGCGTTACTGCTCGCCTTGGCTGAAGGCCCTTGCGGAGGATCGTGCAGGCACTCACAAGGCGCTTGCATCACTAGTGCTCGCTAAAGTGTCAAGTGACTCTTCGGACAGTGACATTGCGGACAAGCTCTCAGCACTCGTCTTGAGTGAGCCTGATGCAAGCGACCAAGCGATCGAAGGTCTTGCGTATACATCACTTCAACCTAAGGTGAAGGAAGGGATAGCCTCGAACACAAAGCTGGTACAATGTTTGGTCACAGCGCTCCAGGAACGCTCGAGTGTGGCTTTTGGCTGTCTGACGACCTTCGGCAACCTCACTACCTACAGACTTGTTCAATCTCAGGAGCAGCAAAAGATGGCAGACCTAAAAGCCTATGCCAACAGCTCCAAGCCAGCAGAGAAAGACCCTCTCGACGATGACGACAAAGTCACTGTACGCTGCAAGAAATTGCTCGATGCTAATGTTGTGCCCGCACTGGTATCCTGCTGCAAGAACAACCCATCGCCAGCCATTGTTGCCTTGATCGTGCGGATCATGCTCTCACTCTCCAAAGAACAGAAGCACCGCGCCCAGATGGCCCAGCAAGGTGCTGTGAAGCTCTTACTCCAGATCCGTGAACGCGTCGCCAAAACAGACAAGTCCACTCCAGACGCCTCTTCGATCGAGCATTCCGCTTCCCACGCCCTAGCTCGTCTCTTGATCTCCATCAACCCTGCACACACCTTCAGCACTTCACTCCCAGCAACTTCTGCCGTCTCAGCTCTTATTCAGCTCCTCGAACTCGACCAAGCAAGCGAAGAGCGCAATCTCCTGCCGACTTTCGAAGCCCTGCTAGCTCTCACCAACCTAGCGTCCATGGACGACGAAACCCCAAGAAATCTACTCCTCCGTGCCGCCTGGCCAACACTTGAAAACCAGCTTTTGCTTTCCAGCAACTCACTCGTCCAGCGCGCCAGCGTCGAGCTCGTCTGCAACTTAATGGCCTCACCAGCCGGCGTCGCCAAGTTCGCTGACGGCTCCAAGCAAGCGAGCGGACGCATGCACATCTTGCTCGCTCTCGCGGACGTCGAAGACTTCGCCACGCGACGCGCAGCTGGCGGCGCTCTGGCTATGCTGACCGAATGGGATGCGGCTGTCAGCGCAGTGTTGGAGAAGGAGCGGGGAGTGCGCATTGTGCTTGGAATGTGTAAGGACGAGAGCGAGGAGATCATGCACAGGGGATTTGTGGTTCTGATGAATATCGTCAGTGCACCTGGCGGTGTTGGCGAAAAGGGTTTGGAGAAGGTGAAAGCTGAGGGAGGAGCGGAAGCTGTGAAGGAGGGTTTGATGAAAGCGAAGAATGCTGAGGTGCTCGGTGTTGGAGTGCAGGTTTTGAAGAAACTGGTGTAAATATGTTCAGCTCCTCACGCCGAAGAATGTAAGCCCGTTCAATACTCTGTGCAGAAATCATCACACGAACCTCACATCTACACCACCACCACCTCCCACCCCTCTTCCCCAACCCCTTCAATGCCCCTCCCCACCACCCCTCTTCCCAGGATTCCAAAACGTCCCCTCAACCTCCACAATATCATCCTCATTCAACCTCCCAACCTCCACAATCGTCCTCGGCGGATACCGCCTCTGATTCTCCCCCCAAAGCTCAACCTGCACTTGGTTACACATCGGCCTATACCTATACATATCAGTCGTATAGACAACAATGCGCACGCAATCAGTCAATTCCGCTCCCGCCATCGCCGCGAGGTCGCGCATGTTCTCGTACGCCTGGCGGATGCGTGGTAAGCCGGTGGGCGCGAGCGTGCTGTTTTGGGGGTGGATGCCGCGCATTCCTGGGATGGTTAGTGTGGGTTGTGGTGAGGACGTTGGATGTTGGATGATGGATGATGGTGAGGGTATGGCGGGGTGGGGTGGCGCACCGGCGATGTAGAGGGTGTCGCCGGCTTGGGACATTAGGCTCCATGGGCCGGTTGTGTTGAAGAAGGAGGATGGGTTGTAGATTTCGACGCCGGCGGGGGAAGTGAAATTTGGTTGGAGCTGGGCTGATGTCGAAGTGGCGAGAGCCAGGAGAGTCATGGATTGACAACGCATCGTTCCTCTTTTTGTGAGTTAGAGGCGAAATATTGAAGGTGTTAATTATCATTAAGACTAAGATATACATTTACAGCTTCATGATGCTGGCGTGGTTGAAGCTCTCCACACTAGCAAAGCACGCACATGCAGGCCTGACGTATGACAAGACCGAGTCGATTGGCATTGGCATGCATGCATACCTGCACGCATCGGAGGAATCGCTTGATAAATCTCAACCAAAAACTTCCATCATAAAATCGTACTTGATCTTCAGGCCCTTGTCCCGTGCCTTCGCAGTGAGCAAATGACATCGATCTGACAGAATCTCGCCGACGATAGGCGTACCACAGTACTAGCAGGAGAAAATCAGTAAATGAATGATAATTATCAGTGGATTGAGGCTTTAACTTACGAAAACACCGATTTTCTTATCGGTAATACCCGCTTCGAGGATGTCTTCGAAGTGCCGTTCTAGGATGTCGTCGAAGTCTGGTCTTCCGAAGTGACTCGGCTGTTTTAGTCCAGTCAAAGCCGAATACGGCGCCGCTTCGGTGCGGTAGCTGTCTAGCAAGTATCGGAAGACGTGCGTGGAGATGTTCTTGCGCTTCGCGGTGATGTGCGTGTTGATGTTAAGTTCCAAGTCGCCGTTGTGCGCCAGAGGACGGGCGCCGTCGATCGTGCGGTTCAAGAGGTCGGAGAACCAGAGCAGGTTGTTCTTTTCTCGCACTGTCCAGTGGAAATCTACGCGTCGGGTGGGGTTGGGGTGTTTGGTTGAGGTTTGTTTTGAGGGAGAGTCGGGGGTTTCTGAGTCGGGGGTGAAGGTTATGCTACTGCCTTCTCGGGCGCGAGAGACGTGGCGACTGTTGGGTTTTGAACCAGGTCGTGAGTGGGGCCTTGAAGAACGGCCGCGGACTCTCGATTGGGCTCTTGAGTGGCTACCGCTGCGGCTGACGGAGAAAGACCGTGAGCGCCTGCGCTCTGCCCAAGGATCTGAGAGGCCAGTGAAGTGATCTTCAAGATCAGCGAGAATAGCAGAGAAAGGCGTAATGCCGATACCGCCGCCAATAATGATGCTGTGTGAGTAATCGTAGAAACGCTGTGCTGGGGCGCCAAATGGCCCGTCAATGCCGACGCGGATGTCTCTGTCTTCCGGCAAGTCCTTGAGCGCAGTCGTCCAGTCGCCTTCAAACTTGATGTGTACGTGCAGCACATCTCCTTTGCAGTACGACACGGTGAAAGGATGCCACTGGAAGAAGGAGATATCCGGAACCTGGAGGAGGATATACTGGCCGGCATTGTACTTCCAGTCTTTGCCTTGTGGGTGCTTGCATGTGAGAAGTACAGCGTCAGTGTCGAGGGTTTTCACTCGTGCAGGGACTTTCATGAAGCCGCGAAGGAAACGCCAGCTACGCTCGAAGAGCACTAAAAGTGTTGGGAAGGCCAGCCAGTAGCCCAGCATCGGGTGTTGTAGAAGCATTGCGGTACCATGTGCGCACAACATGCCGATCATCGGGAACATGAGCAAATGGCCAAGCTGGAAGATCTCATAGCTCTTGTTGCGGATGAACGGCATGCTGAACAGCGAGATGATCCAAAAGCAGAGCAAAGCAACAATTCCAGTCCAGCCAGGTAGGCTGCGCACATAAGATCCGTAGGTGCGAGGTACAGATTCTGGCCCGAGGACACGAGCAACAGCATCCTGTCTCGACGCGCTAGAGCCTTGCACCAGAGTCCCACTCAGATGTGCGATGGCATGTACAGTCGCAAGTGTAAGTCCGGCAATGCTCATTTTGATGTGGAATTCTTGGCTCAAGTCCCAGTTGATGAAACGGCTGATCAAGTAGTTCCGCCTCAAGAAGGTGGAGAAGTGCCTACTCATGCTCAGCAACATGAAGAACAGCACGGGATACAATGCGCCAGCCGCCAGCTTTGCAAAGCCAACACCGAGCCCGTACGCATCGCGATACCGTTGGCCGAGGAAATATGTGAGGCCCTGCCAAAGACTGAAGCCGAGTGTCAAAGCCACGACGAATGTCATGAAGAGGATTGTCGGACCATGGACCGCCCAGTATGCGCGAACTCGTCGTCGCATTGGTAGCTCATGTTCCTTCTCCTTGTCTCCTTTGTCCTGCTCGTCGCTGTCCGTCTGTCTCTGACTAGGAATCCTCAATTTACGCACTCGCGCAATGAAGTCCTCTTTGGCGATCTTCGCATCGCATGCAGGAAGGAGCTGGCAAAGAAAGGCGTGCAGTCCATCTCCCTTCCGATCATGGATCTCGTTTTTCTCCAAGTCGCGCCTCGATGGATGTGTGATGTGGTGTTTCTTGAGGTCCGGCGCCAGCTCCTTGTGGACCTCTTGTAGCTTCTTCTCCAGCTCCTCGAAATCGACGTATCCATTCTTGTCCTTATCCAGATCTTGGAAGAACGCTTCGATCTCGTCGTCTGTCAAGACTTTGTACTCTTCCGACGCGACTTCAATGCTGGAGACATCGTGCGCGCCAGAGTACGCTTCTTCTGCAGGGTGAGTGTCGTGTTCCGGCATGCCTGCTATGGCAATGTGCGCAAATGAATGATAATCACCGAACTGGCGCAGAGCGATACGAGAAATTGAAAGGAATATCAATATACCTACCTGTTCACAAGCCACGGCATCATCATATCTTGGTATTCACGTACCGAATCCTCTAAGGCTGGCATAGAGTTCAGCATGTCGTGGCATGCCCAGAGGATGAGTTCTCGGCGGCGCAAACAAAGTTGGAAGTGGTCCGCGGTTGCGGCACTCGGCCAATCACGTGTCACGCGTTTGGTCTTGATCGTCTCGGCGCCATGGTACTTTGCTGATGCCAGCGACGTGAACCTGAGCACCAAGACATCAGACATCATCGAGAGCAGCCTGGCCGATAAGAATAGTCCTCTTCTCGTCTGTCGAGCTGGTATTCTTATCGCCCAGCACACTTCACATCTCGTCTCCTACTGCCAACCACCATGTCTGGGCAGTCGCAGGCATGGCACGTCTGAAAGCACTCATGGCGACATTGCTATGATACGTGTGTATACACCATGCATGTGAAAACGGCGTTGCCCAGACACTTCGCCATGGCGTATTAATCAAGGCGGCCATCATCGGCAGAACCTCAGCAATTGAGTCCAGCTTGGAGAACTACAACTCTCAACACAAAACGCCAGATCACAAATATACATGATGATATCATGACGCACCTTTTCAATGTCGCCCATCGCTTAAATATCTGCTTCGCTAATCGACTGGCCGATTTTGTACTGATGTTCTTCAAGCTCAGCATGCATTACGAGCATCGAGCACAGCACATGTTGGACAGCGCTCAAATCAGAACGGGATGGAGCTGTGACGAGCAGACAAAGAGGTTATTATTATCATCGTCAAGTTAGACTCCAAGTTCCAATGCACGCCGCAAGAGCCAGGAATAGAGTATTGAGTTTGTCAGCGGCGTATCGTGAAATTGAGGGAAAGAGACAAACCTGGGCAGTAAACGCTACGTTCTGGCCGCTTCTTTACAAGCAGATTACTGCAAAGATTAGCTGACATAGCAAACAACCAAGGTACCGAAGGATGATTAAACATGTACTAATCAGATTACTACGTGCGCACGTGCATACCCGCGGTATGACACACACCAGAGGGTTCGATCGTTGACTTCTATCGTGTAGTGAGATTAGTGATTGTGATACAGGAAAATGTCACGACTTGGGAAAATTACTGATCAAGGTGGTCCGAGGCTTGCACGATTGTGCGACCACCCAACCGCATATAATGACCGAGCACACTCGGCAAAGCTGATATTCAAGTTCCGTTCCAGCAACATCGCCATCGCACAATTGCAACATTCTTCAGCAAAGCCAAACTCCACTATCTTACATCAAGATGCCTCTGTGGTTGATCTACCACCCACCCGGCACGTTCGAAGACAATGCTACGAAGCAAGCTCTGTCTCGAGACATCACAGCCATGTACACCGACAGAAATCTGCCAGCGTTCTACGTTGTTGTGAATTTCGTCAAACTGGCCGGCAACGACGTCTACATTGGCGGCCGTCCGAACACAGAGAAGCCTTTCATCCGAATCGTCATCGATCACATCGCGATCACGCAGCCCAATACGGACGAGGCATATCACCGAGTCACAACCAGAATCAGTCAGATCTTGAAACCATACATTGCAGACAAGGGGTATGACGAGGAGTTCCATGTCGACGAGACGGAGCGTAGGCTGTGGAGGATTCAGGGCATGGATCCGCCGCCTTTTGAGAGCGAGCAGGAGAAGGTGTGGGCTGCTGCTAACAAAGCTGTTGCTTTCGAGTGAACGGTATATCGATTACTTGGAGCGAGCAATTTGGATAGCGTTGTTCTTAGTGATTGACTGATGGTTGGCTTATGGTTTTGCTCCACTGCACGTAGCGTAGCAAGTCACGTCGTTACGAATCAATGTCGAGTGTTTTCGATTCCTATTATTGTCTTGTATGGCTTTATTGATGCGCTGCAAATGTAAGAGGCGATATGATTTTATATTCGACTAGAGTACCCCGATCAAAATACGGAACGTTCTCGCTATCCGCTGGGCTTCCAGACCAAAAATCAAACGATATCCACCGAGACGGGGCAAACACGAGTCTATCTATCAGACCACTTCCATTCCTTTCTGAAGTGATAGTCTCCCCGGCCTCTTGATCCGCTGGGACTTTGATTCAATGCCTCAACTACAAAAAGCCCAGGGACCTCCCAGAGTGTCAGAAACGAGCAAAAGGATGAGCTCACTAGAGCTGTGAACAATGCATCGGCCGGGAATCGAACCCGGGGCTGGCCGAATCATTAGAGATGTTGTCTCTTATGGCAACGGCCAATTTTACCACTAAACCACCAATGCTTGATGAGAGGGCTCGGATTATTTAAATTATATTCACTAACAATCTTGTCAGCCAGAGTTTGGGAAGGAACGACCAAGACCTGCTTTAACAATCATAGGATACATCAATACATGCAGCAGTTACTGGTATATACAGAGCATCATGTTACCACTAAACAACCAATACTATCGATGAAGAACTGCGAAGGTGTTTGAATCCATATCGCAACAACCATAGACGCCGTCGGAGAGTACAGCAGCTGCCCGTAGCTGCCAAATGAAGCAAGGCAGAAACACCGTTGATCGTAACTCTAATTTTCAACGTATTACTAAGGTGCAAGCTGGTAGTGGGATGCTTGGTGTTCTGAGTTACTTGTAGGTCCATAGGATGAGAGTAAATCTCACGTGGACTCTCCAAGTCGTACTTGTCGAATATACAATTGTGCGACATTCAGTTCAAACACTCAAGATACAATCCTGTAGGAGGCAGCGTTCACATCTCATTACACCAGAGGTAATTTTAGACAACCTGACCAGATGGTGCGACACCTTGACGTGGACTTCTCACGCCACACGCTCGTGAACGATACTAGCACGCAGCCTCTGCCGCATTTCCATGTGCCAATAATGTGCTAATCATGTTGTTGACCAAGATCTTCACAAGGTTCCCCACATGGGCGTGCAGATCGCTGTGCCGAACAGTCGGGTAAACTCCCTAGTGGACCTGGCGAAATATCGGAAAGCTTCAATCGAGTCAGCATCAAATTCACGACTTTACTCCTCTCTTCAAGCCACCAAATATCAATACTTGCACGATCATGCGCGAGTGGCTTCATTCTCGAACGTCAAATGAGCTGGCTTATGCTTGAGTACTGGCATTGGCGGTGAAGCGCGAGAGTCTCTACTGAGGTTGTACCTCTTCCAAATTCATCGTGTTAGAGCGTTATCCGGACTAATCACACTAGACTCCTCCATCACCGGAGCATCAACACACTACGGGCGTGCGAATCTCGGAATCCGGGACGCTCTGCCAGGGTCATTCGGTAAATCTCAACCTAGTGATCTTCTGTCAAGGATGAGTGAGTTGTCTATTCAGGTGGTTTGCCCTAACTGGCTGCCACGCGAGCCACGGCACTGGACGGTGGTCATACCACAGTTATACCTCTGAAGATCTTCTCGCCGGCAGTACCAATCTCTGGATTTAAGCATGCAAGGTGCATGACGAAGAATAGGAGGCGCCAATACTTCGTCAGTCGTGGCCGTTGGACGAGGCGCTTGAGAGGCGCTAAACTACCACTGCACTGCATGCGGTAAGTGGTTTGCAGGGTGTCACAAACCAACAATTGGCATTCGCTGGGATTGATCGCCACAATGTGTCTTCTCCTCCTGCTATCAAGCTGTCAATTACTCGTGGAGCCGCTGCAATTACTTGTCACGCTGGGCTTCTGGTTGGACGATGAGCAAACAGCAACCCGTCACATAAGATCCTTATTTCGTTACTACTGCCAGCGGCACAGGCTGCGCTCCACTCCTTCTTTCTCTCCTTCTTTCTTTTTTCCCCTCACAGTCCTCTAGTATAGTAGCGGACATGAAGCTCGCCACGTTCTCACTACTCGCTGGCTCCACCGCCGCCTTCCCAGCCCTGCTGAATCTTAGCGGCAAGGGCAAACTGCTGGACCTCAGAGGCGATGGAGGACTACTAGACCTTGGTGGAACACTTGGTCTTGGTGAAGGAGATGGTGGTTTGCTCGGACTGACTGGAAAGGGAGGGATACTCGACCTTTCCGGAGTAGCCAACCTCTCCGTGCTCGATGTCAACTTACAGCAAGCCAAAGCCAACAAATGGCCTGCAGCTGATCCAGCAACCTGCCCATTCAACAAGGACCACAAGCCTGCTGCGAAGTGGAACCCGAAGTTCCCTTACAACTCTGCACAGAACGGGCTTCCTGGAAATGGCAAAGGTGGCTTCCAGGTCCCTATGCCTGGCGACGATGACCACAAGTTTATTGCGCCTGGACCGAACGACATCCGGGGCCCGTAAGCGATCCTCCTGTCCCATGCTCGCCATAACTCCTGCTAACCATGATCATCAGTTGCCCTGGCATGAACATGTTGGCGAACCACGGCTTCATCGCAAGAGACGGTATCACAAACTTCGCAGAAGCCGTCGACGCCTGCCAGAATGTTTTCAACATGCACTGGGACCTTGCCGCAGTCATCACACTCATTGCGACCGTCCTCGGAGATGGCGACACCATCACACAAAGATTCTCCATCGGCTGCGATGCCACCTCTCGCACTGCCGCCGTCGACCTCAACCTACTCACGGGTAGCCAACCAGGTCTCAACGGCCACGGCAACTTCGAGGTTGATGGCTCTATCAGTCGCGATGATTACTTCATCAGCGAAGGCGATGTCTTCACCCTCAACGGCACCTTGTTTGCCCAGATGGTCGAGACCACCGGAGGCAAATTCACCAAGTCTGGCATCTCCAAGGTCAAGTACAACAGATGGCACGACTCGCAGAAGCGCAACGACCAATTCTTCTACGGACCCATCGGCCTCATTTCCTACGCAGCCTCAGCCTTCCTTCCCGAACTCTACGGCGATGGTGAATCTGCCTCCACTGAGACCATCGCCACGTTCTTCGGCGTACACCAAGACGACAGTGGCGCTTGGATCTACGGCCACAACGAGTCGATTCCTGCCGAGTGGTACAACCGCAAAGAACCTTATGGTTTGGTCAAAGTAGTGGAGAACCTTCTTTCCATGTACCTCGAGAACCCGGTGCTGTTCGGAGGAAACACAGCAGACGGTCACTTCGACGCCATCGACTTCGGTGCTATCAAGGATGGAAAGCTCAGCCTCGACCTCAGCGTCAACGGCGCCCTCTGTCTCATCTACCAGCTCTTGGCCTGGCCGATTCCTAGTCCAGCAAACGGCATTCTCAACATTGGTAAGGATGCGGTCGCACTCATTACATCTGTGCTCGGCGATACGATCGCGGAGCTCGGATGCTCGGCTCCTCTCAATGCTTCTTAGGGCTCGATTAGGGCTCGACAAGCCTAGATCTTAGATCCTCAAATCTGAGGCAGGACTGCATCACGAACATTCATTCTCTCTCTTCCATAGATTGGAAGCTCCTTAAGACGACGCTCATTTTACACACGCACGGCAGTCGGAACGGATTTCTTTTTGTTTTCCAACGCCCAGCGCCGAAACTTTTTTTTAAATCTATGTAATTCTACAAACGTCTCCGACGCTCAAGTCTTTCGCTTCGTACAACCTCTCGATTCATCTTGCTAACAGAACGCACTAGCAATAGCTGGACGTCCGTCAACAAAGACTCTGTCTCATCAACCATTTAGGCAGCGGTGATGTCCGAATCGCTGTAGATGCAAGCATCGCTAGGGCCAGAGCCGAGCTTCTCAGGCTCAACATCGTTGTTGTCGGTGCCCTTGAAGTCCTCGCAAATGTCCTTGACGCCACTGGTCTTGATGCTCTTGAAAGTGGCAGTGTCACCGTAGTTGGAGTTGATACCAGCGAGCAACTTGCCCTCAGTGGCGGTGATGTCGGAGAAGATGACGTGGCGCTCGGTCTGGGTCTTGCAGTTGCCGCAGCTGCGGTAGAGCTTGCCGAAGCCGTCGACGGTGAAGCCGGAGACGCTCATGGTGCCGCCGCCGTTGTGCTGCAGGACCTTGTCCTCGGCGCCGAAGGCACCGCCGCCAGAGACGGTGGTGGTCTCGCCGGCTTCTTGCTTCTTGATGGTGAAGGCGTCCTCGCAGACGGCGGACCACCAGACGTTGGTCAGCTTGCAGCCGCCCATGCAGTGGACACCCTCGATCTGGTTGGGGCCGATGATGACGTTGGAGAGGGAAGCACCGGCCTGGTTTGTGTTAGCTTGTTGCACATTGTGAAATGATTTGAATGTCGTTGCTTACCTCAAGGATGAAGACAGCATCGCTGTCACCGCCCTCGGACTGGCCAGTGCAAGAGACGCCACGGTCGAAAGAGGCCATGCCGCCATCGAAGCTCTCGCCAGCAGCGATAGTCTGGGCAGCCTTAAGAACGGAAGTGCCAGAAGCAGAGGGGATGCTGCCGCCGGAGGAACCGCCAGAAGCAAGGGTGGCGGCGCCAGTGGTCAGGGGAGCAGAGCCGGAGCTTGAGCCAGTGCTAGAGCTGGTGCTGTTGCTGCTGGTGAGGCCGCTGCCGCTGCTGCTGGAGCTGCTCGAGTCGCTGGAGTCGGAGCTGGAGTCGGAGCTGCTGTCGGAGCTGCTGGAGTCGTCAGAGTCCTTGTCATCAGAGCTGCTGGAGTCCTCGTCGTCAGAGCTGCTGCTGTCCTTGTCGTCGCTGTCGCTCTTCTCATCCTTGTCGTCGGAGCTCTCGTCCTTGTCCTTGTCGTCGCTCTCAGTAGAGACCGCCTTGGCCTGGCCCCACGAAGCCCAAGGGTTGCTGCTCTCGCTGCTGCTGTCACTGGCAGCAACAGCGTTGCCCTGAGCCCAAGGGTTGCCACCGGCGCTGCCCCACTGCCTACGCTGGCTGCGAGCGTTGGCGCCGAGGGCGAGAGCGAGGAGAGCGACCGAAGTGTACTTCATCTTGAAATTCGAAAGGTGTTGTTGGGTTTGAATAGAATCGATGTGGCTTAGAGAACGGAAGTAGAAGAAGACTCAGAAAGCGACCAGTCGCGTTACTGAGAGAGAACGATTGAATGAACGAAGAGACTTGAAAGAAGGAGTTGTTTGTATAGATCTAAGAAAGAAGAATCGAATACGAAGTGTCTGTCAATCAGTCTTATATACACTCAAAATAGGGCATCCTCTGCGACGGGACCTGTACACGCAATTCATATATCGACGACAGGAGACCTGACAACGCGGTAACAGGATCCATCCAGCCCTCGAAGTCGGTCAACCGAAAACGAGCGCTTGCACCTACGAGGTCTTCCCAGTGAAGTCGCCTGAATATCGGACAGAGAGGCCATCACCGCCGAAGGGCAATGAAACGCATCTGCCGAAGCTTAATCACTGGGCCCTCGTGGACGCAATCGTCGAGAAGCCTCCTGGGGAGCACTATAGAGCGCGTGTCATCGGTCTTGGCAGGCACAATTGCCCTATAAAGTGAAGTGATAGACATAGGTTTATGGTCTGTGATCATGGCTGTGCAAAGTGCACGGACGGGTAGTTGTTGAGGATGTGCTCCAGGTTCGGTGTCAGAACGTTTCAGTGACGCTACGCGAAGCCGGAATATGCTCCGTGTCGAACACCTAGATTGCCTACTTCATCTATTCGCCGCAGACGCGAGTCAACATTTTCTGGGGAGGACTGCACACCTAATTCGACATGATCGTGCGTACTGGCGTATGTAAGCGTCACGTTTCTCAGTAACCCGGAAACCCTAGATCCGGGAGTTGTGAAGGTTACCTCCTAGCATGACATCGCACCATGGGTCGGAAAGGGTGGAGGTAAGGGGTGAAGCACAGATCTGGGAACGATGGGGAACTGCAGACAAGTTACAATTAAATTGACCGATCGACTACGAAATCTCGTGCAGTCGCACAGAGACAAACTCTGCAGCGAACGCCGCTCTCTAATTCTCCTCCTGGCTCCACTGCAAGACTTTTTGGCAGGCCTCGATGTCGCCCACCGTGGCATTGAAAGCTTCCGACACTTCTTTGATGACCAGGTTGCGGTTCCACATTTCTCTGGTGGAGTATATAGCATCCATGATGCTGGCGTTGACCTGCTCCAACTGCTCAACAGTAAGACCTGACGAGCGAGCCACAAGTTCACTGTGCAGGTTTTCGGCAAATCTTTCCTCGAACATGTAAGTAGGTGGGGGCTGCGCTGGCTCTTCTGGTGTATTCGAATTCAGTAGATTGTGAATTGAGGCGCGATGGGGTGGCGGTCCCATAGGTTGAGAAGACTGGGAGGCTGGATCTTGCGATGATGGGAAGTGGATTTCCTGCGTGTTCTCTAGCTGACTGCCTCCACTAATTGGCGGTGCAGCCGAGAAGTCAGGGTGATCGGGGTGTTGACGCACACCGTTGGAAAGCTGGGTGTTGTTTGAGTATGGGCCGCTACTCCTGTTGCTGCGGTCACTCGTTTTGTGTCCGGATGTGGTGGTCGAAGCACTGTTCTGGTACTCATTGAGCTGCGAACCATGTGCAAGTTGCGTGTGAGCGCTCTTCTGAGAGCGCTGACCTTGCGTGTCTTGTTGACTGAAGGGATGAGGTTGTGCGAAATCGTTGTGAGGACTGACGTCGAACATCTCCGAGTCGTCGTGAGGTTTGAACGGCGCTGTCGAGCCATTGGTTTGATTGGACGTGCCGTTTGTGTTGCTCCAGTCATTCGAAATCGGACTTGGACCCGGTAGCCTACTAGGCGTGACCGGGAACAGTGATCTAACTCCTGGCACTTCTTGACCTAACATGATGGGACCAGAGCCTTCGGTTGTTGTATGCGAAGCATGTTGAGGAGGCAGGTTGGGCACAACAATCGGCACGTGCTCTCCTCTCTGCTTGGCTTCCGCGACCTTGTGTAGGCGCTCGCGTTCTCTTTCCTGCTCGCGTTCGTAAAGTGCGTCGCATTCGGCCATGAGCTGCGGGCTTTGCTCTATCAACAACGCCATGTCGACTTCGACATTGGCGAGCAGCTCGTTTGCTTTGAGTGTACGAGCGTTGTGCTCCATCGTCTTTGAATCCTTTGCCATACGCCTGATGTCCGCAATGAAGTCCTTCGGCCTTTTGTAGTACCCGTTTGAAAGTCGCTGCTCAAGAACAGGGGCGTTCAAGTTGTAATAGAACTTTCCCGATGCGATCTCGCGTAACCCTTGCACGCCCTTCTCGTCCTGATCGATCTCGTACGGACGGAAGAGAGCTTGCTCCTGGCGTTGCTCCTCGTTGAGATCGGTCGAGAGAACTTTAGGATCCATTTCATCATACAGGTATCGGATGACAGAGTCATCAATTGGTGACTGTATCAAGATCCGGTATTTCCTGATCTCGTTCATGACTGGTTGAAGAAGAATCTTCAGTTTGTTCAAAGTCAGGTGATCCTTTTTCCTCTGGGCCTTGATTTGAGCTTTGGTGAGCTCGACTGGCGCTGGGGGTGGCGTTGGCGCAACTGGTAGCTCGACTAGCTTTCTGCGCTTGCGCTGCGTGGGATCTGGGAACTCCTTAGGTGACTTTCGCACCATGCTGATGATCTGGTCGAAGAATTCATGGCGTTCTGCGATTCCGGGCCTGGTCAAGTCGTACTGGTTCTTCAGGGAGTACCCAAATAGGTCTCGCAGCATTGCAGGGTTGGGTCTGTGGTCTTCGCTGGCAAGCTCCATGTAGCCAAGCAAGAGTACTGGCTCACTGGGCTGAATGCCACGCAACAATCCAACGAATGTCTTGATTGTGGATTCGGACAGTGTGGTGTACCAGTTTTCGACGTCGGGAATGTAGATGATGCTCGGTTTGTGGCGTTTCACCTCTTCAAACAGCTGGATGACGGCGGCTTCGGGTGACTGTGCAGTGTTAGTATCAAGCAAATCGATCAAGTTAAAGCACAAGCACATACCCTTGTAGTATCTGACATCAAGGTACTCAGACCCATGTTCTGTACGTGCAAGCCCTCAAGCTTGCTCAGCACAGCGCCACCCAAGTAACTCTGACCCATACCCTGTTGTCCCTTGATCAAGAGTCGGGGCCTGAAGATGCGAGACGACTCGAAATGCCTTTGCATGTTCTCACGCTCGAAGCCATGCTCGTCGTCACGATCATCATACATGGCTTCCTCGAGCGCAGTGGCCTTTCTCTTTCTTGGAATTGCTTTGTCGATAGCAGCGGTGATATCCAGTAAAGGTTTGCGCAGCAGAGGCTCAATGTCTTTCTTCAGTGGCACTGCTCCGGAGGTTGCCGACCGCTCACTAGAAGGCACGATCTTGTCGACCGAAAGCATGAAGTCTTTCGCCAAGACTTTGATCTGGGCAGGATCAATGATGAGCTTCTTCTCGCTCGCGTAGATTTGTGGGTATGTGCCCTGAACGGCGTTGAGGGCGGCTTCTGTACAAAGTGCACGAAGGTCAGCACCTCCGTATCCCTTCGTCTGCTCAGCAAGCTTGTCCTTAAACTCGCTGTCGAGCGGTGGGTTCCAGCCTTTGGTGTGAATATCGAGGATCGCACGTCTTGCCTCCTGATTGGGGAGCGGGAAGTAGAACTCTCTGTCAAAACGTCCGGGACGGCGAAGCGCTGGGTCAACAGAGTCTGGCCTGTTGGTTGCACCAATGACAATAACCTGGCCCCTTCCATCCATGCCATCCATGAGCGCCAGCAGTGTTGATACAATGGAAGCGTGAATTTGGTCCTGCTTGCTTGATCGTACCGGAGCGAGACCGTCAATTTCGTCGAAGAAGATGATACTGGGTTGGTTCTTTCTTGCCTCTTCAAACAGAAGGCGAAGTTGCTTCTCGGCCTCACCAACCCATTTGCTAAGTGCATCTGCACCTTTGCGTACGTAGAATGTGACCTTCTTGCCATGCGAGCCAACGCTCGACGCAAGCGCACGGGCGAGCATCGTCTTACCCGTACCAGGAGGTCCATGGAATAGAACTCCTCGCGGGGGCGTGACGTGGAATCGTGAGTAGATCTCCGGATAAAGTAGTGGCAACATGCACATCTCTTTGAGGCGTTCGATGTGTCCTCCGAGACCGCCAACACTGTCAAAGTTGATGTTGGGATCGATACCAAGAGGATCCGCATCTGCAAGTGACTGCCTGTTTTTGACTCTTCCAAGATCAGGCGGCCCGCCACCTTCCCCTGTGAGTGCACTTTGCGGTTGCATAGGCTTTATTGGTGTCATTCCGGTAGCTCCACCAAGGCCTTGCACGCCTCTCTCATCGTCGCTGCTGTCAGAGTCGGCACCACCAGCCATCTCATGCTTCTCCTTGCCGCCAAGAACAGGTTTTGGGCCAGAGAAGCCTCCAAAGGGACCATCAGTCGAGAACAAGCTCCTGTAACCGTCTCTATCAGCTCTGGGTTTCCTGGACTTCGGCGCAGCTGCTTGTTGTGAGCCAATTGGTTGATATCCGGCGGCGTCATCTTCAAGTAGAAGATCATTGTTGTTTATTTCGGACAGAGGTTTCATGCGGTAGTCGACCTTTCCCCTGTTACGTAGCGATTTCTTCGCCTCGTAAGTGATAGCACCCGAGGGCTTGTTCCTTCTGTTTTCACGCCTCTTACGCTTCTCGTCGTCTTCCAGGTCGGCTGCTTCGTCTGCAACCTCATCAAGGTCCAGTTCCGACCCCGACTCCGAAGAAGCTCGCCGTGATTTGCTTCCAGCCTTGGCCTTGTTGCGCCCTGATCGTCTGGTGGCGTTTCTTCCACTTGTCCTGCTATCTGGGCGAGCAGCTTGCACTGAGTCGTCGCCACTCGAGATAGCAACATCCGCATCGTCTTCGCCCTCGGCATCGGGCTCGAAGTCACTGACTTCACCAGCTGCCTTGCGATTGTTCGTCAGACCACGCCTAGGTCGTGTCTCTTCTTGAGCCGCGGCTGGCGTAGAAGCCTGACGTGCACCGCGTGTGCGCAGTCTTGTGCTGACCTTAGAAACGGGCGCATCGTCCTCGTCTTCTTGCGACTCTTCAACCACTTGCTCCATCTGGATCTCGTCGTCCTCTTCGAGTGCCGGTTCCGCGGAGGTATAGCCAGGTGTAGCTGTAGCTCCTACCTGGCCGGCGGCGACTGCGGCTTCTAGCTGTGAGATCAGCTTCGCTTGTCCATGCGCCTGCGAAACCTCCTGTGAAGTTTCCTGTGACTCCTCCATGATCGCACTGGGCATGCTAGGTAGACCCTTAGTTCCCCTAGTTGGTCGTCTGTTTGCGACTGACTCAGGCTCTGGCGTGGCGGTTCCGCGACGAGATCTCAGTCCGCGCTCACCCGATGTAGGCAGCGACTGAAGCGGAGGTTCGTCCGTGTGTGATATGCGACTACTCCTGCGCGTACCAAGGCCACTTGGAACATTGGGTGTCGATGCGCGCGCATTGGTGCTTTTACTGCCAGTGCGAGACCTCAAGGGCCGCCCGCTTGTGTTGTGTGTTTCTGAAGACGCCATGTCGGTGAAGTAGCTTGGTACCTTCAGCTTGACGATGCGCTGTGCAGGCGATGGTGAGCGCCTGGTTCTCTTGGTAGGCGAGGCAGCAGAGTCAGGGCTGCCTGGGCTCTCGATGTCGTCCTCG
>Ga0265797_10005281_pt1 | contig 18947 bp, 23 predicted proteins | sample P2T30metagenome_FD_192433 | JGI IMG/M metagenome (GOLD analysis project Ga0265797, IMG submission 192433) | Plant litter microbial communities from East Loma Ridge, Irvine, California - P2 T30 | ecosystem: Environmental > Terrestrial > Plant litter > Unclassified | place: USA: California... | reverse complement strand
ATACAACAGCGGCATGTCCGTCTTCACAATATGTGATGAGCCGTCACGTGCGACGAGCGATGAGGCACAGGGCAGCTAGCCCTTTCTTCTACTGACAGAAGTCTGTTCGCGGCGAGAAGAAAAGGCTATAGGTAGCTTTCTTCTTCTTACACCTTTCGCTTGTGAGATTGGACGACAACGCAAGTTGCGTATATCGCGGTCAATAATCCTGCGACGTCTAGATGCCGCCATCCTTCCGATGCCGCCTCCTTCCCCCAGAAATGATCCTTCACGCTTGTGTTTGGTTTCATTGCGGAGGCGCCACAGTGCGGAGTTGTGGGGAGCGATGAGGGCAAGCCATTTGGTCATGGCATATGTGGCTGTCTCGTCTTTTCTCTTCATGCGGGCAACAACTACATGTAAGAGATCAGCTAGAGCATTGTTTCGCCGACAGGTACCGACACCGTCAAACACGCCACGACCTCATCCACGTAGCCTCATCCCGAATTGCGGCCGCTACCAACACGTCTTTCACCCGGACCGAAACAAATCGTCGACGCCCACCGGCACACAGGCAGCCTTGATCCATACGGACTCGCCGTTTGTGCCATCGACAATTCCTCGTGGAAATTGGCCCATGAACACTGTCGAGTGCCGATCGGGTTCAAGACGAGCTGAAAGAGGACGGCCACCGCGTCCGCCATGCGAAGTATCGTCTCACCCAAGGACCGGCTTCGCCATGCCTGGGCGAACGTGATCGAGGCAGACTGTCGCTCCAGAGACGCTGCAGAACAGTTCGAGGAAACCTGGCTTGCCCACATAAGCTCAGGCGTTGACAACAAGCATCCGTTCGACTACGCCGTGAAGATCTACTACCTTAAGATGGAGAGACGCATCGAGGAGAACATTGGCTGGATGAAGGTGCGCTACGGCGACTTGGTACCGCCAGCGTGATTCCTCATTGGTTCCTCGACGGACGAGTATTCGTACATGAGGCCATCAACGTTTCCAGCAGGACTATGCTAATTCGAAAACATCATGACGTCGATCAGGTTGTAAGCAATGTGGCTCTCTGCGGTTGCTGTGTTGCTCCCAAATGTCGCCGACCTGCCTATCGCAGGTTAGCTGACGAGCACGAGCGGCGAGAGCAGCCATCGGCATGTGTCCATAGCGCGGCTTCAAATATCAACGCCAGACCATCAGGTCCACATGAGCGCTTGCCACGTTAGAGGCATCAGACCGTAGTCGCTCTCGCGTGCTTCAAGTCATCCCACAGGAAGGGATGGTATGAGGATGCACTAGCCCTGCAGGACGAAGCATAGTACTCAAGCGCTATATGCATCGAACATGCAGCGATCTCTCTCGCCGCACATCGTGTTGATTCCGTCCTGCAACAACCGACTGAGCGGATCAGAGGCGAGGCGGTGTGACATTGTGGGAGAATACTTATGCTTATCACTACAGGATTATCAGTGTCAACGTAGGCACACAAGCAACTCGGCGGCCGCAAGCCACGAGTTCAAAAGCTCGACACACGAACGCCAGCATCCCTCATATTCTCAACCCGCTTCTGTGTATCGACTGTTCCACCTTACGAAACCATCCAATCCCCGCTGAGAGAAAGAAGAAGAAAAGAATGTCGTCCAATCCTTTGCGTGAGTCGACCATCCGACCGATCGAGAACTCCACCAGCTCCCATGCGCAGCCCACCCAATCTTTGCTGACAGTCCACAGGCAGATACAGCGACGACAAGCTCGTGTGGATCGAGCTCAACGCCGACAAGACCCGAGGCACCATTGGCCTCTCCAAGCACCGCGCCCAACAGTCCGGCGATTTCCACATATTCAGTCCCGGGCAGCAGGAACCCGGAAGCCAGCTCGAGGCCGGAGACTTCTTCGCCACCCTCGAGACTACCATTGTTGTCTTTGACGTTCAGACGCCGATTGCTTGCCGCATTGAGTCTGTTAACTCGGCCGCAGTGGACGACGCTGAGATCATTGGGCTAGAGCCTGAGAACTCGGAGGAGGATGGCGGGTGGCTTTTGAGGGTGACTGTTGGTAAGCAAGGGGCCGCCGAGTTCGGTAGCTTGTCGACGAATGGTGAGATGGAAGAAGAGGATTGATGGAGAGGAAGTGAAGGACGGGTTGGGTGGGCCTGTGTTCGGGGTGATTGAAGGTGTTCCGGAAGACGACGGTGATCTCGTTGGGCGAATTGTGTTGGCAAGCTGTTCTTGGTCGAGTCCTTGGACTTTGTCCGCCTGCATCATCGGCGATAGTAGACCTGGAATGGCTGCCAGGCATTCGCGAGCGGGTGAGCGGGATCGCTTGGGGCTCGGAGGGCAGGCCACAACTCTTGGTCCTGGTGGTTTAGGCATGCGCATACCTACATGTGAATATCGAGATTTCAAGATCGTTTCGATGTCGAGGCCACCAGCATGTCGAGCCAAGTCTTCACCGCGCGGCGAAGAGCGGTGCGGCTTTCCTTTTGTTGCTTGATCTCAGGAGCTGCGCTGTTCGCGTTCTCTGCTTTGGAATTGGGATCTGCCACTGGCGCGTGGCTTGTTTTCGAAGGGGTGTCCGACATGTTTTGCTGAATATCTCCAGTCTCCATGAACGAGGGCGACAGAAGATGGATCGACTATTATAAGGCATGGGCTCAGTGCACAGGACTGGTAGTCTCCTTATATGTGTGTGCCAAGTAATCTCAGCTGAAGATCATGCGGTGCAGTCCAGCTCGCTTGCTCGCTAAATTATTAGGTAGGGTTTTGCCACACTTCGTATTGATTTACACATACCGCCGGGCTGTCAGCTGACAGGTACACACCTAGCATATTTCCCAAGGATCCTTTCGCTGGCTACTGGGAAGCCTGGGTCCCGTCGACTCCCCGTCGTCACCGCCGCCACTACTACTGTTCGATTCCAGATGCGGAGGCGTGTACCCATACACCGAAGTCACAGTCGTCTTCTCAATCCCTCCAACCCTGCCGCTCGGAACGTGCCTATCCCTATCATCCAACTCCATCTGGCTCTCGCTCTCGCTGACCCGGCTCGGCAACCTCTGAACACCCTTGTCGCCCGTGCCGGTGAGGCGCGAAGACATGGTCGTCGACTTGCCGGTCGAACCCACGGATTTCGAGAACGAGCTGAGCCTCGAGCCGACCTTCTCCCTGAAGAAATACAAGATCGGACCCGCGATCGTCGGCATGCAAGCGCAGATGACGCCGACGTCGCCTTCGAGGCCGCTCCACAGCGAGATGGCATTGTAGTGGTAGGTTGCGTTGGCGACTTTGCCGAGCTGCGCAAGGTACTGTAGGCGGACGATGCTGCAGATCGTGACGAAGAGACCTAGGAGGAAGGTGAGGACCGCGCCGATCTTGCGTCGCTTGTCCTTGACTTGCAACGCCATGAGTTTCGGCACGGGCAGGAAGAAGACGATGAGGTCGAAGAAGATGTTGAAACCGCTGTTCACGTAGATCCATGACTGCAGAGGTAGGCATGTACCCGCGTGTTCGCCGTCCCACTGGGTCCAGAACAGACTGGGAACGTAGTTAGTACATGCTTTTTGGTTAAAAGGAAGGTGATTGCCTACCTGATAGGTCTGCATTCGAAAGCGAAGTAGACGATGAAAGCCAGGCCGTAGCACGTCAGGCCGGCCACAACCGCCCAGCAGGCGTAGGTGAAGCGGTTCGAGACGGAGCGCGGGAAGATTCGAAGGTACAGGAGGACGATGGAGATCTTGGTGAGGACAATCACCACTTGGTAGATGTATTGCTCGGTGTAGAAGTACTGTTTGGACGTTGTCAGGTCAGCCGGGGAGTCCTCTCTCTGTGCTTTACACTAGGTCTCGTCGCATAGATGATGGATCATACCTTGAGCATCAGCGTGATGTCTTCGAATGGGACATTCCAAATGTCCTTTCCCATGCCGTGACGGGTCACTGTTTGACATTGTCAGTATGGAGTATGGGGCTGATCGGATTTTGGGACGGACGAACTAATTTGAACAATAACCGTCGAAGGGATCAGCAGCAGATAGGAGATGAGAATCGTCCAGTCGTCCCAACCAATGCTGCTATTCTGGATCTGCCACCGTGCAACGAAACGGATTCCAATACAAATCGCTCCCAAGATGAGCAAAGCGTCACCAATCCGTCTGGTCAGAGGCCCATCATCTCTGACAGGAGCCTGGCATGCCTTTTTCTGCCATGTTTGTGATGCTGTTGCACTCGAGCGTTAGCAAGCTGCAAGTTTCGCCGTAGTGCGGACGATTTCCTCAGTGCGGACTTACACAAAGATCCCCGAATTGTGCAATTCGCAAGGATGCATTGCTCGCTGAAGGAGATATATGCGTCGTCTGTGCAGAGGCATGCGAAATCGGTTGGGGCACATTGCGAATGAGGCAGAGCTGTTGCTATGCAAGTCGTCTGGATCGTAAAACATCAACTTGACTAGCTCTGTGATAAGCAGCAACAGCCGCAGTAAGAGTATTCGTTCACTTACTGCGCATTCGGGGAGTTGTGCGAGCTCCGCTAACAGCTCGTTGGATTCGACATCGCTGCTGTCGCCATTCTGGGCTGTAACGGATGATGCGAGTAGAAGAAAAATGCTCGCAAAGATAGTTGTGAAGCGCATGACGAATAATAGAAAGGAAACGATGTAAGGAATGTATAACGGCCCAGACCTTTCGGCGGCACAAAGGTCGCGCGATGTTATGGTATAGCTGGGAGAGAGACCGGAGAATAGTCCTGAAAGGGAGCGAACGAGTACTTACCCTCTTATGGTCGGCATATTAGTGCATCATTCAGGGTACAGTGTCTGGGGAGGATTGGATCCATCATGCCCTCGTCTCCCTCAAGAGACGGGCGATAGTGCGAAGCGATAGAGAAACGGACTGAAGAGCCGGGTTGCAGATCTGTGTTGCCGCCCAATGGCAGCGAAGCGTTTCTTCAGGCAGACCCGGTCAATGGGACGGGCTCGCTGTCTCAGATTCGTTTTGCAGATCTATCGGCAACGGCTACCGATGGCAGTGTGTCGGAAGAACTTTGGTAGAGCGTAGGCATTGTGGTCGGGTTCGGTTACGTGGGATGATGATGCAAACGCAAGCCGTAGGTGGTAGTAGTGGTCGTTGATTTAAACATGCACCCCTGGAACCACGATCTTAGTGGCGAAAATGGTAACCAGGTCTTCGGGACCTGCGCAATAGTTTAGGCGAAGGATTTTGTAGAGGGTCTCCGAGGCGAGGAAACAATGGGACCATAGTATAGTGAAGATTCACCCTGTGTCCAGACATCAGGACGCGTTGAAGCGACCTTGTGTACTTGCCGGCGCTGGATTGTATTGTATGCCTTTCGAATGAGGAGCTTCTCAATCATGTTGCAGGTTCTCATGCAACAAGGTACCTTGTGCTGTTAATCGTGATATCGACCTGGTGTTACCACAGTACGTGACATATCAGCACGGCACGGCAGTTGTCCGGCAGTGCCGATTTTTCTCTGGGTACATCTAAACGACTGTGCCGCACTTTGCTTGCACGATTGCATTCTCTTGAACCCGCCCAAAGGCGCCTGAATCATCAAGCCGAAGTTGCGCAACGGTATACGGCAGTGGAAGATCCTTACGAGGAGTATACGAAATTGGACTGCAGGTAATCGGTGACAGATGCTAGTGTATCGTGGTATGCAGTCGAAGGTCGACGCGCAAGCCTACAGCCGTTTCATCAACTTTGCCACGCGCTGCAAAGATAGTGCCGAGTCAGTGGTCTGTACATTTCCATCTGCCGAGCCGCATCACTACTTGATTGGCCACATAGGATCGACCGGACGGCTGGCAGACAACTACAGTAGCTGCCCTCTTACTGGACAATAAGACAGGGACAGATATGGGCATCGTTGGCAGTAGGTAGCCTATCCCAATCAATTCGTTCACCAAGAGCCGCCTATACGGACTCCCCTTGCTACTCATCATCATCCCCGTCGCCAAACAGCGCCGCCATCGCCGTCCTCCCCGTCCGCCTACGTCTAGGCTCTTCAGGCTCTCCATAATACCTTCCATCGTGCCTCAATTGAGCCGTGACCCGCGCGCCCATAGGAGTGCTACCTAAACTTGCCTTACCCGCACTGCCCCTGTCGTCGGCACCGATCTCGTCCGGACCCTCCAATCCATCGTTCCAGCTGTGCACAGTCGTCGTTCCTAGCCCATGGTCCCAGCCGTTCCAGCTGGTGGCAGCGACAACGGGCGCCGAAGGGTGCCAGCTGGCGTCTCGCACGATTGTTTTCCATGTTCCGGTGCGGCCGTAGTAGTCGTAGCGATCGGCGTAGCGCTCGTCGGCTGCGGGGCGGGAGTTCATGGTGGCGGATTGCACGTCTATCTGTGCGCGTGGAGTACCGTCGAGATTCCAGATGTGCACGCGGCCGTCGTGGGAGCCGGAGTAGATGTATCGTTGGTCTGTGGAGGTCGGAGGAGAGAAGTGGCAACGAATCAGGGTCTTGAGGACGCGGTGGCCGCGGAAGGTCACCAGGGAGCAGTCGTGCGGGTGAGGTGTGTGGTCGAGGACGTCGTAGGGAGCGAAGCGGTAGTCGAAGTTTGTGGTGTAGTCCTGTTGATGAAGGTTAGTACTGGAATGGCTTCAAGAAGCTGCAAGACAATTACCTGTGGGTTTACCCTCTCACCAACATCCGTCGAAACCATCTTTCGCAAATCCCAAAGCTTACACGTCTGATCCTTTGCGTTACTGATGACATATCGTCCATCGCCTTTCGAGTCAATGTAGGTCAGGCCCTCAGTGTGTCCCAAGAACATGCCAGCAGGCCGCTCCGATCGCAAACTGCGTCTATCCCAGACTTTGAGTGTAGTGTCGTCTGAGCCGGAGTATAGGATGTGCGGGCTCATTTTGTCACCGAAGCACACCGCATTCACATCATCACTGTGCCCGCGAATCTGCATCACGCTACGCTGTGCCTCCAAATCGTACACATAGACACTGTAGTCGCTTGTGCCTGCAACGATCTCACCACCATCGCCACTGAAGCGCAACGACCAGATACCAAAGTGCCCACTTGCGCCACGGCCATAGCGTCCACCACCTCCTCCACTCGTTCCGTTGCCCATGTTTGAAAAGTCTAAATGCCGAGGCTCCGAAGCATCGGTTGGGTCTGTAGTGGCGAGACAAACATCACTTCGGATGCTGCTGTATGCAAGGTGTTTGTTGTCTGGGGAAAGTGTGGCGTCTGTAATTGTCCATTGTCCGCCGTAGTAGTTCACTGTCTTGTAATAACGCCAGTCGTAAGGGTTTGAAGTATCGTACATGCGCACTTTGAAGTCCTGTCCACAAGCGAAGAAGAAGGAGCCGTCTTCGCTGAACTGTCCTGAGTAACAACGGTCATTCAGGTTGATAATCATATCTGCTTTCGATCCGGGGATGAGATCCTGTGAGGCGAGCGAGTTGAGAGCACGAGCCCGTCCGCGGGTTTCTACTCCCAACTCCCGATCGAACATGCGTCTGGCTAGACGACGGCGCTTGTTCTGTGTGCTTTGAGCGAATGGTTGACCGCATGCTGTGTGACTGCAGCGATCGTTTACGCCGAACGTGCCACCGTTCATGAGCTTTTGACCTTCTTCGGAAGGAATCTTGGGATAGCGGTCTCCAGTGAATGTCCGCCTTGCTCGTCGGAATGAGCGGCCGAAGGGCACGAACTCCCCATCATCGTCATCATCCTCTGCTTCGTCGTCCTCGCCGAGTGAGAGGTGATTCCTTTGTCCTTGTGAACGTGTTCGTGGTCCACCTGCACCAGCTGATGGTGTGAAGATTCCTCGTAGTCCGGCTTGGCTGAGGAGTTGCATGATGTGTTGTTGTGTGACTGCAGAATTTCGAATCAGTGGTTGCTTCTCAATTACATCGTCCCAGCGACAAAGACTTACTTGTGATTGTGTGTGCTCCAGTAGCTCCAGCAGTGACTGCAGCAGTGTTTGTAGCTCCTGGAGTCACTCCTCCATCTTCCTCATCGTCGTCCTCTTCTTCATCGTCGTCATCAAGTTCCTCTTCTTCCTCGCCCTCGACGTCAACTCTTATCTCCTCTCCAGCAGCATTGACAAATGTTCCTTCTTCCGCATCGAAATAGATGGTTGTTTCGCCCTCGTCTTCTTCGACTACGTCGTCGTCTTGAGAACCGATAGCGGAACTCGCCAGCTAGATTGGATACCCATGATTAGCAATGATTCTCGCATACCATCGCGTACAACCTGACCGCCACAAACACACCTCAAAATGCATGTCGTCATCACCGCTGTCCGATATTCCAGCCCACTCGCTCGGGTCAGCAGAGGATTCTCTCGGGTCGGCCATGGTCGGTGCCGGTGTATCACTCGAGACTGAATGGTAGGTCGGGCACGTGTACGAAGGTGCAATGTGTGTGATGACCAAGAGAAGGACGAATGTTGTAGTGCTCGGGCAGATGCATGAGCATCACACAAACCTGGAGCCGAGGGCCGCTGATAAGAATGCTTATCTCCGTCGCGCTTTCCACCTCTTCGTCCACAGTCTCTTTCTCTTACCTCTAGTGTCATCAACTTTCGCATATAAAATCATTGTCTGTGCCGATGAGAGAACAGCCGCCGGATACTGGTTCCTCGCTGGCTGAGGCGACGATGAGCCACGGTATCAGCATCTCTAGAAGATCACAAAAGTGATGGTACCATTGAGTTCGTCTATTTGACAGGCATTGGCATACACAGAGCCCCTTTTCTCCTCTCTTCACTCGAGTATGGAGGAGAACGTGCAATTTCCGTTCACGGTTGATATCAAAGAACCATTGCTGAGGCCTGAACAGTCAAGGAGAAAATTTGTGGTATCAAAGCCCATGACGAAGCCATGCAATACAAATACAACATGCACGGTATGCTCCTCAGTACATCGACTACGTTACGTCTTCAAGGAATACAGGTCTATCGAAAAGTAAGGTTGGCATTTAACAACTCATGCCCGCTACCGGTGACGACGATGGGTAATGGATCTATCTCATCAACCGAAGTACACAAGCATGGATCATGTTCCTGTTCATACATGGTTCACTGCAACGCCACTCCAACACGCGACTATATACTCTCGATTGCCTATGATCTGGCACAATGCTGAGAACTCACGCTCTCTGTCGTGAAGTTCTGCTATAGGGTCGACTGGAGTACATGTACAGCACTGTCCCTGACCACTCAGACGAACACCAGACGTGAATTAGAGGGGGGAAGGAAGAGTTACACAGCATCTCTCCAAAAGTCCAGACGAAGTGTAGATGTATACTACGTGCACATATGCCTTTGATGATAACATGCCACCTGTGTATCAGCACGTCCGTGGTACCGCCTGATACACATTCACTCCCACATCGACTAGCATCATTATTCCCGCCATTAGAGCTCATGTAGGGGTTCGAGTACATGCGACCCAAGTCAACGCTAAAAAAGCCTGACCACTCATCGGAATCCTACCTAGTTGGGATATTGGTGGCGATGTGGAAAAGAAACAATTGGGTTCGCTAATATATGAACACTAGAAAGAAGTGAAAGTTGCAATTCTACCACCAAGACTATTGCTCACGATGGTACTGGCATTTGCCGCAACGAGAGGTCTGGTCTTCGCATTTGGCAAAGAAAACAGAGCATTGCCCCTTCGCAGCAGCCACATGTGGCTTCTGCAACAGTCGTTCGCATATGACTTCAGCTCAGCCCTCCAACACGCCTGTGTGCTCTTGTGCATGCATGTCCGTCTTTCCTGCCGTGTAGCAGGAATCCTTGGGTATCTCATTTGCACGCCCTTATCTTGTCTTTTCCCTCGATTCGAGCTCAAAACTCCTGCGCCGCACCAGACAGACATGCCTGCCAGCATGCCGTTCGTTCTGTGCCATTCGCGCCGCCAAGATCGAGATTCCCAGAAAGCAGCGCGCGGTTCTCGGGTGATAATGCGCTTAAGCGCCTCCGACCAGGATGTTGTTGACGGGGATGTGGACTGTGGGAGGAGGAGATACGTTAGCTCGTTGTATCAGAGGGGGGAGATCTTGTTGCGCCTGCTTCGTTCCCGCACACTCCTTTCCAAACTCTTATGATTTTGCTCGCAAGACCACCGCATTCCCGAGTTCCTCGTCGGAACAAAGGAGAGTGGAACAACAGAAATGACTTACTCAGCTTGACAATGTAGCCAATAACACCCATGATCAAGAAACCCATTCCGACGGCTTGCGAGATGCGCAGGAACTCGCGCTTGTCGGCTGTGAGAGGGGTACATGTTAGCGAATTGAAGGCGCTCGAGAAGAAGAGGGTTCGAGGGTGAAGCGTACGCTTGCTGCACCTGGTGATGAACTGGCGGCCGTCCTTGACGAACTCGCGCGGCATCTCGAGGAATTCCTTAGCTTGGTCCATTGCTGCTGCGTGATATGTGTGTGGTGTGTGTGTGTGTTTGGTGTCAATTGGTGCGTGAGGTTGGTGGTTTATTATCGCTGGTATGATTTTAAAGGAGGAATTGGTTTGGCGAGTTGGGTTGTGTTGCGTGGTGCAGGTTGTTGCAAGTGATGTGGGAATGTCGCTTCTACATGTGGAAGGCCAGCTGGAGTTCAAGCTGCTGGCGCGGGAACCTTTGGGGTCGGCTCCCAGGGTCTGGCCCGTGCGCTTCTTGTGAAGGTCGATTGTCTTAAATAGCGTGAGAAATTGGAACTAGAAATAATACGGTGGAATATTGTTGTTGGGTTATAGATAGTATACAGTATTACAGTATATATAACAGCACCGCTTCGTGCTTCAAACGCTGGTCAAGCCTCAAGGTCGCAACGCTCGTCAATTCACCATGTCGAATGATACTCGGCCGCGATTAGGAAACCGGTGCGTGATTTTTGATAGCATACTTCCATGTCCTAACATGCTAGCAGGAACATCGTGGAAGCGATGGAATCCGTATGTTGTTATCCATCGTTTCCATCGTGACGCAATCGTTTGTCGGCTTAGTAGCCAATCGCGCCAGCGAGCATAGGAGCGTTAAACAACATGGTGCCACATACCGGTATGTAAAGTTTCAGGTTTGCTGTGAAAGCTGAGCAGCATCTCCGTTCCGTAAGACAACAAGCAGGACCTGGGCGCCGAGCACAGTTCGCTTCTCTCCGGAAGTGCAGTGTGGCGGATGCTGTGTGAGAAAGGCAGTCGTAAGCATGAAGAAGAATCATCAATGGATCTCCAACACCATCCTCCTAAATCAGAATCTTCTCAGGCTCGCCCTTCTTCCTCCTCGGCTCAACCTCACCCATAACACCACCATCCATCTCAATATCATCACCAAGATCGAACCCACTATCCACACCCCGCTCAGGTGCCTTGTTCGTCGCCCACACATCTGCAATGCAAAGCTCAAAAGGCCCAGGCACGCGATCAATAAGACCAATCCCCACACTCCTGACCTTCTGCCTCATCATCTCCCTCTGCGGCTCCACCACCATTCCGTAGTTCGTCCGCACGAATGAGCTGAACGGTATCGTGACCGTCTCCCACTCTCCAGGAGTGTATGAAGGTAGCAAGTGCTGGTGCAGATCTGTGGGGACAATCGACTCGGTCTGGATGTTGACAAAGTACTTGCGGCCGTCCGACTTGATCCGCAGCGCGAGGAAGGCGTACGGGTCAATGTCCCAGAGCAGTTTGCCGAAGAGACTTGTGCCGCGGTCGCGTGTGCGCCAGGCGGCGTACCCTGAGCGTTGGATTTCGGGTCTGTTGGGAGGGAGTTCTGTGGAGATTTTGCCGGCGAAGAGGGCGTGCGGCGGTGTTTGTGATTGCGACAGCGACTCTGCTTGCGACTGTGATTGTGGTTCTCCTTCAATGGGTCCGGTTCCGGGGATGTGTGTGAGGGAGGCTTTGCTGAAGCCGCCCATGTCGGCGTCGCTCATGACTTTGCATCCTCCGAGGGCTGACTCTTCTTCGAAACGAACCAAGGGGAATGGCTGGTTGGGTTTGTGTAGGCCTTCGAGGCGGACGGCGATTTTAGACTGGCGTTTGAGTTCGTCGATAGAGCGGCGCCAGAAGCCGGGTTGGCCACTGCTGGCGAGTCGGATGGGTGTCGCGAACATTGTAAATGTATTTGGGTGTAGTGGTACAATACTATATCAGAGGAGGAGAGTCGAGTGAGATGTCGGAAGGTGTCTCACTGATGTACTGGGCAGTTGCTATCAGATCGACAAGTTGAAGGCGTTGGTGACGTGAGTCGGCTGGCGGCGAATCGAGATCTCCGAACATGAGGAAGAACATTTTGAGATCCAGATCCAGGGAGAAGCATCATCAATTGTTGCATCAATTCCCCTTTTCCCTTTCTGCATCCAACATCCATTCGCTACCTGTAATAATAAAAAAGACTACCTACTGGACACTTCATTCAATAAATCAATTTCTACACGCTCGCCCATCGAACATTTCAAACCTGCATGCGCGCAGACGATAGACACTCGACGAGAACGCCTTTTACTGGAAAGACAACACCCATCCCCAATCCATCGGGATCTGATCCCCGAACCTCTTCCAAATGAGCACCACCATCTCTCCCAGCACGGCATCCGCCTTCGCCGCCCCCAGCTCCCAATCGCGCGAACTCGGCCAAGTCGATCCGTCCTCCAACCCATCCTCCATCACATCCAAGTCGCCCCTCCCGCCGCCCAAAGAGCGCAAAGCATGGGCGCACTTCGTCGCCGGTGGCGCAGGCGGCATGACCTCCGCAACCCTCACATCGCCCCTAGACGTCCTCAAGACCCGCCTACAAAGCACCTTCTACCAAGGTGAGCTCGCCGCGCGGCGCGCAGCAAAAGGGATCCCGCCGGTACACCAGCTTTCACTCCCCCGCGCGGCGTTACTACACATTACGGAAACGGGGCAAATTCTGGCTGCGATCCCGAAGGTGGAGGGTTGGAAGGCGCTGTTCAAGGGTCTGGGGCCTAATCTGGTAGGAGTCGTGCCGGCGCGCGCAATCAATTTCTGGGCGTACGGAAACGGAAAGAAAGTCATCAGCGAGAAGCTGTTTGATGGGAAAGAGAGCGCAGGCGTTCACCTGCTCGCAGCCGCTTCTGCAGGGTTGATGACTGGCACGGCGACGAATCCGATTTGGCTGGTCAAGACGAGATTGCAGCTGGACAAGCAGAACGCCGGGCCTGGTGGCATGGGACGACAGTACTTGAATGCGTGGGATTGCGTCAAGAAGACGGTGCGCACGGAGGGGTTCAGAGGGTTGTACCGCGGACTGAGCGCAAGTTACTTGGGAGTCAGCGAGAGTACGCTGCAGTGGGTGCTGTACGAGCAGGCAAAGGCCAGTTTGGCAAGGCGGCAACAGGCTCTGGACGACTCAGGGCGCACACCGGGCGTTTGGGACAAGACGGTCGAGTACACGGGCAAGCTCACAGCCGCTGGCGGCGCGAAATTCATTGCGGCGTTGATTACCTACCCACACGAGGTTGTGAGGACAAGATTAAGGCAGGCGCCTGTTGATGTCAGTGGGAGGGTCAAGTACACGGGCCTGTTGAGCTGTTTCAAGACCGTACTTAAAGAGGAGGGTGTGGCGGCGCTGTATGGTGGACTGGTGCCGCACATGCTGAGAGTCGTGCCAAGCGCGGCGATCATGTTTGGAGTGTATGAGGGAGTCCTGAAGGGACTGGGAGAGAACAGTGGCGTGTAAAGTCTCTTGAAGAAGAAAGATGGTATCACGGCCGAACAAAAAAAGCATCAACGTTTCGAAGGAGAGTGGAGCGCAACGTATAATCTACGACGACGACTCCCGACTCAACCAAGCATTGGAGCATCAAGATTCGGGTTCCAGGAGTTCGATCGATTTGGGACAGGGATTTGTAGTGACACGATAGCCACAGGATTGGTGGAACAAGAGCTGATGAGGTAGCGAGAGACTCTCCGCTAAGCCTTACCTTATGTACAACACCTGTACGATATGTATACTACTCTATACACGACTCGCGAGAGCCGGGTTGATAACATTTGGGGATACGGAAGAAATATTGAGAGTACCCATATATCCGCAAGAGAGAATCAACCGTACATCTCAGGGATTTATCTCATTTTTGAACATCATCACTCTCACAACCATCAGCACCGCACAAAAGTACAGGCTGACAGCAACCCGTGGACCCAAGATAGGTAGACCCTCTTTCTCAAACACCACGCATCCAGCCATCGCACAAAAACCTCTCGAGTCCAAAACGACAGCTCATCCCAAAGAATCCCCAGCCCAGCATCCAAACATAACGCACGTCACTTTCTCAACAAGCAACTCATAGAAGACTCCCCTCACCTCCCACCAAGCGTACTAACCCGGCTCCCAAACCCTCCATCAGCACTCATAAGCGCCTCCTCCAGCGCGCTCTGCGCCACGCTCAGATCGCTGAAACTGCTGCCCATGCTAGGGGTGCCTTCGCTGGTTCCCGCAGTGGTAATATTCTGAGGAGTTCCTCCGACAGCTGCGGAATCGGGGGTTGGAGCAGACGTGGGACCCGGCACGGTTGCTGTTGAGGCGGAGGCGTGGGGGGGTGGAGTTTGGGGGTCGTAGAGTGAGGGTGAGTGCGGTGGGGGTTGTTGTTGCCGCTGCTGCTGCTGGAATTCGGGGTGATGGTGGGTCTCGATCGGTCTTTGTTGTTGCTGGTGGTGTTGTGAGCTTTGCTCGTTTTGAGGAAATCCTTCGGGCCGTGGGAAGGGGAGGCGGAGGATGAGGGTGTAGTGTGGTGGTTTTGGTTGGGCCTGTTGTGCTTGTGGCTGGGGTTGTTGAGGTTGTAGTTTTTGAGTTGGCATGGTTCTGGTGACGGTCAGGTGCTGAGGTTCCTGGCGAGTTCCTTCCCTTTGATCTGATGCTGGTATCCGGTATGTTCGAGTTCGATGGTCTAGACGTCGTAAACTAGGAGATTCGTTCGTCGTTTTGCCGGTCTCCGATTAGATTCTGTATTGATTTCAGATTTGAATTTGAGATTTGATGGAAGTTGTTCCGCTGAGCAAGATTTGTTTGAATGTTGTTGGATGATGGATCTTGTGTTCCTAATGTTGGACTGAGGTTGGTCGATAAGTGGGGCGGCTGAGGGTTAGTGTTTGGGTCGAGTATCGAACACATGTAGATGCCAATCGACAATGTGCATTCACCTTTTTGACTAGATTAAATGGCCAAGCATAACAGAATCATTGCTTGACATATCGATTCATAGCGCCAGCGGAAGGATGAAAGACCGTCCTGAAAGTTGCTTGTCACTGAGGACTCGATAGAATGTCAGATGTCAAAGCGACTTAAACATGCATCAAGTCGGACATCTCGCAACACCAAGAAGAATTGACTAGATCGTGCCGTTGATAGTGCTCGTCGATATGATCGTGGACATCTTGACGAAAACTGAACTGAACAACTCGGGCTGTGCTTGTTATCAGCAGATGCGTAATACTGAGGGCCTGGAACGTGCCAAAAAGCGGTCCAAAAAGTGGATTCTGGGAATGTCAGATCTTGATGTTGAGACATAAGGAGACGATCTCGCGGTCTGCAAATACCGCGTAGGTAGTCCACCGAACGTAGATGAAGATATGTGTGTCCTACTTCGATGAGGGGGTAAGATGTAGTACAGTGGGCACTATCCCGATCGTGTTTCGAGTTTCCTTGATTGTCGACCTATGTAACGGCATACGTTGGACTGCCTTCTTGATCAATAGGCCCATGCGATTCTGCTTTCCGAGACTTTGGCCATGCCCGACAATGTAGAGTCGAAGTTTAGCGAACCGCATGACATTCACATCTGAGCATCGAGTAGACACGAAGGGTTCAACATTACACTTTCCCCGGGCTCTTTGCTTACCTAGATAAGTATCCAGTCTCGCAGACGAAAGCTTAGTTTCAGTGTTATTGACTCGGTCATCATTGCTGGCTAGAGATTGCGACTTGTCTTTCATTAAAGTCCTCATGTTTAATACCAACTAGAACCCGAATCGACTTCTTCTATCGCCTCCGTCATAAGTTCCTTCGTATCTTTCCGAGCAGTGGCACTTTTGGGGACGCAGTGTTGCCAGAATGACCCAGCACAAACGTACACTTCATACCGACCAGCTCTACCGCATGGGTTGCTAAACAGCGCGAAAGACCAGAGTTTGGCAAACGGAATAGGTTTCTTTTGACGCTAGAATTCATGCTCCTAGCAAAGCTAGCTGGCTCGTCCGGCAGGTATTTCCCATCCGGTGGTGCTGCCGATTCCAACCTCCTAGCCTCGCCATCATACCAACCCATACGCCCCAACCAGAACAAGCACGCTTAAATGTGGGTGTCGTAGGCGATAGGGGCGAAGCTCTCGGGCTTGTTGTCCTTGGCGCTGATGGTGCGGGCCTCGCGGGGCTTGTCGGCCTGGCGCTTAAGGAAGACGGTGGTGCCCTCCTCCTTGGCCTTGCGCTTCTTCTCGGCGTTGGTCTTGACGCGGACGATGAACTCCTCGCGGGAGCGGGAGAGGCGGACGTGCTCGACGCGGAGGTTGACGCGCTTCTCGATGTAGCGGTTGCCGACCTGCTTGTAGATGATGACACCGACGGCGGACTTGGTCACGTTGTAGACGACACCAGTCTTGCCGTGGAAGTCCTTGTGGCTGAGCGGGGTGTTAGTGAGTGTTGGTGGTGCGCGAGGTTCGGCGACCTTTTTTTTTTTGCGAAGGCTCCGGTGGGTGAAGACTTACGGCATGCCCTTCTGGACGGCACCGTTGCAGACGACATCGACAATGTCACCAACCTTGTACTGACGAAGGTAGGTGGACAGGGCGATCATGCCCTTCTTCTTGAAGTCGCGGGAGAAGGCTGTATCGCATGGTCAGCCTGGGCGCTCGCGATTGCCATATTCCATCCATCGCATTGCTCCAAGTCGCCAGTCCTCCGAGTGTTTCATCCTCCGTCTTCCAAAGTCTTTCCCTCCTCCTCATTTCTCCCAGCGACAAGGTGTGAGACTAACCATAGCGAGTTCCCTTTCTGAGACCGGCGGAGTGACCCATTGTGACTTATGTGTGCTGGCTGTATCGGCGGTTAGCAAAGATTCGGGCGGCGGTCGAGTTCGGGGTGCGTACGTCGTTACGTTAGTATCTGTCGGAAAGGGTCGTCAGTGTGTGAGTCTTTGCAGGCTTTTGGGTATTATCTTACCGTCGTGGGGCGCAAAGTCTGCTTCGTCGTCGCCTTCAGTATTCGCCTAGGTCTGCGTTGGTTGTGCTGTGATTCTCGAATATCGACGCTTGGCGTGCACGGACGTCGGCCCACCGCCGCGAATTTGAAGGCAGCGAACATCAAATCTTGATCTCAGGACCACGACTCCCGACAACCAGACGTCAACTAACCTGCAGCCATGGCCCCGTAAGTACAAACAAATCAAATGCTGTTGAGAAGCATTCGAAATGGTGCATGCCATTGCGCGTGATTTGCGCGAGCGACCGAGCGAAGGAGCGACATGCGAGCAATTCCAGCCCGACACACGACCACGACCACGATGCGATCTTGCTTTGCAATGGCAACATCCTTCTGCAATACGATCATGGACCGATGAATGCGACGGACCGATGCAGACAATTCAACGAGGATATCCACTCTCGGTGCTTGGATACGTGCTGCTCCAGCGGGTGCTCCTGCTATACTTTCAGGCACTTTTCACAGACATTTCTGTCGGCAATCGCAACATATCCTTCACATGACGGCTTCACCAACACACCTCGACACTTGACACTCGACCTCGTCTCACTCAAATTGCTCCCTCGCTCGCTACGCAAATCACTCGCAACCATGCGCCAATCGAATGCTCACAGCCAGCATTTGCAAAGTCCCACCCACCGCACACACCTGCTAACGTCCCTCTCAGCACCAAGTCTAGCAAGACCTACAAGGTCCCCCGTCGTCCCTTCGAGTCGGCCCGTCTGTACGTACATCTACCAGGCCACTGAGTGTGAGCTTGCTCCACTTATGTCTCAGATATCTAACGTGCATCCAGCGACGCTGAGTTGAAGACTGTCGGCGAGTACGGTCTCCGCAACAAGCGTGAGGTCTGGCGCGTCCAGCTCACCCTCTCCAAGATCCGTCGTGCTGCCCGGTATGTTCGCCCAACTGACACCTGCGATGTTGCCCATCTAACGTCCTCGCAGTGAGCTCCTCACTCTTGACGAGAAGGACCCCAAGCGTCTCTTCGAGGGCAATGCGCTCATTCGCCGTCTGGTCCGTGTCGGTGTCCTCGACGAGGGCCGCATGAAGCTCGATTACGTCCTTGCCCTGAAGGTCGAGGACTTCTTGGAGCGTCGCCTGCAGACTTGCGTCTACAAGCTCGGCCTTGCCAAGTCCATCCACCACGCCCGTGTCCTGATCCGTCAGCGTCACATCCGCGTCGGCAAGCAGATCGTGAACGTTCCCTCGTTCATTGTCCGTCTTGACTCCCAGAAGCACATCGACTTCGCCCTTACCTCGCCGTTCGGTGGCGGACGCCCCGGTCGTGTGCGCAGAAAGAAGGCCAAGGCTGCTGAGGCCAAGGAGGGTGGTGGCGACGAGGAGGAGGAGGAGGAGTAAATCATACGCCCATGAGCGATGGTTGACTACCTACTACTTCTTCAAAAATCAGGCTACGCGGGTGTATGCTACCCTTGGCGCTAAGCCGGTCACGGCTGGGGAGGCGTTCAGATTAGGGCTGCATGCAATGAGAATAAGAGATCACGCGTTGCCTCCTACCCAAAATTACGATACCAGTTTCTTCTTCCTTGATCGTGTATTGTCCATCTTTGCCATTCTCCGTTCCGCACTGCCGACCTTGGTCGATAGCTACTGCGTCTACATCACTTCGCCTCGAGATACCCTATTTCTGAATTGTTCCTTGACCTTTCTCCGCTGAATTCCCATCAACTACACCCCCGTGATCTGATCCTTCTCGCAGGCTAGCTTACGCAGCATCGTGGCCAACCACACTGCAAAGAACAAACCCAC
>Ga0265797_10005280_pt1 | contig 18953 bp, 19 predicted proteins | sample P2T30metagenome_FD_192433 | JGI IMG/M metagenome (GOLD analysis project Ga0265797, IMG submission 192433) | Plant litter microbial communities from East Loma Ridge, Irvine, California - P2 T30 | ecosystem: Environmental > Terrestrial > Plant litter > Unclassified | place: USA: California... | reverse complement strand
ACCGTTCGGTGATCTGCATCGACCCCAAGGGCGAGAATGCCCGCGTCACGGCCCGCACACGGGCCAGGAAGGGCGATGTGTGGTGTCTGGACCCCTTCGGCGTCTCCGGACGTCCAGCGGCCCGCTACAACCCCCTGGCGCGGCTCGATGCCGCCAGCCCGGACCTTGCGGAAGACGCACAGACGATCGCCGACGCGCTTGTTCACGATGCGCCGGGGCAAGGTGGCGAGGCGCACTGGAACGAGGAAGCCAAGGCGCTGATCGCCGGTATCATCCTACACACCGTCACCCACGAGCCCCCTGCCCGCGCCACGCTGGCGACGGTGCGCGACAAGCTCACCCGCGATCCGGCCGGCTTCGCCACACTGCTTGCCGACATGCAGGTCAGCACCGGCGCGCACGGCCTGATCGCGCGCGCGGCCAACCGGCAACTCGGCAAGTCCGATCGCGAGGCGGCCGGCGTGCTGTCGTCCGCCCAGCGCCACACCCACTTTCTCGACAGTCCGCGCATCGTGGACAGCACGTCGGCGTCCGACTTCCGGTTCGCGGACCTGAAGGAACGACCGGGCACCGTGTTTCTGTGCCTGCCGCCCGACCGGCTCGACACCTATGCCCGCTGGTTGCGACTGCTGGTGAGCCAAGCCGTCACCGACATGGCTCGGTCCCCTGTCCGGCCGGAACGCCCGGTCCTGTTCCTGCTCGATGAGTTTGCCGCGCTCGGCCGCCTCGATCCGGTAGAACGCGCGATGGGGTTGATGGCGGGCTACGGGATGCAGCTCTGGCCGATCCTTCAGGACATGCACCAGCTCAAGGCTACCTATGGCGACCGCGCCGGCACGTTCATGTCCAATGCCGGCGTTATCCAGACGTTCGGGGTCAACGATCTTGCCACCGCCGACATGCTCTCGCGCACGATCGGCGACACCACCATCGAATATGAGACGTTCGGCACGTCCGGCCCGGCAAGCATCTTCAGCGACGGCACCCGATCGGAAAGCTCCAGCGGCCATGTCGCCGCGCGCCGGCTGGCGACGCCGGATGAAATCATGCGGATGAACCCCGATGATCTCCTGTTGCTGCGGCAGGGGCAGCATCCGCTCGTCGTCGGCAAAATCCGCTACTATGCGGAGCGCGAGTTCGCCGGCCTCTACGATCTTGCCTGACCAACGATGGGCTAAGGCACTTCCTCACACTGCCCTTCACCGTGCTGACGGTGACAGATACACACCGCCGGATCGGCTTGGCTTCTTCCGGAAGCCTGCGGCCGTTAGGCCGCCCTTGTGACGGCGTCAGCCGGCACGCAGCGAAAGCGTATTGCCCTTGTGGCAATTCCGTATCCCTTTCCTCGCCGATTGATCCATGCGGCTGGGGTTAAGAGATTCTGTTAAATAGGAACTGTTAAGAAGGTTAAGGGGTCAAAAAAGCGGAAACTCTCGCTTGTTTTCAATCACCTGCGGGAGTGCCCGGTGGGTGAAACCCCGTGATTCGGTGGGTGAAACCCCGATAGTGCGGTGGGTGAAACCCCGAAGCGATGGTGGGTGAAACCCCGAGTCAGATGCGCCCAAAAACCGGGTGCCCGGATTGGTTATCCACAGACCGATAGGCTGTTCGCCATCCGGAGCGGCGTGCCAGCGTCCACTGGTCGACTCTATCGGGTGGGTGAAACCCCGATAGTTTGCCTGGCGGTGGGTGAAACCCCGATAGTTAGCTACGGCCTGCGAGCCGGTCCATTCGGGCATCCACCTCCTCGGTGCGTCGGCGATCGGCGTCAAAGCGCGCGCGCCGCTCCTCCTCCGCCCGCATCTTTTCTGCCAGCGCCAGCGTCTCGGCCTCGCCGCGACGTCTGAACTGGACGGCCGGACTCCTGTCGGTCGTTTCCGCCAGCTCCATCGCATAATCAGGAAGCTGATCGGCCTCGATCACGCGCCGGAGCATCCGGTTGAACTCCTTAGGCTGGGCGTCGCTGCCGGTCTTGTCGCGCAACACTTCGACCCGGCACAACCACCCACCCTGCTGCGAACCGACATGCTTGCGCGCGATGCGATACAGCGCCCGCTCCAGCCCCCCGGACAGGAGAAAATAATCGGGGTGCATGGTAAGAAGCGACTTCTCGTTGACGATCCCCTCGTAAACCCAATCAGAGAGGGTCAGCGTCATGCCACGGGGCTGTTCGGTGTCGGCGTCGGTATCGAACGTCCAGCTATCGAGCCAGTTGAACCCGGCCTTCTGCCGCCGCTTGGTGGCACGGATAGATGTCGTGATGCTGGTGGTCTGAAGCCGGAGAAGCGCCGCTTGTAGCTCCTGATAGTCCCGGCCGCCGGTGCTGCGCTTGATCGCGCGCAACAGGTCGTAGGGCGTGGTCGTCAACGTACGGGGCAGGTCGTTCAAGCCCTGCTGCTTCATGCGGTTGAGCGTGGATGCCGCCCATATCAGAATATCGGCATCCCATATCGTCGCCATGCCGTAGTCGGGGATGGCCTGCACGCGCACCCAGGCTTCGCCGTCCGGGCTTTTGTACTCGATCGGCTTCAGGCGCTTGCGCTTCTGGAGTGAGAAAAACGGCCGCTCCATGACCTCGCGCTGGTCGCGGAGCGGAAGGTCGCCCAACGCAGGGATGAACAGGTCGAACTCGGGATTGGGATCACGCCGCTTGGTCACGGCGCGAACCTGGTATGGCCTCGCTTGACCAGATATTGGCGAAGCAACCGTTCGGTGATGACGGTCAGCGGCTCACCGCCCTCCTCGACGCTGAGCTGACGCAACGCGCGGTGCATGTCCTCGGGAATATGGATCAGCACCGGCTTCTTGCCCGGATGGCTGGTGCGGCGCGCTGGTGTAGCCGGCGCTGGCGCGTCGGCGGGTCGCCGCGATCGGCGCGGGGACACAGCCGGGCGCGGCTCGGGCGCGGTATGGGCAACGAGGACCGGTGCCGGCTCCACGGCTTCGTCATCGAAGATGCCAGCCAGCGCAGAAACCTTCTTCGGCATTATGCCACCTCGCTTACTAGCTTAGTCGTATAGCCGCTTAGTCGCTTAGCCTCGTCATACGCAGATTGCAACTCGGCTGCCGCCTTGCTGTCAGGCTCCGTCTCTGCCGCCGTTTTCCCAAGCGGAGTGGCTTTGTAGAAGTCCTTCCGAAAGTGAAGGCGGCTGTCGAACATAGTCACGCCTTTGGCTGAGAAGCCCGCGCGGGCCTCCTGCCCCTCCCCGCCCTGATGCGGAACCTGGGTCAGAATAACAGCGAATGGTGTGCCCGCCTGCTGAACCTGTTTGATGGTTTGCAATACCGAATGAACGTCCAGCCCGCGCGGCGCGACGGGGATGATAACGAAGTCCGCCTGCTCGGCCGCGAGCATGGCAATGTCCTTCGAGTTTGCGGGCGTGTCGATGATGATGAGATCGATCTTGCCGCTACCCCGCCCCCGCGAGATATGGAGAGGCAGACCGGCGACGCTGCTGTCCTTAACCATTACATCATCGGAATCACGACGCTCTGACCAGTAGAGAGCTGATCCCTGTCGATCGTCAGCATCGAGAATGACGACGGATGCGCCTTCGCGTGCCGCTTCAACGGCGAAGCCGGTTGAAAGGGTCGTCTTGGACTGCCCCCCCTTTTGCGCGATTACTGCCCAGACCTGCATACTTGCTCCTACTAAGCGCATAAGCGACTTATATAGCTTAGTCGCTTAGTGTGCAACGTAACCGCTTAGCCGCTTAGCCGCTTAGCCGCTTAGCAAACCAATGGCGTAGTGACACCATAGGGAAAACCCCTGGAACTATCCCTTCAAGCTGCTTTCATGGCGGCCATCGCTGCTCGGCGATTGCGATTATCACCCATTCTAAGGAAGTATTGAGATAGGTTCCCATGCTCGCTCGATAAATGTTTTTATGATCTCCGGTTCGCGCCTGCTCAACCATCGCAGCGACATCGCGATGAATGCGCGTCTCGCAACCTTTAAGCGCGTCAAGCCCCGCCTCCTGCGCAAAGATCAACAGAAACCGAAGCGGTCTACCACAAGCCATAAGTTGACTGCTTGAAGCAAGTCTATCCGGTTCAACAGCACGCAGCTTGTCAATGTCCCGGCGCAACTCGCGCAAATCCTGCGATGGGTTGGAGCCGCGTAAATATTTTACCTCTACCAAAGCAAGACCGGGCTGGGTGTCCGCGTAACTGCTATCACGAAAAATTACGAAATCGATCGTTGATGGCGCACCGCGCTGCGCAGGCCCAAGAATGCGATGCTGCTGGCTGACGCGCCATTGCCGCCCGCAAGCGAGAGACTCGATATGCTGATAAAAAAGATGCTCATCATAGTGCCGGTTGGCCCTGGATGCCTGATAGAAAGTTGCCCATCCTGCCATTCCATCGACCAAACGGCGCATCAAATACCGCTCCAATGCCATTTGCGTGCCCCTCACTCATCCGTGCTCTCGCCCTCATTAATCGAAGTGCCGGACGCTTAGTAGCTTAGTGGCTTAGTCGTACATGCTTTGGTTCAAGTTTGAAAACGCGAAGCTGACCAACTTGGCATTTCCGATCGCAGGGGGCTCGCCCTTGCGCCAGAAGCGGAGCATTTTGCTCCGATCGTCCAACTCGGATTTTGTCACCACGGGGCGCACCGCCTGGATGAATTGTCCGTGGCTGAAAACATAGACCGGGCCGGGTAAGGGCAAGGCGGCAAGCCGCCCTAACGCAGCGTCAGCGCGTCGTAGCAGTGTCCCAAAACTCTCCGCGCCATCGCCATCGCCATCGCAATAGGCCGGGTCGGCCTCGCCCCAATACCGTATCAAATGTGGTGCTCGGTCTGCCGCCAACGTGCCATTCCAGCGGGAGGGTTGGAGGTAGGTAAACTCCTCGATCGGCCACTCCTCAACAGGCACGTCGGAAAATACTCAATCGTCGGGGCGGCCGTCTGCTGGGTACGTAGGAACGGCGAGGTCACGATCAGCGATGGTGTTTCGGTCCAGTCCGTTGCGACCTGACGTTCTTGGTTCCAGCCCTTCTCGGTCAGCTCGATCGTCGCCAGATCATGACATGACAGGGCATGCCAGCGTTGCCGGTACTCTGGCCGTGCCGATGAATATGGCTCTCATGCCTTACCTTCCTTGGCCGCAAGCTCCCTCAGTCCCTTGTAGAGGGTGGTGCGGCTTACCTCGTAGTGTTCGGCCACAGCCGTCACCGTTGCGTCGGGATCGGTGAGCAACAGCCGTGCTTCGCGGAGCTGCTTGGGGGTGAGGGCAGGGGGTCTGCCGCCGGATCGCCCCCGAGCGCGTCCGGCGGCCAAGCCAGCGCGGGTCCGCTCACTGATAAGGTGACGTTCGAAGTCGGCGAGGCTGGCGAAGATGTTGAAAACCAGCTTGCCGGATGCCGTGGTCGTATCGATCGCCTCGGTGATGCTCTCGAATGCGACGCCGCGCGTCGCCAGCTCGTTCACGTTCGCGATCAGATCAGGCAACGATCGACCAAGCCGGTCCAGCCGACACACAACCAGCGTGTCCCCGGCGCGCAGCGCCTTCATAGCATTCAACAACTCGGGTCGATCAGCCTGCTTGCCTGACGCATGCTCCGAATAAATCGGATCACACCCTCTCGCACGCAGCACGTCGAGCTGGGGCGCAAGGGCCTGGTCAGCCGTGGATACCCGCGCATATCCGATCTTGCGCGTGGCAGGCTGGCCGGGGAGAGGGGAGGGCATCGTGTTCAACAATCAGTCCGTGCAGCACATTTTCTGGGCGTAGTTTCTCGCACGGGTTATTGAACATTTCAACGTCACGAATGGCTAGGTTTCGAGCCGCTGCCGGTGGTGTGCATCAAACGACCGTTTGTTGGACGCCCGCGCAATCCCCTTGCCAACGCCGCGCTAAAGACGGCATCACCATAGACAGGTTTGGGGGATCGCTTGCTCAATGATGTTGCAATCACTGACGATATCAAATTTCAAGCGGATCAACGCTACAGCCGTCCCACTGACGCCGATTACCGTGCTTGTCGGGGGGAACAACTCCGGAAAGAGCTGCGTGCTACAGGCCGCACACATGGCCGTCGGCCTACTACAATCTGAACTTGAAGTTCAGCTAGACACATTTACGCCAGATAAAGCCCGGTATCAGCCTACCCACGCGTTTTGGGATGCGGCTCACGGTGAGCGCCTGGAACAGGGCGATCCGCCTATCGCTGTGATCTTTAGGTTCAAGCCTGATGAAGCAGAAGCCTTCGACTTCTCTGTCGAGGCAAGCCGGGGCGCGGGCGAGGCAATCGTGCTAAGTGTCAGCGAACGCGAAGCCACTGCGCGCCTCCTGTCAGACGTCCAAAAACCGTTTTCTATCTACGTTCCCGGACTGGCCGGCATTCCGCTGCGTGAGGAGTATTGCGTAGATGCGGCTCTTATAAGGGGTATCGCACGAGGCGACGCAAACCGCTTTCTCCGGAATGTTTTGCTACGCATCAGCAACGATAACGACAAGCTCAACCGTTTCAATGACCTACTTAGTGCATTGATTCCCGATGCTGCTTTAGATGTTCAGTTCAACCCTAGCTTGCATCAGACCATCGATGCCAGAGTGCTTATTGCAGGCGCTGCCCGATCCCTGGAGGCACTAGGGACGGGAGCACTTCAATTTATCCAAATCCTTGCATACGTTGTTAACTTCGAGCCGGCATTGTTGTTGCTAGATGAGCCTGACGCTCATCTACATCCCAACAATCAGCGCATGATTGCAATTGCCTTGCGAAAAATTGCGGCAGAGGGTCACACCCGAATTGTTCTAGCGACACATTCCCGGACAATCCTGGATTCATTCGAGCGTGTCGAGGATGCTTCTTTCGTTTGGATTGAAAACGGTGAGGTGCAGTCGGAACACCAAAAGGACCGCATCTCAATGCTCATGACGCTCGGTGCACTTGATGGTGCGGAACGCTTCTACTCTACGGAGTGTGCGGGCGTTGTGCTAACTGAGGATACCGAAACCGAGTATCTCAAGGCTCTATTAGAGGCGAATGGCGCAACGCCGGGGCAGGTCCTTGTCCACAGTTACCGCACAAGCTCACAGATTAATGCAGCCACTTTACTTGCTAGCTTTATAAACGAGGTGAAGCCTGGTGTTCGAGTAATCATTCATCGCGACCGTGATTTTATGACTGATAGTGAGGTTGATCGTCTGAAAGCAAAGTTCCGTCACGATGGCGGACGCTATGATCTTTTTATAACACGACTATCAGACGTAGAACACTATTTTGTTCAGCCCGAGCACATCGCTAATAGTACAGGTTTAAGTGTAGAAGATAGTAAGCAGATCGTGGATGACTGCCTTTCTTCAAACAACATCTTACTTTACGATACGTTTAGGTCTAAGCGCGACCAGATAAAGTGGGACCTTTACTCCGGAGACCGCGATGCATGCCCGTCTGCAATAGACATGGTTGACTCCGGTAAAATTGGCTTTGACCATGCTCTTGGAAAGACGCTTATCAAGAAGGTAGCGAACGCCCTTCAGAAACAGCATGGCAAGCGCAAATCTGATCTGCTTAACCCGAGCAGGTGCCTGGAGGATGATCGGCTAAGCACCCTCGTCGCAGCAATGCCGGAGACCGTAGTGAGTAGTGGCGACTGGCCTTCGATTTTGCCGAAGGAGCGAGTAAGTGCCTGAGGAGGTTACAGCCGATGATATCGTACTCGATATCTTGTTGACTCTGCGGCACGAGCACCAGGCACCCATCAGTGACCGCTTGGTTCGCGAGATCTATGCGCTCCAGAAGCTTCATCAGTTTGAGGCTGAGCGAGATAAGGTCATCCTCGGCACCAAGCGTGCCGTAGAGTCTGAGGTTGATGCCGGGGACGAGATGTAATCGTGCGTTTAAATAAGATCACCTTCAAGAATTTTATGCCCTACCGCCGGGAGCAAAGCGTCGTCTTTTCCTCCGGGAGTAGGAACGTGGTTGTCGTGTACGGCGATAACATGCGAGGCAAAACAAGCTTCCTGAATGCTATTCGTTTTGCCTTTTTTGGCTATGCCACAGCACGTCACCTGCGGAACATAGATAGAATTAACCTCATCAATGACGAGGCAAAGGCAATAGGGGATTGGACGCTATCTGTAAGCGTGGAAGTCGAAACCGCAAGCGCAGTATATGAATTGCGGCGGGAACTTCGCCCCTTACAACATGTAGCTCATCCTACATCTGATGCCGATCTTCACGAGACGTTCTCAATGCGGAAGGATGGCGTTCCTGTTACAGGAAAAGATCGCGCATTTGAGATGAACCAGCTTATGCCCGAAGGCATATCAAGATTCTTCCTATTTGATGGGGAGCTACTACAGGAATACGAAATTCTCGTCCGTGACACTGAATCTGCGCCAAAGATCAAGCAGGCCATAGAACATGTCCTCGGTGTTCCAGCTCTGACCAAGGGTGGCGATGAAATTCGGACGCTTCTTAACCAGGCACAGGAACGTCAGGCAGACGACCTTAAGCAGCTTCGTAGCCTTACCTCCCAGGCTGAACAGCAGCGCACTCTACAAAAGCAGATCCACACTCTGCGTGAAGCGCAGGCCCGACAAAGAGCCGAGTATGACAAGCTGGAGGCTCGTGCATCTGACCTACAGCAGCGCCTAGAGAGTATGTCCAGAGCCGTTGATCTAGCCCGTCAGTTGCATGAAATGGAGAGTGAGCTAAAGCTAATAAATGGTCAGATTACGTCTGCGCGGGTTCGTAGGGCCGATCTTCTTCAAGACGCTTGGCGCGATCTTATCGAACCGCAGACAGTATTGGTACGTCGTGGCCTGGAGGAGGAGCGGGATGAACACCTTGCTAAGGTAAGGTCGAACGCGGTCACCCTTTCGCAGATCGACACCGTCCGCAAAAGCCTCGCTGCCTCAGAATGCGTCACTTGCGACCAAACGCTCAAACCATCGGCCACCGCCCGTCTCGTTGATCGTTTAAAGGATTTAGAGCATGCCTTAGCTCACAGCCAGACCGGCCTTGATAGAGTCAGTCAACTGTCGAACCAGATAGAGCAGCTTGCAAAGATCCGAGGGCTGGGCCTTGCGGACCGCGTGATAGAAGCGGAGCGGCAACTTAGGGGTTTGCTGGTGTCGCGCACCAGCACACAGAACAAGATTGCTGAGGTTCGCCAAGCGCTGCGGGAGTTTGAGACCGATGCGGTAGAGAGAGTAAGGGCTGAGCGTGAGCAGGTCCTTACTCTTGCTGCAAGCATAGAACGCGAGATGGGAACAAGGGCAGCCGACATCGCGGGCAGAACTCGAAAGCTTGATCAGATCTCTCGCATGCTATCTCGAAATCCTGAGGCGCGCGGGCATCGGAGTAGCCGCCTTGTTGCGGCATATGGCGCGCTCGATCGCATCTTTACGGCAGGTGTCGATATTTTACGAGACCGCCAACGCCAACGGGTAGAAGATTACGCGAGCTCAGCTTTCTCTCAACTCACCTCAGAGCAAGACTTCAAAAGGTTGTCGATCAACGAGAACTATGGCCTGACCATTATAGACGAGAAAGGTCGTGAGGTTCCTGAACGCAGCGCAGGAGCTGAGCAGATCGTTGCCATCTCTCTCATCGATGGCCTTAACAAAGCTGGCCGGCGGGGCGGCCCCATTGTCATGGACACGCCGTTCGGTCGACTCGATTGGGTTCATAGGAAAAATGTTTTGTCATTTCTCCCGGAAATGGCTGAGCAGGTAGTTCTTCTCGTGCACGAGGGTGAAATGGAGCGAGAGCGCGATCTTCCTCTTCTAAAGCATCGGATATCCAAGGTTTACCGCATTAATCGGATTTCTTCCCGCGAGTCTGAGATTGTCCTGGAACATGAGGAATTTGACTCATGATTCAGGAGCCGACTACAATTGGCCTTTCTCCAGAACAACATGCAAATTTGAGGTCCTTGGAATCTGCTGGTGTCTTCCATCGACTGATTGACGCTTACAGGTTTGCAGCAGGTCTAGGCATGGCTCACGGTGGATTTGATAAGTCAAATCAAAGTCGTAGCACTATCTTCAACGTGGGCACAGTCGATCCTGACCGCACCCTCTACGAGGCAGTTCTAGCCATACGCGAGAATGAAAACGAGCCCGTCTACAGAAGCCTCGAACGTTATGCCGAGTGGGGGGTGGCTGAGCTAACCAAGCTTCATTCAGGCGGAGAGGTAGAGCTAGGCCCCGTACTCAAAGAGGCTGAAAGCCTTATAGATTGATCCTGCATGTCGCTTGGCAAGGATCAGACTCAGAAGGTGGTTTTCGGCTTCCGTCCCATCAGCTAGGCTGGATCAGCGACTATAAGGGTTGAGATACGAAAATGGCAGCAGGTGGGGAGGGCCAAGCAGCCTTTTACAAATGGCTCAAAACCTATCTGAAGGATCGCGGACTACAATTCTCGCAATCCGGATTTAAGGGAGGGGACAGCCTCGGAAACCACGCCGTTGATGAAGCGACGGGCTACTGGCAGAACGTCTCCTACTCAGGGGGCAAGCCGCCACGCTGGCTGTTCAACATCGACCTAACGAACCCATCTCCGGCAAGTCCGCTATCTGCCGGGTTGCCAGCCGGATTGCGGGAAACTGGCATTGGGGGCTCAAATACGGCTCAAGCCGACAAAGCTGGTTTAGCGGTCCGGATTCTCCCCTTGTTCAAAATTGATGAGGGTTACTTCGAGCCTAACGCGGATCTGGAAGCACAAGTCCTCTTCATGTTTCACGGCGCGCTTCCAGCTGGCTCGTCGTCGGACGCATTCACCTTTAATATCGCGACCGGAGCTATGAAGCGGAACGGCGTTCCGCAGGAATATATCTTCGCGGCGCTACTGGGAATTCGATCCAGGAGCTACACTGGCCTACTTGAAGAGGGGACGACGGGCATTGAATATGGCGATGTTCTCGACGCCATACAGGCTGCCATGACTGTGCGTCCCAAAGGCGGAACAGCCGGTTCGATCCCACTCTATGATCTTACCGATTCCGCAGATCTCGATCGGCTTAAGATCGACTTGGAGAAAAATTGGAACGACGCAGGACCACCTGTTGGTCATGCCATTAATGCAGCGTCCAGGTTTGCTGCAAATACGGACGACGATGATTATGAGGCCGCCGAAGCATTAGACGTTTCGACTCTCAAAGTGCCTGAGAATCCGGATCTGCTTGGCATCGATCCTGCCGTCTATCGCCAAATCAATGCCATGCTACAATCGGGCAAGCAGCATTTGATGCTGTACGGTCCCCCTGGTACCGGCAAAACCTCGCTGGCCCGGTGGATCGCCAACAGCCTGCCCGGCGGCAAGTGGACACTTATTACCGGCTCGTCCGATTGGAGTTCGCAGGACATCATCGGTGGTTACCAGCCCATCGGCGGCGGTGATGTCGATTTCGTGCCGGGCATCCTGCTTCGTGCCTTCGATCAGCCGCTCATCATCGATGAGTTGAACCGCTGCGATATCGACAAGGTGATCGGCCCGCTATTCACCGTCCTAAGCGGCCAGCAAACGACGCTCCCTTACCGCACGGAGTTGAGCGACAAGGATAGCCAGCCCTATGTCATCCTGCCGCAGCCGAAGGTGGGGGCGGCCGATCACGAGTTTGCGCCGGGTCCGGCCTGGCGCTTGCTGGCGACGATCAACTCGATCGACAAGGCATCGCTCTACCAAATGTCCTATGCGCTCAGCAGGCGATTTGGCTGGGTGTATGTGGACGCGCCAACGGATCTCCGCGAGTTCGTCCGCTCGTTCCTAGCACACCTCGACCCCGCCGCTCCGGAGCCTGCCGGCGATGCGGCCTGTCCGCTTGCCGATCTATGGCAGGCAATAAACGCGGTACGTGTGATCGGGCCGGCGCCCATCATCGACGCCATTAAGGCGATCCGCGTACTCGATCCCGCGGCTGCGTTCTTCGGCCCGGCCAACGGTGACATGCGGTCAGCCGCGCTGGATGCGCTCGACATGGTGCTCCTCCCCATGCTCGACGGGATCGTACATCAGGATGCAATGGCGATTGCCGACACGGCCGTGGCGGCCTTCGATCTTCCAGAAGGACAGGCACGTCAGGTGAGAGCGCGGCTCGAATCCGTCGCGATCTGATGACTATCGACGCGGCCATTATCGACTTCTCGGCCGCGTTGCTCCTGCGGTATTTCCGGCGAGGCGATCACCTTGCCGGCGAAATGCCACGCATCGATGTCAAGCGTGATCTTGACATGCTGCGCGGGCATTGGGCGATCTCAGGACCGGTTCGCGACTTGGTGCGCTATGTCCTGACGCATCCGCATGAGGCGCAAAGCCTGCTCATGCTCCGCACCCGTATTGATGATGCGGTTGCGCGTGGCCGGATTGATGCCCGCCGGACTTGGCTCCATCGCCTGCAAAGCGGACTGCCTTCAGCGATAGTAGCCAGCGAGCCAGTGCGCTCGTTCAACACGGGACCGAACCTCCTCCTGGCATGGGTGCTCCGTGAGGCTGCGACCTACACGGCGCGCCTCTCAGGCTGGCAGGGTCCGTCCTCTCCCTACGTCGCCGTGATTGAACAGGCTCAGGGGGAGATGCGTGCCGTCCAGCGGCTCGAAGCTCTGCGCGAGCCGCTGCGGTCGGTTTCGATCGGCCACCGCCCCGGCGCCGGTGCAATCCGTAGCGCGTCGCGCAGCCGCCGACAGGTCTACCGCTTGGCGGTGGAAGCCTACACCCTCCTGCAAGGCATCGAACGGGGCGATCCGGCTGCGATCGATCGGGTGGCGCGATCAGCGTTGCTAGGGCCGCTGGAGGATTGGCGGCGCTTCGAGCTGGCGGTCGGGCTCGCTGTCGGCGAGGCGCTTGCGAATGCCCTGGGCGCGCCGCTCCAGCTAAGTTTATTGGGCGGCAACACAGCCGCGCCGATCGTGACAGCCGGGCATTTCGCGATCTACTGGCAACAGCGCACGCCGCTCTACACCATGCCCGAGTTCGAGCCATCCGAAGTGCTGACGCGGGAGATACTTGCCGCCTTCAACCTGTCTATCGGTGCTGACCGGCCCGACCTGATCGTGCTCGATCAAGTGGCGGGCCAGGTCGTCGCTATTGTAGAAGTGAAATACGTTGCGGGTGACACGTCTGCCGGGCGGTTCCGGGAGGCGGTCGATCAAGTGGTCCGTTATGCGCGGGGCTACGCCCCGACTGGCTCAACCGGGCCGATCCTGGCTCGGTCACTCGTCGCCATCTCCCGCGACGCGCCGGTGCTCGCCGACCTGTCGGCCGACGTGCTCGGCAGCGTCGATTTCGCCGGCATCACGCGTGATGAACTTTCCGCCTGGGCTGCTCGGCTCGTGGGCGCGCCGTCACCTTCGCCTGTACCGGCTGAACCTTTACCGGCTTGATCGGAGCAGGCTTGGGCCGAGCAGCACCGCCGTCCGCGAACAGCGGCGTCGCATCCTCGTCTACGGGCACCGCACAAGGTGGCGCAATTTCGTAGCTGGCCGGGCGATCCTTCAATAGAGGTACGGGCGTCGGCACGAAGCGCGCGAGCGCCCCGTTCAGATACTCCTCTGACATTTCGCAACACACCCATTGCCGGTCCAGCGCCTCAGCGACTGCACCCGTGACGCACGATCCGCCAAACGGATCGACCACCATGTCGCCGGGATTGGTCAGGAAGCGGATAAAATATTCGGGCAACTGAGGTGGGAAGCGGGCCGGATGAATGGGAATGTTGTTGTCCCGGCAATGCTCCTGATAACGGCTAGTCGACTCTGTGTTAGCGATGGCCAACAGGTTGGGTGGCACGGAACCGCCATTGTCCTGCATAAACTTGTCAGAAATATCATGTCCGGACGGCCGTAGCTTAGCGATGTAGCCGTTCTTAAGCAGGCTTTTCATCGACTTTGAATAGGGCGCAAGCACTCGGCGGTTGTTAGCCTTGGGAAACGGCGTTTTGGACAGCCACCATATAGTGTTCACCGCGTCCTTCACACGTACCCGACGCACATTCACCCACTCCGCGGGCGTCGGCAGCTTAGCCGGGTTCCACCAGTAATGCTCCTGGCACAGGTGAAATCCATATTCCTCGACTAGCATTACCAGCAGCTTGAAATGATAGAGGCTGCGCGTCGGCTTGCCGGGTATCCACGCGCCACCAATGTCGATGACGAGGCTGCCATCATCCTTCAGGACGCGTTTAAACCCCTCCGCGAAGGGACGGAACCAGTTGCAATATTCGTCTGCATCCTCGTTGCCGTAGCTCTTTTTGCGGACCAGCCCAAAGGGCGGGCTGGTCATGATGAGATCCACGCTGTTCGGCTTAGCGCCATGGAATAGGTAAGAGCGGCTGTCTCCCCAGACCATTTCGCCCATCTCGGTCTTGTGAAACGAACGGATTAGTTTCTTAGGAAACTTGGCCCGATGATCCTCTGGCTCCGCCGCCAGACTGGTCGCGCCGACATGCTGGTTGTGCAGGTAACGGATATACTCGCTCACATTGCCGAAGCCGTCCTCAGTCGCCTTTGCGTCGAATGCGGCCTTCTCGTCCTCCGTCAGTCGGACGTTCGTGATCTCGCTCCTCGGCTTGTTCGCCTTCGGCCGCCCCATATGCATCGTCCTTTGTGTGATTCGAAAACCTGGATAGCTCTAGGGTTTGCGTATGACAACAACCTATGAGCTTTTATGTATGACAGCTATAAGCAATACAGAATTAATTGCTAATATGTTCGCTTTATGTTCTACACTTTCTGATGGTGCAAGTCAGTTCTGAATCCGTATCAGATGCAATCCGCGTCGCCCTAGCATTCGCGCGATTAGGTTTATCGATGCGCGATCCACATTATCGCGAGCGCGCGATTGAGGCGCTGTCGCTAGCGATCGTGGAAAGGTTAAGACACCACCGGCCATACAGAACGTTGACCCGATATCGCTGCCGTTCTGATCTGACGCGATACCTACGCCCTGGTCACCGTCGATGCTCGTTGCCGATGTTCCCGTAACACGCGCTGCACGGTAGAGCGTGACGCGCGAAACAGGCTGGCAAGCTGCGAGGGAGCCTTGGCCGGCTTCCGCTCTAGCGACTATCTCGGCCCTCTGCTGCCCCGTAAGGCTTGGCCTGCGTCCGAGGTGACGGCCGGCGCTGCGCGCGTGCGCCAAGCCGTTCATGGTTCGCTCACGGATCATGGCACGCTCGAACTCGGCGAACGCCCCAAGCATCTGCGTCATCAACCGGCCTGGCGCGGTGGTGGTGTCGATCGCCTCAGTCAATGACCGGAATCCGGCACCCGCCGGTGATCGCCTCCAGCGTGAACAGGAGGTCGCGGAGGGGAGCGGGACAGCCGGTCGAGCTTCCACACCACTAGCACGTCGCCGGATGTCAGCGCACCGATCGCGCGCGCGAGCTCGCGCCGATGATTCGAAGCCGACTTGGCGGCAGCGGCGATTGCTAAGCAAAATACCGAACCTGTTCCGACATCGATAATCGCTGCCAGAGGGTATACTTCAAACGGCTGCTTGGGGGGGGGCAGACACGTGGTGTCAGTCCGATGGCGCAACTTGTAATTATTGACACCACCCCCGTAGTCTGTTAAACAAAATGGGTAATTTGGGCAGCAGCCGGTTCGATTCCGTTGTCTATTGTCTCTGTGGTGCTACTTGGTTTTCACCTTCTTCTCAACGCAACGCCCGATTGTGGGCCTAACGAAGAAGGGAATAACGGTATGGTTACAGAAACTGTCAAGCGCACTTCTATTGGTCTGAACGTGTTTAACACAGTAAGCCTTGGATTTATTGGTAGCGCTGCCTGCACCTTTGGGCTCCCGAGCGCGGCAATGCCGGGAGCCCCTTCAACCTTATAATCTGTCGCGCGAGCCACATGCTATGCAGGGCCTAGCACCGCGCTACATAGAAGAAGGTTTCTATGGCTCACGATCCGACTTAACAATGTAAAAGGCGAGCCAACCCTAATGGGCTACCCGCCTTTCATAAATACAATGCTGGCTTCTTTTAGCAGGTGGAGTTGTCACTCCGAATAGAACACGGCGCTACCGCTCGCCCCCTTCATGATATCAATCGAGCGCTCGCAGTCCGAGCGATTGACGTAGCTCTCGCTGCTACGGGAAATCGCTTTCCCGTTCGACGCGTAGTAAATCCAGTACCAGTAACCGCCGTTGTCCTTCTTCTGCCAGTAGCAGGGATACGTAACCGTCGCCATTCGCAGTCTCCAAAAAAGCTGCGCCGCCCGCGGGGCGGCGCAGCCGATTACTTCTCGTGGGTGGTGGTATTGGGGCTGCGCTGACCGTGCGCAGCAGTGACGAAGCGGCCGGAAATCGCACTGCGGTAGCTTCCGCCCGTGCTGCCGCTCCTGCCGCCTGCCTCATGCACCGTGGTGCTGGGGCTACGCTGACCGTGTGCCGCCGTGACGTAACGCCCGCTGCTTGCGCTCCGATAGGAGCCGCTGCCCTTGCCTTTGCTCATGCTAGACCTCCGTTCCGGCAGAGTTCGGTACTGCCATACTTTATGTATGGTTATACCGAGTTCGGTTGTCAAGCACGGGAAGTCAGGTTATCACCGAACCGATCAAACGCATATGGAGGACCGATGCCATCCCAGCTAGGCATCAAGATTAACGAGCTTCGCCGTGCGCGAGGTCTGACACTGGAGCAGTTGGCTCAGGCGTCAGGAAGCTCAAAGAGCTACATGTGGGAGATCGAGAACAAAGATGTCGCCCGACCATCCGCTGAAAAGCTGGAGAGGATAGCGGCGAACCTAGGCGTTACCGCAGCGTTTTTGATTGACGCCACACAGGCACAGCCTGACCAGAATGTAGAGGACACCGCTTTTTTTCAGCGCTTTCAGCGAGCTGACCCGGCTGTTAAAAACAGACTGAAGCGCATCTTCGATGCATTGGATGATGAAGACTGACCCGACAACTCCTTGCGGCTGGGCAAACGCGCTCGTCACCATGTGGGGACAGCGCTTTCCGGTTGATGTGCGAGTTATAGCATCCGAGTATTCGACCCGCTTCAGTGATCCGATTTTGAGGATCGCTGAAGCGGATATGCCCGGATTTGAAGGTGCCCTGGGACCTCTGAGGAAACGAGGTGGCTGGGGCATCCTCTACAATCCGTCGATCCGTTCGCCGGGGCGTATCAACTACACCTTAGGGCACGAGTTCGGTCATTATCTCTGCCATCGGCATCTGGAGCCGGCTGGGTTCCAGTGCGGTGAATCAGACGTGCTCGGTGCCACCGTCACGCAGGAGCGGGAAGCGGACCAGTTCGCATCCTACCTCCTCATGCCGCTCGATGATTTTCGCAAACAGGTCGGCAATCAGAAGATGACGCTCGACCTATTGCGTCACTGCTCGGATCGGTACGGCGTGTCCTTCACTGCATCCGCCTTGAAGTGGCTTGAGAGTACGAGCCTATGCGCCGCCGTTGTGGTGGCGACGAACGGATACGTTCTGTGGTGTCGACGAAGCGCGGCGGCGAAGCGCCAGCGCATCTACTTTTCACGCGGAATGGAACTGCCACCCGGCTCGCTTGCGGCAAATGGCGACAGGGGTCTCTTCGACGACGGGGAGGGCGCGAACTTAGCGCCAGGCATCTGGTGTAATAGGCCGACGCGGGAGGTCGCTATCTTCGCCGACCACTATGAAATGACCATTTCGCTTCTCGTGTTCGAGGACATCGGCGTCCTGCCAAACGGTTGGGAGGACGAGGAGGTGGAGGACACCTTTGATCGGTTCACACTAAATCGATGAGCCATTTCGGTCATGCGTGAGCCAATATACGGACTGCCGGATCATCCATCCAATCAGCTCGGCGCATACCGGACCGATGCTCCCGATGGCCAATGGACCGGCCGTCTGGATGATCGGGCATGGGGCAAGTCTGCCAACTTGTTCTGCTACTTCACTGATATCGTATCGACAGAGAGTTATAGGCTTAGCGTCTTCTTCGACAAAGAGTATCGCCCCGCCAATGGTGGCCCTGCCATGGACTCGGAGCCCCTCGGACGCATGTTCAGGATCACGACGCGACAGGGCAAAAAAGGATTGTCGCGGTTCGTCACTGCCGAGCCGATCGATCCGGTGACTTGAACTAACCTTTCCAGCTCATTTAGCGTTCCGGCCCCCGTTCATCGCGACCACGTTCCTTCTGCCGCTCCCTGCTCCGCTCGCGTTCCTGCTCTTGAGCGCGGATACGCTCGGCACGCTGCTCGCGCATGACCGCATCATAGAGCTTGGTGAGATACGGATGCGCGCGCTCGACCCTGGCGCGTGCCAGCTCGTCGCCACGGTGGCGCCGCTGTCCGGTGACAGGACCAAGATATTCCTTGAGATTACCCAAACGTTTGGCGATCTGTGTGGATCGACGCTGCAACCCACGCGCGGTTTTCTCCCAACTCGTCTGCGCAGCCTCGTAGGCCGGCCGGCGAAGCGCCGCTAACAACCCCCCAGGCGGCAGCGGCTGCTGTCGGGCGTGATTATCCCTCGCCGTCTCATGGCGTCGGTACATACCGTTCGCTCGCACCTGAGCCCGCTGTGCGCGTGCCTGCACACCTGCCAGCTCGCGCTCGTGCTTCGCGGTCCAGCTCTTCACTACGCCTTCGCGCGTCGGACGCTGGTAGCCTTGGGTAGAGGCACCCGGCTTACCGGCCCCCTGTTGTGTCGCTGACTCGACATGGTCCGCCAAGGCAGGCTTCGGCGTGAAGCTGTCGAACATGCCCCGCGCCTTGTCGCGGACCTGCTCGACCAACTGGCGCGCGAGTTCCGGGAACCGGATCTCACGCCGATCGGCAAAAGCGCGGGCCTGGTCCTGATCGCTGTGCCCGGGTGCATAGTCGCCGGCCATGTCCTTTGAACGATCACGGGACAGCACGCGTGCGAGCTTGCCCTGATCAGCAAAATCGTCGCGGCCGTAATGGAGATGCACGCGATCGCGATGCCGCGTCATACCGACATAGCTGCTGTGCCGGTCCATGCCCGGCGTGGCGAGCGCATGGCTGTC
>Ga0265797_10005279_pt1 | contig 18953 bp, 19 predicted proteins | sample P2T30metagenome_FD_192433 | JGI IMG/M metagenome (GOLD analysis project Ga0265797, IMG submission 192433) | Plant litter microbial communities from East Loma Ridge, Irvine, California - P2 T30 | ecosystem: Environmental > Terrestrial > Plant litter > Unclassified | place: USA: California... | reverse complement strand
TCAGTCTCCCTGCAGCGCAAGTTAGAAAGCTCGACAAAATCCTGATATCTGTGAGTACGTACCCGCGCACTTTTGCGGCGAAAGCTTGCATGGTCCTAACAACCTCCGCGACAGGTGTAGAAGCAGGTTTTTCCGGATCTTTGCCGAAGCGCAGGTGGTAGTCCAACAGTGCACGCTGGGTGTTGTTCAAAAGATTCCCTTCCGCTGCGTACACGTTGTTCAGGCTCTGCAGGTCTTCGACGTTGGCTGGGACGTTGGTCTGCATTTGGACACGGCGAGTATAGTCTGCAAAGTGGATGTCGCTCATACCAGGCACAGGTCCACTGTCCTGAGGTTCTCCGTTTGCGGCAAGCCATTCCCTGCAGTGGGCAGCCATCCAGTCGAAGGTGTTGATCATCTCCTGTCTGGCCTCATCTGCCTGAGCTTCCGCCTCCTTTTCGAAGGCTTGCATCGCCGAGTTGTTTGGGTTGGGATTGCGCGACATATTTATTGCGCTTTGCAGTTTTTGGCGCGCCTCGATCTGTTCGAGTGCTAGTTCAATTGCTCGGTGATCGCAGCCGCAGCCTCAATCACAGTGAGGTGAGTTGATTTTTTTGTCAGTCATGTGTGAGAATGAAGGGTGAGCAAAGAAAGCATGTGGCTGGGGAGCTCTCGATAAAAGCTCTCACAAACGACCACCCACCAGCCACCTACTCCGAGGTGCACAGACAGTTGCCAAGGCCTCCGTTGCTATGTAACTTACAGCTCCCATCGCACCTTCCAGTTTTACCACCTTCAAACCAATTTCTTCCAATTCGCTTCTTCACCACACACTTTCTACTTTCTTCATCTTTATTTCTGAACCTCGCGCCGGCGCGACAGTCTCACTCACCCAGACAAAACACTAATCGAAAATGGCAACAGAAGCCACTGCGCAGTCTTCGGACATTCAGCACTCCGCCAACAACCAGATTGGCAACAACTCCCGTGGCCAGCTTGTCAACACGCTCAAGCCTGGCGACTCGATCATCAGCGTCTCATTTGTCGCTGCTCGCGAACTCTACGGCGACGACTTTGAGCCGCTCAAGGCGCGCATGGCGTAAGTTTGTCTGCACTTTGAAGCGATGCACTTCACTGACTTCCGCAGTGAGCAATTCAGCCAGCATCTCAAGACCCAAATCAGCCAAGTGAACTTGAGCGTCAACCTTCTCTCCAACAACCTCATGGCTACTCCGGTCAAGCACGATAGCCCGGTCTCCCTCACGGATGCTGCCACGCCGCCATCTGAGCACGACACCGAGGATGAACTCATGCTCGATGCAGTCTCGACCAAGGCCAAGAAGAAGGTGCCTCGTCCTCCGAACGCCTTCATCATCTACCGCAAGGAGTGGCACCCGACGGTGGTGGCCGAAAACCCTGGCTTGCACAACAACGCCATCTGTATGTACTTCACAATTCTCACCTTGCACGCTCCTTACTGACTATGTGTAGCCGTCATCATTGGCAAGAAATGGAAGAACGAGAGCCAAGAGGTTCGTGAGAAGTACCAGCGCAAGGCCGCTGAGGCCAAGCACCAGCACTTGATGGCCAACCCTGGCTATCAGTACCAGCCACGCAAGCCGTCTGAGAAGAAGAAGCGCATGACGAAGAACAAGATCGCGAAGCTTGCTGCAAAGTCTGCCGCCGCAAAGTCGTCCGCGAGCTCCCAAGCTGACAACGACATGTCACCGCCGCAAGTCGCTCCTCTGCTCACGTTCAACGAAAACAAACCCACGGCAACCTTCTTTGCTGGTAGCGGTACTAGCGATCAGCTTGCAGCTGAGCTGACCGCCTTCAACAACTCCAAGTGGACCGAAGCCCAGCAAGCTGCCTACTTCTCGGGAGCCACCATTCCGCCAGTCTTCTCGACCCAGGCCGCCGCCGACTTCTACACCATGGACTCGATCACCAACTTCCCGCTCCCAGCCTCCACCTCTAACGTCCAGACTTCCGGCACTGAGGCCTTCGCACAATCCGCCGAAGACTTCTTCGACGAGGACGCCGTCAACACCTCGTCGTTCATCCTGCCGGATCTCGACGACGTCGACGTCTTCCTGCCGCGCGACGAAAACCTTGACACTAGCGAGGTCCTCCGTCAGCTTGGCCTTGAGGCCGAGCTCAAAGACGGCCTTGACGAATTCTTCGACTTTGGCCGCTTTGATTGAGGATGACAGACACGGACAGAGTTTAAATTCGCGATGTTACCACTATGTGGTCACTTACAGTACAGCACAAGTACAAATCCAACTACGAGCAAGACGATAGGATACTTAGGCCCGCCAAGGTACCGAGGCCTCTCGGTCGCCTGTTGCGGGCCTTGGACACACCGCAGCAAATAGTCTTGCAAATTGAAACCGCTTCACAATGTTCTTTTCCACTCCCAAAAGTTCTGCACCATGTATCGGTAGCCCCGCAACGGATGTCTTGACACATCAATAGCAAGTAGTATACGACGTGAAGTTTTCTGCAGTAGAAGCCTAAGGACACTATTGCAAAATTGCGTACATGGATATACATCACAGTCTTCCTCACAATCTATTTACTAAGATCCAGCCTGCCACATATTGTCTGTAAAGACAAGCCTCGCCGCAACTCTTGTTTGTGTCTCTGTCGTCTTCGCAAAAGTTGTAGAGACAAAGCCCGGAGCAGCAAGACGCCCTTAATAGCCGCGCAAGCGCCAGCAGTATTCCCACCCGACAATACCAGCCGCCAAAAGCCCGACCCGAGGGCGCAAAAAGCCAAGTGCCGCCTTCCCAGTGCCCAGCGCGCGGGCCCTCCAACCTCACTTCACACCCCGCAATGCCCGCCGATTCGCACTCCTATTGTCGCTCTTTAGCGCGCAACGCCAGCCGACTTCCAGGAGTTATCGAGCGCACCCTCTGAGCAAATTGCCAGCCTCCTGCTCTTCGCCGCGCTTCGCCGCAAAGCTGCGCCACACGCTCTGGAGCTCTGCGTGGCTTGCGATTGGCCGTGCAGCTGTGACTGCTGGTGGAGCCGGTGGCTGGGAGGCTGGTAGAATCTTCGAGGCAAGCAGTGAGGATAGCAGTGAGTGACTCGGTCTGTGTCATCACGTTGAGGGTGGCTGGGAGGCTGGATGGGCACTGCGCTCAGGTGGTAAGGCATGCAGGTAGGATGTGGCCCGATGGCAGGCTAGTCATATGACCGGAGCGCTTCAAGTGAGTAGGATTGCAACATGCGGGAGGCTGGGCTTCGCTTGACAGTGAATGAGAATGATAATACAGACCGACCTTTGTAGCTCCGACCGCTCCTGGGTATATCGCATACGCTTGTAAAATCAAAGCAAAAACCTCGCGCACCTGTTCCTCCTCGCTATGCTCCCTTTCCGTTTTGCCAGTCGCTTGACCAAATGAATGTTCCACATCTCCATTCCGTGCCTCGTTCCTTCTGCCCGCTCGGCCCTAGTGGTCTTGCGCACATCCAAAAGCTGCGGCCTTGATTGCTTCCTTTCTTCTTCGTCTGCATAGTCTTACAAGGTTCACCATGATCTTCGCACTTTGGAGCCGTAGGGCGGGAATTGAGAAGAGCCGACCAGGTGGCTGAGGTTGCTGAGCGGGCTTCGAAATTTGAAATAGAAGTTGTTGGCGATGGATTCGTGTTGACTGATGTGGGAGTGGCGGATGGTTTCTGCGACGGAGTGGACGGAGACTGGAGAACGCTAGTGTTAGATGTCTTTGCCGTGGCCGCTGGCGACGCAGGCACTGCCCCGGGTATGGTGCTTTCGGAAGTGGAACTGGCATCCTTTTTGTTCTCCGAGCCACCTTCTCCCTTTGCTAGAGTAGCAGGCTTAGGTTGAAAGAACCCCTTTAAGCTTTGCTGCCCTTTTGCTGCAGGTGCCGACCCATTCGTGCTTGTGTTGAGGTTGGCGTCAGACTTTTGTTTCTTCGCCGGCGCCGGCTTCGAAGACATGGTAGCTTTACGCTTCTTGTCTGGGCTGGTCGTGTTTTCTCTGACGCCGAAGGTGGATGTCGAGGATTGCGAGGGCTGCAAGAGCGTCGCCTTGACGTCCGATGCTTCCTCAGATTCCAGCTTGATATTGTCGGCAACCCGTTGCGACGGCGTAGGCTCTTGCTTAACCTTTGGCGCCGCGAACATAGACTTGATACTCCTTCGCTTGTCGAACTCCGGCAAGCGCTTGCCAGAGAAAGCAGGAACATCCTGCAAGTTCCATTCACGCTTACGTTCACCATCGACAAAGGTACCAGCCGGGTTCATGATGTCCAGTAGTTTGACGTCCCCATCAGGAGTAGTCACCACGTCATGAAAGTCGGCATAGACAGGACAGTGGTCGCTCCCAAGCAGGCCCTCCTGGATGTTCGCATCTTTGGTCCAAGGCCGCATTGACTCCGCGACTAACACGAAGTCGATACGACTGCCAAAGTTGCCCGGTCTTGCATTGATCTTTTGCTCCCAGTGTGTATACATGCCTGCTCTGTCTGGGTGGAAGCCACGCGTGGTATCCCAGAGAACGCCCTTCTCTCTGCCTTCGTCCCTCTCGCCGAAAACCTCGCCACCTACGAGTAGTTGGTTGAAGATGCGTCGATTCGGCGTTGAGATGTAATCTTCGTGAGTAATACCATTCTTCCGCATGTCGTCAGCCGAAGAGGCAGTGTCAATCTCATGACGGGAGACATTCAGGTCGCCTACGAGTACCACACGCTTGCCTAGGCGCGTAAGGTTGCGGATGCGGCAGTCCAAAGCGCAAACGAAGCCGTAACGAAAGTCATCGCGAAGACCGTTACTGTTCGCCGGAGAGTAGACACCAAGCAAGACGAATGCTGGAAACTCCAGAATTAAACAGCGTCCTTCGGCATCGAGTGCAGCAGGATCGACACCCAGCTCGGCGACTTGAAGCTCGCTGGGGTAGCCACCGATACTTTGCGACTCAGGCAACTCGCGGTACGGGGTCCCAGAAGGTGATGGTAGCACGCCTAGCAGTCCTTCCTCTGCACGAATAGGTGCGCAGGTCGCGTTGCGTGTGTAGATGCCAACGCCAGAATATCCCTTCTTGTGCTTTGGAAGGCTGAAATAGCAGTCCCATCCATCTAGCATGACCATGTCATCCCGCAAATCCTTGCGTTGGATCTTCAACTCTTGCATGACCACGATATCGCTGCCCAGAATGTCGAACATGGCTGGGAAGCTCCGGGTGACGTTCCATGGCGGGTAAGAGAAAGGGTTACGGATGCCGTTGACATTCCTGGAAGAGCTAGTCAGATTTGAAGTATTCTAGGAGTGTATACAGATGCATCTCCGTACCATGTAGTGAGCCTCATCTTGGTGGTCCTTCAGCATTGTCCAGTGGTAGCTGTCCCTTGCCGTATGTCTCGGTCTCCCACGCGCGGAATGATTCGAATGGTTTCACACCATTTCGGCTCGCAATCTTCAGGTCATACACGTCTTCACTTTGACCGCTAGCATTCTTCGCATGAGGTCGCTGTCTTGATGTTGTCGCTGATTGTTGCAATGACGTCTGCTGCGGCGAATTTCCGCGACGCGAGAAACTGCACCAGCAAGCGCGTTTGGCTCGACAGCCCATCCCAATTGGGAAGTTGCAATACACGCAGCACTCGCGAGATATCAGCTGATGTGAGAATCGTACAGGGCTCAGTGTCAATGTCATGATTTAGCAGCAACTTGTTAAGCTGGCCAAAAGCATGCAAGCAAAGCCCAACGGGTGAACACTTCCAGTCCCAGTCATGGCTCGCTACCTCACTCCCGCCAAGATATGTACTCTCATAGTCGTCGAGTCCTATCTTCAGAATAGAGAGAATCCCGAATCGGACGCAAAATTGCTGGGTTTGATCACACAACAACTGCATCCCGCTAGAGATCATCAGGAAAGCGACGGTCCACCCGAAAATGCATCAGCTTTCGCAGCATCACTAGCCTTCATTCCGTCCAACTTTCCTGGAAGAACACACTACGACGATTTCGTTCACGCAGCCTGGACTACAGCCGATCTTGACCAGCTGCACCATCTTTTCGATCGTCTCTACGGTATTCTGACACCTGAAGATCCCGAAGACAGGAAGGTCACGCCAGCCTCACCGGTTGGCCATTTTATTCGCCGCTGCAACGTCGAATGGACTCGTCTCCGGTTTGCCGACTCACTTGCCCTTCTGAACGCCTATAAATCATATATTGAGCCGACATGGGAGTCATGGGCCCGGCATCAGCCAGAAGCGGCGCAAGCGTACGCTTCCAAGGACTCCAACGCAGACAGCGTGCCTGGCGCGATATCCGGCGTCTCATCGTCTGAGGCCCCCATGATCAGCAGCGACGACATCGACATAGCATTGAGCACTTCGATTCATTCGCTACAAAAGCTTGGTGCTCGAGTGCCTGCTGATCTCAAGGCAAAGCTGAACTCCTGGCTTGTCACTCATCAACAAGCTTCCGATACACAGAACTTGCACCACTTCATGAACTTCTTCGAGGCTTGGAGGGCAGGGCAGTACACCCTTGCTTTGGAGGAGCTTCACAGATACTTCGACTACAGTATTGCCAGCAAGGGCGCTGCACCTGGGGGCCAAGGTGATGGCGTCAAGGTCTACTACCAGTATGCCTTGCTGCATCTGAGCGTGCTGCATGCGGACTTTGAAAGGTGGGAGGAGGCTCTGGGCACGATGGAAGAGTGTATTGCTACTGGTAAGTGGTCTGAAATGGAGGACGATTCTGCTATATGTCCGTGACAAGTCTGGCTAACACCAAATCAGCCAGAGAAAATCAAGACACAGCTTGTCTCAACTTTGCCCTCTCATGGCTGCTATACCTTCGTCAAGCGCACAATCTCCCTTCTGTCTATTCTCTCCGGTCCCTCTCGGCTCTCGCTGGCGACGGTGGTAGCGAGCAAGATGAGCTCGCTTTCCTCAAAGCAAAGGCCAAGGACGGGAAGCACTGGAGTCTCGTCAGCAGTACCTTATTGGAGGAGGCAAAGCTCGAGCTCAGACATGTGCGTTACTTGCTTCCATTCTTGTAGCTTTGACCATCTGCAAATCTGCGTGAGCTGACAATTTCCCATGTGCAGGGTGGTATCAGTCCGAAAGCTCTCGAGCATGTCATACAGTCGGCGCACCTCAACGTCCAACATGCATCATATTCTCTGATGCCTGCGGTCACCATCTTCCAGGGCTCCATCTATGATCGTCTAGGTCCGTATATCCCAATCTCTGGCGCTGCGGCCATTGCATTCCTGTGCGCTCGTGGACTTTGCCGCCGTGTCCACTATACTTGCAACCAGCATAGCACTAACCACAATATGCATTTAGGTCAATCACACACAGCTTCGCGCCATTATGCCAGTATAGAGGCCATCCTAGGGAAAGAATGTTCTCTCGGCGATCGTGTTCGTGCTCAATGTCGAATCGCATACTCGATGGCACAACATGGCTCATATGCTGCTGCTCAAACCTCATTGGCTGCGCTCCATAGCCAGATCAGAGGCACATTGAAGCTGGAACAGCGGATCGCCGCATTCGCGAGGCTCATAGCGCTTCTTCAAGCCATTCGAAGGTATGTCGCTCAATCCGAATTGCAAACGCTACTTTTGCCGCGCTTACACTATGGTTTCTGATAGCGCCAACCTCGCCGCTGCAAACGCCCATTTGTCAAAACTACTCCCTCTGACGCAGACATCCGACCCTGACCTTTCGCACCAAATATCGCTACTCGAAATCACTCTGCTGATGCATTCCTCGGAACCCGATTTGCCTAGCGCCTATCGCAAAATCACATCGCTCCTCGCTACAGCAAGCGACCTTGCACAAACCCTGCATCTGCTCACTCTCAAGGCAGGCGTCTTCGCCGCAGCCGGGAAGCCCGAGAAAGGTTTCAGCATAGCAGTACGGGCAGCCAGTCGTGCTGAGCGCGCTGGCCTGGTTCCCGTGCTGTTGGAAGCCCTGGCTGCTCTGGCGGAAATCCTGAACAAAGTTGGCGAGTTTGGGCCGGCTAGAGAGATCGTGGAAGCGGCGCTGCCGCAGGTACGTCTTTTGATCGTGCCCTTGCTATCGATACGTTGGGTGTCTTGCTTGAATTGTGGGCTGTTCGCTAACGATTTTGCCCATCTAGGCTTTTGAGAGCGGAGTACCTGATCTTTCCGCTCGCTTCTTCCTGCTTCTCACGAGCAGCTGTGCGGGACTGGCTAATCCTGAAGTGACAAGTAACGAGACTGAGCGGGTGAAGTTCTTGAGGCAGGCTGGAAAGTGGGCGGAACGGGCTAGAGAATGTAAGTGCAATCTTAACAAAGTCAAGGCTCAGCAAGCTGCTATGGGGCTTACCCATTCTTCACGCTGTTTGGAGGCACGGAGCGTCGCTGACAATGTTCAGTGTCTTCACGACTTGAAGATTTTTCTGCACAGCGCACTGCTCTGATCATGAAAGCTGCTTTAGCCGCCGAGCTAGGCGACGATGCAGGTGTCAAAGAAGCGGAAGACCTGGAAGCGCAGTTAGTGCGTGGAAACGAGGAAATGTTGAACGCACGATGAGTTTAGTCAATAAAGCGCGAAGGCCATATCGGTCGATACTAGCTTCTGCAGTTGATGGTAGTCTTGTTGCTGAAGTAGAGTTTACGAATCTATGCGTACAACCGATTCCATTCGAAGTCCGTAACCTCGAGCGCAGACCCGTGATGATGCTCGAAAACACATCCGCGATGAAATCAAATGGCCAGAATCAGAAGTTCCGCTTGGTCGCACATGGTCGATGAGTGACCAAAGTGAAGCCCAGGAGCCAAGAGACGAGGGCCGCCGGGCGGAGCTCTGCTGATGCGCCGGTGGTCTAGTCGCTGGTATATCGCTGTGCCGTTCGATATGATTAGCTTTTTGAAGCCGTCCCAGGCAAATTCCAAGTGTTCGCAAGATGCAAAGCCAGCGACGGTCGTTTAAAGTCTCATCAGTTGACAAAAAGAGTCGATACTCAAATGTCCATGGTTGAGCGAACGACGCGAGAAGAGCAACGCCTCAAAGAGCAAACTGAAGCTGGAGAATTGTGAGATGATTTGTGGTGCGTTTCTGTACAAGGGTGCTCGCTTGTTTCTACATAGGAAATATATCGCTTCCTACTCAGGACAGCGTCGGTCTCAACAAGGCTGACCGTGGTTTCCTACTTCTAGTCCTTCCATGGTGCATACACTAATCGTCATCCTCAAGGCGTCTGATTTACTCGTCCTTCTTGTGGTAGTTGACCTTGGGGTTCCAGAAGAGGGTCTGCGAAGAAGGATCAGCTGGCCGCAAGTGTACAATGACTGCTAGTTGAGAAATCTCACCTTGTCACCGTCTCCCCAGAAGTAGTTCTTGGTCCTGATGTTCTGGAAGGGGTACTCGGGCTTGTCCTCAAGAGCGGGGCCGTGGGCAACGTGCTCCCAGTGCTCGGTCCAGAGCCTGTAGGCGTTGACACTGGCGAGGATGATGGACGGGATCACAACGCTAGTTGTTTGTCAGTAGCTGTGGTGCGTGAACAAAGCTTGGTGGGTCATACTAGATGGAAAGCTTGCGCCAGGTGCCTGTAGAAAGCCAAGTGTTAGCGATGTGCAATTGAACAGCGTGTTCTTACATGTGCGCCTCTCCAATTGTCTGGAAACCCATTCGTGCCGTGAATCCCCTGCTCTTGCTCTTGCTGCTCCAAGTTCCGATCTCTTTCCATCCAAACCTCCGCCCTCTCCCTCAGACCCTCCTCCTCTCCCTCTAAGGCCAATGCCTTCTCTCCGCCTCCAATCTCACTTACCAGAGGTGTCGGCAGCGTGCTGCTTGACAGCGGCCCTCTCGCGGTTGAAGGCGTTGTCGGCAGGGCCCTCAAGGCCCTTCGCGCCGACGCTGGAGTTGAAGCGGCGGGCAGCGGCGTTGCGGAAAACGGGGAGCGCAGACGAGGCGCGGGCGGCGGTGCGGAGGCCGAGCATTGTGTCGTTGGTATTACGGGTTGTGGTGGGAGTGGAGATGTGGTGCGCGGGTGTGCTGGGAGCTCTCGCAAGAGTGTCTTGGACGTTCGCGAGGTTGACGGCTTCGGATTCGACCGGGGTGGAGTGCCTGAGGAATTTGATGACCAGCCAGCCGGTGATGCGATGCTGTGATCAGAGCTTCGCAGGAGGTGGAGATGCTCCGTCTGGGCTGTCTCGCCCTCAACATTGAACATCGATCACTTATTATCAAGATTGCTTCTCACATGTCATGACATGTCTGAGAAAATACATAATCAGCGCTGACGGCACTCCGCTTCATCATTGCCTGCTGTTGCGGCGGCGTGTCAAGATTGACTCGTTCTCAACGCGATGTTACAAATGCGGTTTGTAGGGCATTCTGACATTTGACAGTCTATTTGCTGTGATACGAGGCAGATGAAGTTGTGGAAGAGTAGAGATGAAGTAGATTTCTCAGCGGCTCAGTCAATCCCACAGGTTTCGTCCTCAACACCAGATTCCATGGCAAAGAGCATGTTCTCCTTGTCAGACAGATCTCAGGCCCACCAGAGCACACCTTCATGAACCATATCACCAGACTACGCTCAGTCAGACCGTCTGTTTCGGCACCGCCGCTGCCGTTGGAGCCGCAGGAGTGTCTGCGGGAGCCAACGGAATGGCTACCGCCGGGTGATCATCATCTTGGCCCACAGCGCCATATGCTTCGTACTCAAGCGCCTTGATGACCCTGCCAAAGGTTAACATAAGTCTTCAGTAACTTCATGAAACACGGAGCATGTTCACCTGTACGCGATGACTGCCAAAAGCGCGCCAAGAATAGGCCCAATCCAGTAGATCCAGTGGTAAGATGGGAAGCTGCCGTTGACGACAGAAGGAGCAAAGGCACGGGCTGGATTGATGCCGGCTACAGTAAATTATATGTCAGTAAAGATCGAGCCAAGGACAAAGGTTGTTGACGAGAGCTAGTAGACTGACCTCCTGTGAAGCGAACGCCAGCCAGGTGGCCGATGAACAAGGCAAGGCCGATACCGATCGGTGCGATGAATGTGGCGCGATGCTTCTCTGCGGCAAGCATGAGGATGGTGAACACCAGGAGTGCAGTAAGGAACATCTCGATGAAGAGTCCTTGGGCGAGGTTTGTGCCTTCGGCCAACGACGTCGCCACGGTGAACTTCTGTGAGCACGAGATAGGTCAGTCAGTCTACCAGCCGTGATGAGCAAACAGGGGAGGATACGCACTTCCGGGAACAAGACTTTCACAATGCCGGCACTGGTGATGGCTCCAACGATTTGTGCGATGACGACCACAGCAGCGCGTGTATATGTCAGGCAACCGACGAGTGTCAGAGCCAGAGTCACAGCTGGGTTGAACAGGCCACCGCTGATACGGAAGAACACCCACGCGCAGACTGCAAGAGAGAATCCGAACGACAATGAGATATACAGCAATGCGCCGATCGATGGCGTGGGAGCGTCGGAACCCGTGGATGCTTCAGCTTCAGTCGCGACCTGAGCGCCTGCGAATGCGAAGAAGAGGAAAAGGAATGTGCCGAGAAACTCGCCAATGGCCTGTGATGGGTCAGTACTCTGGTGAGCGACAAGTCAACGAGAAAAGCTGGAGCAGCATACCGCAACGGCATGGCTGCGGACAGGATTTGGTGGGCCTCCGGGGATGAGTGACGGCTTGCGTTTGGTGGGGACAGCATCACGCTGCGTTGTACCAGGGGTGACGATGAATCGGTCGTGGACGGGTGGCTGGATGTTCATGGCTGCTCTTGTTTCCTGTCTCGTCTATTTGTTTATGGTAGGTGTAGGTGCTCGGGGTGTGTGGTGTCCACCCAAGAGATGATCAGGTTGTGTTTGTGTCTTGAACGTGTACAATGCCGCAGAGAATGGTGTGTATAGGTATCTGGAGTGTGTAGTCGCCGCACACGAGGTGATGAGGGTGTCTGTATGTTTTCAATATGTACAATCAAATGCCACCGAGAATGCTGTGTAGAGGTGAGGGAGGAATTGAAAGAGGAGAGCCTACGAAAGCGAAGACATGCTATAAACAGAGCCTCGAGGAAGGCATGAGCGTGGCAAAGAAGGTGCATGGCGGCGGACTGGCAAGAATGGAAGTTGCGTACGTAAAGCCATAGTCTCATAAACCGTGCCAAAACTGCGAGACGATGGACAAGGCAGAAGCTCATACCATAGATTGCTGCGCAGGAAATCAATAACACCCAAACAATATCTACCAAGCTTCATGTTGCTGGCTCCGAAGTTTCGTCTTCCGACTCAAGATAATTTGGCAGCAGACGTGCGAAACCACGTTCTCGCTCATTGCGCGTAATCGGCGCAACATGTTGCAAAGCCTCCAAAGCCATCGCTGACATGAACTCAGCCGGATAGCGAGCAGCATTCCTTGCAAAGTCTTTCCTATTGATGGCGAGGATTGCAGTATCGACAGTCCACTGCCTCAGGGCCGAAGGAGTTGTGGTATTCTCCCAAATCAAACGGATCACACGCGGACAAAAGAACCCTTGCGTGATGACCAGAGCATTTAGGAGACGCGTCGCACTGTTGCGGAGCTTAACATCATCCAGGATGTCGCCAACAATGTAAATCCTTGCGAGGTTCATGCCGCGGTCTGATTTCGTTGCGTCGTCCTCGACCACCAGATCACCGGTATACGACCAGTGAACATACACCTGGAAGTCCGGTGGCTGAACGTCAGGAAGTCGTATAACCCTCTCTCCTTCTTTCAGCCAACGGGTCGAACAAGCAGCGCGGAAGAATTTAGATTTGGCACATATCACATCTTTGTGGACAGCGAAACGGTGTTCATCCGATCCAACAAGGACCCTGATTATGGTCTGATGGTCGTAGCTAAATCTCGATCAACGTCATGCATGGCCGATATCTTGAGGAGTGCTAACCTAGGACGTTTCGAGGCGCGTTCTCCAGAAGAGCTGCTCGATTCCAATGGACGCTTCACCGAACTATCACCAGCCATGGAGAGCGATAAGTGACAGTGCCGAAGTATAGTATCCTAAGGGTTCACCACGTGTGGCAGATTGCAGAGGGAGTCGTCTTATTGCCGTTAGATATGATTGGAGACGGGTGTGAGTAAGGCGGCAACCACAGTTGTTTGGGGTTGAGCCATCGCTTGCGTAATGTGGCTATCTAGCCAAACTGTACGCATGGAGCCCCAGACGACTTACTGATATGCGTTGGGTGGTTCCTATATGTGATGAATACGGAATGTGCCCACCGCCTTTCTTGAGACGCAGGAAACCCTGCTTTAGCGTCGTCATGCAGCGGCCCCTTTAAAGTGCCTACAAGCACATTCACCTCCTCCATACACACGTGACTGGCCCTCAAGAATCTCCATCAGTCTTCATACAACGACACTCAAGATGACTGGTCGCCTCGCACCACCTCCAAGACCAACGACACCAACAGACCCGACGCTGACCTTACGTCCTGTTCCACGGAAGAAAGCTTTTCCAGTCCGGTCGTTTGGCCCTGGGACTGCGATCGACGCGAGTCCTGCCGCCTTCAACAATTGGAATGGCTATGAGCTAAAGGCTTATTGGGAGGAATTCGAGCGTGTCGCTGCACTCAGCCTCGGCGAAGACCTGTACGAGAACGCGCGGCTGCTGGAAGGCCTCAGGTATAGCGAAGCATGCTCATGGCGAGACGATGAAACATTTACCCCGCAGCCAACCTGGGGATATTATATCTTCTTGACGGACTATGATCAAGTCACGAAAGACAGCTTACCGCGTGCGATGGAGAACTGGGTCGAGGTTACACGACGGAGCCAAGGCGCAGATGCGAAACCGCCCAATTTGTATGCCGACGAAGCCTTTCGACGCTTCAAACTTGACCTGGTAGAAGACCAGGATGCTCTGGAATCTGCATCTTTCGACCGCGTGCGAGCGTGTTTCCGCGCCCATGTCAGAGGTCTCGAGCTTACTGACGATGATGACGAGCATCATCCTTGGGTGGGATCTGTACACAACAAAGTCTGTTTTGTGCTGAATGCCAAAAACGTCCAGATGCTCGCAAACTTGACCTTCCGCGAGGATGGGGATAAAATGGCAGAGTTTCGCGTCTGGCTTGAATGCCGGCTGCAAGCTGTAGATATCACATGGGAGCGACTAGAGACTACATACAGCAAGTATCGTGGGGTCAGGTACATAAATATTGCTAGCCTTGGTAGGGCGTACATAGTCGTCGATGGCTCAGATCTCGAGGCGTACGATGAGTAGCTTCATGCAGCACAAAAAAAGATGTAGAAACCTCGTAGCGTCTCGAGTTTCAAGACAAAACGACCCGGACGAATTTATACTCGGATTAAGTCCTTTGTCTTGTGTGTCCATATATCATTAACTGGATGATTGGGCTCTACTCATGCGTGAAGGGTAGAGACGTGCAACATTGAATGTTGCGAGGCGCTCTGGAGAGACCCTGCCAGTGACAGTGACGCAAATTCTCCGACTTCGCACGAAGAAAGATCAAGACTCCAGTCATTAGCCAGCCCGAGTCGCACGACCCACCAACACGCAACACAAGACAACATCTTGTAACAAACACAACAAACACAACTCGAAAGATCGCATATCATGGCTTCCAACGCAGCTGTCACCAAGGTTGATCTCAGCCAGTACAACATCAAGAAGATCGCATCCGGCAAGGTTCGCGAAATCTTCGAGATCGATGACAAGACATTGCTCTTTGTCGCGACTGATCGCATCTCTGCATACGATGTCATTCTGAACAATGTAAGTACTTGATTTATTTGCTGTCCATCGCAAGGTCGTACCATGGCATGGAAGAAGCAATATTCTCAGAATTGTTCAACCGCCATTGATCAACTCGGAACCCAAAATGCACATGAAATCAAGACACGCAAATGGCCATTGTGAAGGGCTTATCGAGTCCTAAGAAATATTAATTGCATGCTAACACTATAACAGGGCATTCCCGCCAAAGGCGCCCTTCTCACACAGCTCTCCGCCCACTGGTTCAACCTGATCGCCACCTGGATGCCCTCTCTCAAGACCCACTTCCTGAGCGCCGACCTCCCCTCAACCATCCCCTCAGAAGCCCGCTCCGGACTCGAGAAGCGCAGCATGCAAGTCCGCCGCCACACCATCGTCCCCCTCGAGTCGATCGTGCGCGGCTACATCACCGGCTCCGCGTGGTCCGAGTACAAGAAGCACGGCACCGTGCACGGCATGCCCATGCCTGCAGGTCTCCAGGAGTCGCAGAGGCTCGAGAAGCCCATCTGGACCCCTTCTACTAAGGCCGAGCAGGGCGAGCACGACGAGAACATCTCCCGCGACAAGGCGGTGGAGATTGTGGGCGAGAGTGTGGCGAAGAGGGTTGAGGAGGCTAGCTTGGTGATCTACGAGAAGGTAGGGCCTTTACTCGATCGATATTGACTTAGACGATACTGACTGAAATTTTCTAGGCCAGGCAGTACGCCGAAGAGCGCGGCATCATCATCGCCGACACCAAATTCGAGTTCGGCCTCGACGAGGCCGGCGAGATTGTGCTCGTCGATGAGGTCCTCACTCCTGACAGCTCGCGCTTCTGGCCCGCAGACAAGTACGAGGTTGGCAAGGGCCAGTCTTCCTACGACAAAGTATGCATCTCAACCATTGTTCATGCAACGTTTTGGATCCAAGCTGACAAGTTACAGCAATACCTCCGTGACTGGCTGACCAACTCCGGCCTGAAGGGCAAGGATGGCGTCGGCATGCCTGAGGAGGTTGTCGCCGAGACTGCCAGCAAGTACCGCGAGGCCTTCACCAAGATCACTGGCCAGAGCGGTTTGTAGATGCAGAAATCGGACGCAGAACGTTTGGGTGTAGATGTTAAGCCCGCTTGGGTCAAGGGCAGCGCAGCAAAATGCGTGCCGAGTATTGTCGTTTGCTTACCTGATTTTTTTGAGGTCAACTCTCGGCGCGTCGAGACTAGAAGAACTTCACTGTTGGAAATTGAGAAGACGTGACATACAACAGCAAGGCTCATACTTTTCTCTATCTCAAAGTCCCTTCCAATGCCTTTTTTGCTCTTCCTGTCGTGTAAATATCAAAGACCAATTAACATGCTAAAACATCAAGAGCAAAGGTGCAGGTGGCATCCATCCCTGCCACTGTAACAACCTTCCCCATTCAGCGCCTCTGAACGCCCCCGCCACCCATGATAAGCCGCAAGCGCTGCTCTCGTCTCTCGAGTTCCTCCAGCCTTGCGTTCAAGTCCGGCGTCGGAAGTACAGGCAGTGCACTCTTACTAGCTTGCAAGCCGACGACACTGTCTGATCGCGCGCCGTGTGACACCTCGTAGGCCTCCTAAGCCACGCCTCCAACGACCAGCGCAGCAAGACCCTCATCCTCGCTCCTCACGGAGATCTTGACTGTTACGCCGCTGCGTGCGCTGTACGCCATGCGGACCTGTCCAACAACCTTACCGCCACCGACACTCTTGCCGTACAAGCGCAGGCTGTGCGTGGAGCCGGACAGAGCCATCTCAGTGCCCTCGAGCGGCTGCATGCCGAGCGTCTTGACGAGCAGCTCGACGGCGTCCTGGATGCTCTTTGCGTTGCTAAGCTGAAGGGTCTCCTCCGCAGCATCCGCGTCGGCGAGGCCGGTCCAGATGTTGTCCCAGCTGCCGGCGAAGGCGGGAAGTACGTAGTCTGCACCAGCGAGTTCGAGGTCTCCGACTTGGTACTCGTCTTCGTATCCAGACTCTTCGGGCTCTTGAGTTGTGGGGTCGATCTCCTTAAGGGTGAACTTGAGAACGTTGGTGAAAGATGCGGCGAGGAAGGCAGGCTCCGCAGGGCGTGAGAAAGAGACGTAGACAGTGCCGGGCTCGTCAGATTTGAGTAGGGGTGCGGGGATGATGAAGTCTTCCACGAGCTCGGAGGCAGCGTCTTCATCCTCTTCGTTGGCGGCAGAAGGTGTGCAGACGACGGAGACGTCGGCAAGGACGTAATCTGAGAGTGTGTTCTTGATGTCGAATTGGAGGACGACGTGCTCTTTGTAGAGATGCTTGACAGCACTGACAACATACTCGGTCTCGGACTCGGTGAGCTCGACAACGTGGGAGCTCTTGAGCAAGACGCCGTATTCCCTGAACTCGGGCACGGTCTGTAGCTGTTGGGCATACTTCTGAGAGGCAACAGTGGCGTTGGCTGCCGCCTGTGCAGCGCTGGCGGCATCGACCTTCTTGGGGCCCACTGAGGGAGCCTTGAGTGTGGGGGTTGCGGTGGTGAGCTTCTTGGTGCGGTCCTCGGCGAGTGACTGTTCGCGAGTGACAACAGGGACGTTGGAGAAGTCGAAAGGATCGGCGAAGGCTTCGGCGTTAGAGCCGTTGACGTAGTGCGCAAGCTGGTCCTCGAGAATGGGAAGAGAGAACATAGAGTCTGAGAAATGTTGTTAGTGTGCTGATATTTGAAGGAAACAGACCAAAGATGCATACCATTACGGATGAACTTGCCCGCAAGCTCGTCGTCCTCCTTCATCAATCGTAGGTTGAGTGCCGCACGATCGCGGACCTCATCATCGGTATCATCCAAGCATCTGGTCAGTAGCACGTGCACACTGCTCTTGACCTCGGGATCTTGCTGTCCAACACCGAACTTGGCCAGAGCGGTAACGGCAGCGGCGCGTACAATCGCGTTCTCCAGCACCACACGGTTGTAGATGTAGCGGATGTACTTTGTGGGTTGCGCAGTCCTGGGTCCTTCCACACCAAGCAGGTGAAGCACACGAACGGCGAGCTTTGTGAACTCGCAGTCCTCGATAAACTCACACAGATGAGCAAGAGCCTCCTCCTTGGCTTCGGGGACGAACTTGATCAAATCGAAGATGCTCTCAACGACACTGCGCTTGAAGTCGTAGCCACCTTCGTCGCGCAGAATGCCGGAAAGGAAGGCAAGCATACCCGCCTGTTTTGACGGGAACTTAAGGCAAAGTGTGCGAATAGCCTCAACGATTGTGACCTTGAATTCGTCTGTGATGTCGGACATGAAGGTGCTGATCTGCTTCATCAGTCTGTCGACGCTGGACTCGTTGCCGGTCTTGAGGAGAGTGGTGATAGCAAATGTGGCGATTGAGCGGTTGGTGTTGGAGATCAGGCTCTCAATATCGGGGTTGCATTGGCGCACAGCATCAGGCTTGAAGGAAGCAAACTGGTGCAAGATGCGAATGGCAGCGAACTTGGTGACGGCGCGTGGTGAAGTCAAGAACAGCTGCAAGACATGGATGGCCTGGCCGACCTCGGCATCAGTAAGGTCTGGCATGTCGCAGATAGCCTTTGCGGCCTCGAAGTTGACCATCTCGCTCTTGTCCTTGAGCCAGTCGTCCAGAAGCTTCATCATGGGTTTCCGTAGACCAGGGTCCTCTTCAGCAAGTTTGGCAGCAAGTCTGACCAGCATAACGCGTGCTGCAGGTGACTTGACAGCTCCCTGTACGCTGTACTGTTGCACCATCTTCACCAACGCCATCCTGTCGTGTGATCGCATCTGGTACAACAGACCAATGGCGTGGTATTGTGTCATGTAGTTTGTGTTGGATGCGGCCATTGCGTGGGAGGCGGATCCGCCGAAGCCCATGAAACCGCCTGATGACTTGCTTGTCGATGCTGCCTCCTGAGTCTCGCTCTGCCATCTTCGCACAATGTCCCTTGCGACAGGGAGAAGGTGATATGAGGAAACCAGTGCGGCGGACGAAACCGAGGGAACCTTGTCCACGATCGCCGTCTTGATGTTGCGCTCAATTGCTTGCACAGTTGATGCCTGTGAATCTTTAGCATCTCCATCTACCAGAATGCCAACACACCCTTGTACTTACGTCTATTATGCGGCACAACGCCCTGATAGCGTTCGCTCTGTATACGACATCGCTTCCCATTGCCGTGTCCTTCATTATGCTGCTCGTAACCATGATAACATCCTCGGCGGTACTGGCCAGCTCCTTGATGACAAGGTAGACCATCTGGCGGAGGG
>Ga0265797_10005277_pt1 | contig 18957 bp, 13 predicted proteins | sample P2T30metagenome_FD_192433 | JGI IMG/M metagenome (GOLD analysis project Ga0265797, IMG submission 192433) | Plant litter microbial communities from East Loma Ridge, Irvine, California - P2 T30 | ecosystem: Environmental > Terrestrial > Plant litter > Unclassified | place: USA: California... | reverse complement strand
AAATCTCTGGGCAAAAGCCGCATTATCAAGTAGCGGAAATGATCAACGCCACCTATACAGGCTGCCGACCGAAGTCCTTAATCGCGCCACGCCCGAGTTCATCTGGCAGGCTATTCAGCGCTTCATAGCCGGCGAAAGCATGCCGGAATTCGGCCCCTCGACGGACTTTGACCTGATCGTAGATGACCGTCGGTTTCCTCCTAAGGCAGTGTTTGGCATGGCATTGTCGATGGCTACTGGGGGCCAAGAAGTTTTACCTAAACACTTCACTGGTGGCGAAGATTCAGCATGCTTCCGACTAATAAGGGATGCAGGTTTCGACATTGTTGCAAAAAATGCTGTGGCAACGAGGTCGGCGGCGCTTGCAGCACCAGAACAAGAATGGACGGAAGGATCCTATCGCCTCGTTCCACATTGGAAGCGGGAGCGCGCTGCCGGCCTCTCCAAAGCCAAGAAAGCACAGTATCGCAGGCTGCACGGCAAGCTGACCTGTGAGCACTGCGGTTTCGATCCTGTTCAGGTATTTGGCTCGGAGATTGGCGAAGCCTGCATCGAGGTACATCACGCCAAGGTCCAAGTCAGCGAGATGCAGCCCGGGCATACCACTTCGTTAGATGACTTGCAGTGTTTGTGCGCCAACTGCCATCGATTCATACACCGTCAGTTGGCCATGACGCCGTAGGCCCACCCGGGGGGAGGCCAAAGGCTACCTGGCCTACCGTGGTTGTCAATCTGTCGTCCCGTCAAAATTTCGCGCCGTATAGAAAATTCGAAATTTTTTTCGACGTCAGTCATCGGTCAAACCCAGTGGTGATGTCCGACGAGCTTCACCAGCCTGCAACAATCAGGGAAGACTGTCAGTGCCTTTGCTGGTATGTCTATAGCAACGCCAGCTTGATATGGCGTGCCTGGGCCAACCGCTGGATCTTGCTTGCCTTAACCTCTGAATGGCCATCTGGCTTGACCGCTTTTAACACCTTGATTGCTTCGTCGAATCGCCCCAATTGCCGCAACAGTTCGCCACGCTCTACCTGCTCGCGAGGGTCATTCTCCAATAGTTCCAGCAATCGTAGGATGTTAGCATACGCCTCGGCTGGCGCCACAGCTGGCTGCGATGCAGTCGGTGTCTCATTCGACCGAAGGCGATGGTGATCGTTAGAAGCCCACCACAGCCGCCGCCGCAAGTAAACTTCTCGTTCCCTAGCGTCCCGTGATAGAGCCCCCAAGGCGTCCAAGAGGTCTCGGACGCTCTGTAGACCGCTGATGCGGTCGGCTACTTTGATCTCTCGCGGTAGCCCGATCCAGTCCCGCTCATCGCGAAGTCGCCCTTTGCTGTCACCCGTCATTCGATGCCACAGGCGGGCCGCAGCACCGATTAGCTGAGGCTGCTGAGGAGTGGGCATTACAGCCCTAGCGTCATCTACCCAAACGATTTCGGTGCAAGTCGGGCACCTACCCACGGGCGCCCCTACTCCCGCCCACCATTGTCCGTTCATCCCGTCTGACCATACAGGGACATCACTGTCAAAATGCAGGAACGTAAGTACAGAGCGGGTAAAGAATCCTGCACACGCCGGGCACTCGTAAAGGGTTGAAGCCGAAATCCGGGTCATCAGAGCAATCCAATGTAGTGTTAAAGCTGATGCCAGAATGCGGTAACTGAGACGAATGCCCGACGAGAACTCTCTAGCAGCGCAGCTCCGTAATGTTCGTCTTCAAGATTGTGAAGATGTCCTAGTTCAATGCAACTACGATAATAGTCTACAATGACTGGTGCAGCGTGCATCGGGTATGCCTTCAGCAACGTACTAGGAAAACCATCGATACGTGCGACGTTAAGCAAAAACGGCTCTCGATCATTTAGATTTACCCTAATAAATCCAATATGAGTTCTAGGCCGTTTTGGCTCATTATTTCCCACGATCTTCATCCAATCATCACGAATATACGCGTACAAAAATTCCCTGCCTATTACCTCACTGAATTTTTGAACTAACCCGTAAGAGAAGGGGGTGGTTGCTGAATTAGAAGGATCGCTCAATAAGCGAAGTAGCTCGTTATAAGTAGAAAAATGATCATCGAAATTAGCGGGAACAACAACGCAATCGACCTGCCTGCCTGACTGACCTAAAATCTGTTGCCGCATGATGCGGCGCAACACCTCAGACGCAAGCTGCGGGGTACAAAGATTGTAGCCTGAATGACCCCATTTATTTGGATGACCGACATCGACAGCACGCTCTTCGAACTCATTAAAAAACGTGCTGCGCGATCCCTCTTCGGGGAAAACAATATCGATCAAACCGTCGCGTCTAACGAATGCATCTATATCAGTTAATTTCAACTTTTTGACTGCACTGACAGACAATGCAGCGATACGCGGTTGAATATGAGAGACCGTGCGGGCTACAACTATGAATTCCCGCGATGCAAATGACAAGCTAGCATGCGCATGCGGCGATTTTCGTCGACCTCCGTTGATGCTCGTCACCCCCATCCCTACACGCTCATAAAGTGGCTTGACAAGCGTCTCGCTCAAATCCGTGTTTCCGACAAATTCAGCCGGAGCGCTATTTAAACCAGAGTGCTCCAAGAAATATAGAAAAGTTGTTTCGCTGATAAGCTCTTCAATATATCCAGCAGTCGGTCCGTCCTGGCTCATCCACCAAGAGTCTTCGTTCCACGCAAGTTTAAGTTCGTTTAAATCAAAAATTTGCATAGCGCGGCACAGTCCCTCATCTTTGAGGATAACCTCTGCCGAGGCGGAGATGGCATTCCTAACGCCGGTCTGCGAGAGCCATGATGCGCTCGCGCGAGCACGCCAATCCGGACAGAATTCGTCACGCATGATGACTGGCCCACGGAAGTCTTTAAGCGCGAATTCCATAAGTGCAGCTGAAGAGAACCAGAAGTACGAGATTGACTGTGCAATCAAATAGCGTAGGAAGGAGGATTCACAATGATCGTCGACGATCGTACTCATGAAGCTATAATAAGTCTGGTACTGGTCAGGCAATCGAGACCGTGCTGCAATGCGCTCATCCTCAGTAGCCAAGTACATGGCCCCTAAGTACGTAGCGGCGCATTCATGAGCAAACCGCGAACCCTCGAATAGGTAGTGACTGGCGCGGGCTAACTCGTCTGCGTACTCCGAGTCTTTTAACCGCGGCCCGACGGTTCTAAGTAGCCGGAAAAGAGACCCATCAAATGTAACGTTGATAAGCGCACTGTGGATACGTTCATGGTGGAAAACCATGCCGTCGTTAGTGTCGTGCTCGAGGACGTTAAGGGTCAAACCATCGTTCCAGCCAAGGGTCTTTTCGAGCTCCATTTCTAATGGGCGGAAGTCGGCGGGTATAGTCATACTAATGGCGCCAAGACGAGGCCGAGGCCAATTTGGCGCTCGTCGCACCCAGAGTCAAAATTCGCGAGAGAAGTTCCACGAAGCAGATTCTCTCTAGCAAGCGACGGGCTACGATAAAAGCTGGTCGAGGTTGTGCCGCGCTGAGCTGCTTGAAAGCGCAAAGCTGCAACGCCTGCAACATGAGGAGCAGCCATACTTGTGCCACTCATTGCGATTAAGCCATCCTTTGTGCCGGCCTTTGCCGAAAGTATGTCGACTCCAGGTGCGCAAAGTGCACAGTTGATGTTCGAAAACGGTGCAATCGACAGTTTGCCATTGCTATTGCGCTGTACAGCGCCAACTGACACAAACTGGTCTGCCTCGCTAGGCGGTACGGCTGGCATTTCATATGTTGAATGCTGATCACGTCGCGATTCGTTCCCAGACGCAGCAATGAGTAGCACTTCATGCTGACCCGTTTGTGGGCGTGCCGCTAGCATTGCTCCGAGTCGATCAAAGAGCCGGACATTCGAGCGATACTGGTAGAGCGCGACTGCGCTCGCTAACTCAAGCGGCAAGTTATCAACCTCATAGAGCTCTTTCGCAAGGGCTGCATAATCAAATCCCAATGACATCGAGATAACGTTGCATCCATACGCGACTGCGTCCTCAATGGCCTGCATTAGCATGCTGCTATCGCCGCCGCCAGTTCCAATCGCCTTACCAACGAATACATCGCTTACGCCAGGTGCTACACCTATGCGAATACCATTTACATCCCTTCCAAAAATTGTTGCAGCACAATGTGTTCCATGTCCGTCGGTGTCCTTCAAGCCCTCTCCGGTGTAATCCGTCATCTCGAATTTCACCCCTCTAAAGCATTGATGCGAGTCATCTATTCCGGTATCAATAACACCTACTTTGATGCCACTGCCATTAAGTTTGGACCGGTGAGCTTGAATCTCTGAAATGCCCCATGTCATCCCATCGGTAGTAAGTGATTTTGTATCTGTCATACTAGATGTCGGACGAATTAAGCGTAGCGGCATGGCACGCGCAACAAGAGTGCCGGGCTCGAGAGCTAACTGTGCGGCATCGACATCGGCCAATTCCGAAGTGCTAATCTTGACCGTATTATTTTCTCCAGCTTTTCCTTTAACTGCTAAAGCCGTCGCGGACCCACCATTGCTTTTTCGCGCGGTAAAATTGTCTTGCATAACGATGTATTTCGGCACGTCTCCTCCCAGTCTTCGGCTTGTAACCCTGCTTCTCTATATTTGTTGGAACTGTTCCCACATCCCCGCTTACTTCTTTCCCTGGCGCAACACTGCGCAATTCGCTGTCGACGAACGGACGCAGTAAAATAGAAAATTATATTAATTGCAAGAAATTGTCCAGCTTAAAGCTTTTCAGGTGCTAGACGCTACGCACGTCCAACTCCTGCACCGTATTGGGACACTAGCCTACGCATCTACTTCCGAAATGGGCCTCGCTGCCAGCCTGCCCGGTGCGGCGCCACCGGGGTCAGCATGGTAAGCTCTGACCGTCGCGCTGGGCTGAGTCTCGGTGAGATTGCGTGAGAGCGGGTGGCTGCGCGAAGATTTGACGGTATTTTTAACGGTATCTCTGCAGGAAGAAACAGCAAGCTCTAGCATTCATGCGGGTTCTAGCTTACTTTTCGATTCCGGCCGGAGCACCACCTGCAAGCATTCCCTTCCCCTCGTTGTATCCCGCTTAACCAGGCATATTCGCCTGATGAAGGAAGCGCTTCGCCTGTTCACAAGTTCCCGCCCGCACGACTTCAAACAAGTTGCGTGGAGAATCCGGCGTGAGTTCATCCTCTACCAAGGCAAAGGCGGCCTCGATCTGTTCACAGACTTGCCGCATGGTGTCGAACGCTTCCGGCAAACCCGCCTTGGCGGCCACCGCTTTCCAGTGTCGCGCCTGGATGTCGTCCAGTTTGCGATGCATGTTCTTGCTCTGTAATCCCATCGCCATAGCGGCTTTCTTCTTGCTGGTCTTGCCCGGGCCTGCACCGATGAAAGGCCAGAACGACAGCACATCGTAAAGCGGCGTCATTGCGTAAGCGCCGCCGGGATACAGGGAAATCGAAAAGTTCTTGGCGTGCCCGTCGAGCGCCGCAAGCAGCCAGAAGACAAAGTTCGCCAACAGGAAGGCGCCACGATCGTTCTCGCGGTCCTGGCTGCCTTCGAGCTTGGACAGGATCGCCTGCATGCCCGGTCCACCATCGCTTTCGTACTTCTTGTTGGAAGGCAGGCCTGGCAAAAGTCTTCCTGTGGCAGGCGTGCGAGCCAGGCATCCTCATTGACCCACCCCCGGTCGAAGCGCTCGACCACCAGCACGTTCCTGTCGCCGATTCTTTCTATCCATGTAGTCGGCACATTGAACCCGATCGCGCCGAGCAATTTGGCGCACAGCCACTCGTTCTCGACCGATTCGCGCAAATCCATGCCCCCACGTCCGCCGATCAATCCCATCGGCAGCTTCAGGATGTGCGAAGTCGGTGTAGCGCCTTTCGGCAAATGCCATTGGCCCCGGTACCTGAGCAAAGCGATTTTTTCCTGTGCGCCGGCCAGGGAGATACGAAATGGCATATCGTCAGGAATATGGCCGGGATTGACGCCAATGAGCGAAGCGTTGATGGCTTCATCCACCTGTTCCGGCGTCAAGGGCTCGCTGTCGATCGTATCGAACCCAATGGGATTTTCTCCAGGCGGCAACAACTGTACCGCCCCGATGCAATCGCGGCCGATCGCCTGCAGCAGTTCATATGTCCCGCTATTCCTGGTCTTGAATTTCTTCTTGATGCGGTCGCGGATATTCTGGGAATCCGGCAATAGATTATCGAAGTAATTTTGCACGGCTTCGCTGCGGATTGCACCGCCAGCGAGGGGAAGTGGCAGGGACAGCGACAAGGGAAAAGCGCTTGGCGATCGCGCCCACTGTGGTTCGTACTCGAAAATGCTGACGCCGGTGCGGGAGCGTGACCATTGACCGACCAGCGTACCATTGACCCATACGGAAAGTTCCTGCGCCATGGCGGCTTATTCCAGTCCTTCGGCAGGGTCGTCGGCCGCTTGCGTGGGGGCGGCATCGGGAGCTTGCTTATCGCTCGCAGGCTTGCCGGATGAAGCGATCAGGTTCAGGCTTTTCTTGTTTTTGTCTTCCGTACCGGCATACTTCACTTGGAAAATATGTCCGTAATTGCCATGCTGTACAAAGACATCCGTTTGCCCATCCTGATCGTCTTGCGCAGCTTCGACCAGCAGATCTGCGCCAAGGGCATGCAGGATTTGCAGCAATTTATCTACACTGATGGAGCCAGGATCACCTTCGATTTGAGCAACACGGGCCTGTTTCAAGCCAAGCCTCTTGCCGAGGTCGGATTGCGACCAGCCCTTCGCCTTCCGCAGGGACTTGAAGTGCGTCGATAACTGCTCGGCAGCTGAAATTTTAAGCTTCATGGAGACATAGTATTACATATACCTAATACTTACAATTTATTAGGGATAGGTAATACTGAGCCACATCAAGCACTAACTTCAACAACAACCTCACTTCTATTATAAATCCCTAATAAAGGTACATTATTAGGGATCACTAATAAGGCAGTCATTTTGGTTTGAATACATCTCGGGCGTTACGCTTTTATTCACTTTTCTGCACCAGCGCAATCCCCTCGACGGATCCACAATCGAGGACTCACATTGCGGCGGCTGTTCTTACAATGAATGATGGTCACCCATCACGCGCAGGCGTTAACAACCAGTCAATACAAATCAACCCTGCTGGAACGGCCGCGCATCCACCGGAATATCGATCACGAAGGTCGTCCCCGACGCCGCGTCGCTATACACGACCACGCTACCCCCATGGCTTTGCGCCACGCTGCGCACATAGGGCAGGCCCAGGCCCCAGCTGCCGGTGGTCGTGGCGCCGGCGTCGCTGGAGCGCACGAACTGCTGGAAGATCGCATCCAGTTCCCCGGCCGGGATCGGCTTGCCCTGGTTGCGCACCGAGACGATCGCGCGGCCGTTGCTGTCGGCGACGTTGACCTCGATCGGCGTGTCGGGGGCGCCGTACTTCTGGGCGTTGTTCAGCAGGTTTTCCAGCGCGCGCTCGAGCGCCGCGTCGCTCCACCAGCCGGTCACGCTGTTTCCGGCCAGGCGCACATCCGCGCCCTGGTATTCGCGCGCGCGGTCGGTCACGCTGCGCGCCAGGGCCATCAGGTCGAATTCCTTCAGGGTCAGCGCCAGGCGGTCACCGGACTGGATGGCAAGCGCGTCGAGCAGTTCGTTCAACATGCGGCTCATGCGCTCGCCGTTCTTGACGATGCGCTGGGCCCATTGCGCGATCTCCGGGGACGGGTTCAGGCGCAGGATCAAGCCTGCGCCCAGCACCATGTTCGAGGCCGGCTGGCGCAGGTCGTGCGCGAGGGCGCCGGCGAAGCGTTCGCGCAGCGAATCGGTGGCGGCCACGAAGGAACGCACGCTCTCGCGCACTGCGCTGTCGATGGTCAGGTGCAGGGTGCGCCGCTCCGGCGCGGTCAGGGGCACGTCGTGGGCGTCGAGCACGTCGAACAGCACGCTGCGGAACATCTGGAACTCGGCCAGGATGGCCTCGGCATCGTAGTCGGACAGGTTGGCGCGCTCGACTCCGTGTTCTTCGCCGATCGATGTCACGTCCAGGCCGTCGCGCTCGAAATACGCCGGCGTCAGCGCCGAGCACAGGCGCTCGTAGAGCACCGGCATGGTATCCATCAGCACCGGATGGCTGAGCTTGCTGGCGCTGGCGAGCTGTGCGCGCGCTTGCGCTTCCCATGACTGCAGCACGGTCTCGCGCAATGCCAGCATGCGGTAGGAGCTGACGGAAAACTTGTCGGTCGGAAGCAGGGACGGGCTCACAGCGGTCTCGGAAATCGATGCAGGTTTCCGATATTACATAAACTGCATCATTGCGGTCGCACGCGCCGGTCCCCGCCGGCGTACTTGCGGTGGATCGCGCGGGCGCTGCCGTCGTGCTCCATCGTGGCCAGCGCGGTGTTCATGCGTGCCACCAGGGCGTCCGGCACGGCGCGGTTGCAGGCCAGGTAGAGCGCGACGCGGTTGAACACCAGCACCGGCACGATCTTGCCGGCATAGCCCAGGCGCGCCAGCATCGCGCCGGTGCCGGATGTGCTGGCGGCCCACAAATCGATGCGGTCGAGCATCAGCTTGCGCGGGTTGACCAGCTCGTCCTGCGCGGTGTCGACGGCAAAGCCGCGCGCGCGCAGGAACTGGTCGCGCGCATCGCCATTGTAGGTGCCGATGCGGTAGCGGCGCGCATCCTCCAGGCTGCGCAGGTCGAACTTGCGGCCGGCGCGCCCCATCAGCACCCATTCGCCATGGCTGATCGGCCCCACCCACTTGAACTGGTGCTCGCGCTCGGGCACGCGGGTGGTCGAATAGACGCAGGTGTCGCGCCGCTGCAGCGCGGCGGTATAGGCGCGTTTCCATGGCAGCAACTCGATGCCGTAGTCGACGCCGGCGCGGTCCAGCATGGCACGGACCATGTCGGTACTCAGGCTGCCGACATGCTCGCCGTCGCGCACGCTGTACGGTCCCGAGGGTTCGGTCGTGACGGTGAGGCGGGGCGCCGCCTGCGCCAGGGCACACGCGGCAGTCAGCAATACGGCAACGGATCGTCTCTTCATGTCAGCAGGAATGCCTGGATGGCGCGGTGGTTGCCTGTTTAACTAGCATAGCAGCAACATCCTGTGATGATCAACGCATGACAAGGCAAAAATTGGTGTGCCAACGGTGACATGGAAGCGACAATTTTTTTTGAACGGCGCACTTTTACTGGATTTTCTGATTTGAAATTACTTTCCACACAGAAAAACTGCGATACTTGCGTATACTCAACAATTTGTCGCCGCCGGTTTCGTCAAGTTCAATGTCCATCCTGTCCATCTTTACCTTGCCCGACGATCCTTCCCTGCTCAGCTACGGGTTCTATACACCGAAGCTGGTCATCCTGTCGGTGCTGGTGGCGATCTTCGCTTCCTGGATGGGACTGCTCATCGCGGGCCAGGCCGCGGCCAACCGGGCGCAGCGCTGGATCGTGCTCGGCACCGGCAGCCTGGCGCTGGGGACTGGCGTCTGGGCGATGCACTTCATCGGCATGCTCGCCTTCGACCTGTGCACCGACGTCGGCTATGACCCGCTCGCCACCGTCCTCTCCGGCCTGCCGAGCATCGGCGCGTCCTTCATCGCCCTCTGGCTGATCGCGCGCGAACGCCTGGGCGGCTGGAGCCTGCTGGCGGGCGGCGTGGTGGTGGGCGCCGGCATCGGCGTGATGCACTATGCCGGCATGGCCGGCATGCGCATGGGCCTGGAGCTACATTACGACCCGCCCATGTTCGCCCTGTCGATCGTGGTCGCGGTGGTGCTGGCGACGCTGGCGCTGTGGGTGCGCTTCGGCCTGTCCCATGTGACGCGGCTGAAGGAATGGCACCGCCTGCTGCTGGCGGGGATCGTGATGGGCTGCGCCATCGCCGCCATGCACTACACCGGCATGGCGGCGGCGCGCTTCGTCGGCCATGCGGCAACGCTGACAGCGAAACAGGCGGCCAACAGCACCTTGCTGGCGCTGTGGATCAGCCTGATCACCGTCGCTTTCACCATCTTGGTGCTGGGCACCAATGGCCTGCTGCGCTACCGCCAGCTGTTCCGCGAACTGTCGCGCAGCGAAGCCTGGATGCGCGCCCTGCTCACCACCACCGTGGACGGCGTGGTCACGGTCGACCGCGCCGGCATCATCCGCGAATTCAACGCCTCGGCCGAGCGCATCTACGGCTGGAAGCGCGACGAGATCGTCGGCCAGCACATCCGCACGCTGATCGGCAACGAGGACAAGTCGGAACAGGTCGGCCTGCTGCGCACCCTGGCCACCGGCGAAATCACCGACAGCACCCAGGGCGCCGACGTGACCGGACGCCGCAAGGACGGCAGCATCGTGCCTATCCGCCGTGCGGTCGGCCATGCGCGCCTTGGCGAGCAGGACCTGTTCGTCTGCTTCATCACCGACATCACCGAGCGCCGCGCGATGGAACAGCAGCTGCGCGCCAGCGAGCAGCAATTCCGTTCGCTGATCGGCAACATCCCCGGCATTTCCTACCGCAGCCTGCTGCAGGGCGAGCAGCCGATGGTGTTCATCAGCGACGCGGTCGAACGCGTCACCGGCTGGCCGCGCGCCGACTTCCTGGGCGCGCGCCCGACACGCAGCTTCGGCCCCCTGATCCACGCCGCCGACCGCGTACGCGTGTCGGAGACCATCGCGAAGGCGCTGGCCGAACGCCGCACCTACCTGGTCGAATACCGCCTGCTGCACGCCGACGGCAGCACCCGCTGGCTGTGGGAAAACGGCACCAGCGTGTCCAACGAGGCCGGCGAGCCTTACTGGCTGGACGGCGTGATCCTCGACATCACCGAGCGCCGCCAGATGGAAGAAGCGCTGCGCGAAGCCAAGGAAAAGGCCGAGCAGGCCGCCGCCGCGCGCGCCAGCTTCGTGGCCAACATGAGCCACGAGATCCGCACCCCGATGAATTCGATCCTCGGCTTCACCGACGTGCTGCTCGACGGCGAGCTGGCGGCCGACCAGCGCCGTCACCTGGATACGATCCGCAGTGCCGGCCGCGCCCTGCTGCGCCTGCTGAACGAAATCCTCGACACCGCCAAGCTGGAAAAAGGCGCGGTGGAGCTGGAGCAGAACGACTACAACCTGCTGTCGCTGATCGACGAGCTGTCCTCGACCCTGGCCGCGAACGCGCGCGCCAAGGGCCTGCACGTCGACATCCACTACGACCCGGCGCTGCCGACCTGCCTGCGCGGCGACGAGCTGCGCGTGCGCCAGGTGCTGACCAACCTGCTCGACAATGCGATCAAGTTCACCGAGCGCGGCAGCGTGACGCTGAAAGCCGCGCTGAAGGACGAGCAGTTGCACGTCGAGGTCAAGGACACCGGCATCGGCATCGCGCCCGAGCGCCTGGCCGCGATCTTCGAACCGTTCACGCAGGCCGACGCCTCGATGACGCGCCGCTTCGGCGGCACCGGCCTGGGCACCACGATTAGCAAGCAGTTGGTCGAGCTGATGGGCGGGCGCATCTGGGCCGAGAGCGTGCCCGGCCAGGGCACCACCTTCCACGTGATGCTGCCGCTGCTGCTGGCGCGCTTCGCGCCGCAGCAGCCGCGCGTGCGCACCGCCGCCGCCCTGCCGCCGCTGCGCGTGCTGGTGGCCGACGACGTGCCGCAGAACCTGGAACTGCTGCAGCTCCTGATGGCGCGCCGCGGCCACACCATGACCGCCGCCGGCGACGGCGCCGTAGTGGTTGACCTGGCCGCGCGCGAGCAATTCGACCTGATCCTGATGGACTTCCAGATGCCGACCATCGACGGCCTCGCGGCCACGCGCCTGATCCGCGCGCAGGCCGAGGCCGCGGACCGCCCGCGCGTGCCGATCATCGCGATGACCGCCAGCGTGCTGGACGAGCACCGCCGCGCCAGCGCCGAAGCCGGGATGGATGGTTTCGCCAGCAAGCCGGTCGACTGGTTCAGCCTGTCGCACGAGATCGCGCGTGTGCTGGGCCTGGCGTCAAGCCTGCAACAGGCGGCCGAACTGCCGGCGGCCGAGCGCCAGGTACTGAACCGCCACGCCGGCCTGCACCGCTGGAGCGGCAAGGAAGACGCCTACATGGACGCACTGACGCGCTTCGAGGAGCAGTTCCTCGACGTGGCGCAGGCGCTGTCGGCCCAGGCCGCGGCCGCCGACTACCGCGCCATGCGCCTGCTGGCGCACAAGGTACGCGGCGTGGCGGCCAACAAGGGCCTGGAACGGCTGGCCGACGCCCTGGCCGTGGTCGAGGGCCAGGTCGACGGCGACAGCGGCAAGCTGTACCCGGGGCGCGAGAGCGCGCTGCAGGACGCGCTGGCCGTCATGCGCCGGCAATTCGACGAGGCCCTGGACGCGGTACGCGCCGCGCTGCCGGCACCCAGCCAGCCCAAGCCGGTCCAGGCCGCGCGCCCGGCGGCCGACCTCGAGCGCGCCCGGCGCAACGGCGTCCTGCTGCGCGACGCGCTGCGCCACGGCGGCCTCGAAGACAACGCGCTGGCCGGCCTGGCCGCGGCCCTGACCGGCCACCCGCTGGCCGGCCGCGTGGCGCAGGTGCACGCCGCCCTATCCGACTTCGACTTTGAACTGGCCATGCAGCAGCTCGACGCCGTGCTGGTGGCCCTCGACGAATCCGCACAGGAGATCCCCCAATGAGCAACGTCCATCAACCGCTGATCCTGGCGGTCGACGACGAGGCCAGCAACCTGCAGTTGCTGCGCCAGATCCTGCAGGACCACTACCGCCTGCGCTTCGCCAAGGACGGCACCCGCGCGCTGGAGCTGGCGCGCGAAGAACGCCCCAACCTGATCCTGCTCGACGTCATGATGCCGGGCATGAGCGGCTACGAAGTCTGCGCCGCGCTGAAGGCCGACCCGGTCACGGCGTCGATCCCGGTGATCTTCGTGACCGCCCTGAACGATACCGACGACGAACTGGAAGGCTTCGAGGCCGGCGCGGTCGACTACATCACCAAGCCCATCAGCCCGGCGATCGTGCGTGCGCGCGTGCGCACCCACCTGTCGCTGGTGCGCATGGAAGCGTTGCGCGCCTCGCGCCTGGAGATCGTCCAGCGCCTTGGCCTGGCCGCCGAATACAAGGACAACGAGACCGGCCTGCACGTGATCCGGATGAGCCATTTCGCCCGCATCCTGGGCCTGGCGGCCGGCATGACGGAGCTGGATGCCGACGACCTGCTGCACGCCGCGCCGATGCACGATGTCGGCAAGATCGGCATTCCCGACCGCATCCTGCAGAAGCCCGGTCCGCTCGATCCGGACGAATGGAAGATCATGCAGAGCCACGCCAGCATCGGCGCCGAGATCATCGGCCAGCACGACGGCGGCATGCTGGCGCTGGCGCGCAACATCGCGCTTACGCACCACGAGAAATGGGACGGCAGCGGCTACCCGGCCGGCCTGGCCGGCGAAGCGATCCCGCTCGAAGGCCGCATCTGCGCGGTGGCGGACGTGTTCGACGCCCTGACGTCGGTGCGTCCCTACAAGAAGGCCTGGACCGAGGAAGAGGCGATCGATTTCCTGGTCCAGCAGAAAGGCAAGCATTTCGACCCGAACCTGGTCGACCTGTTCATCGGCCAGATGCCGGCGATCCGCGCGATCCGCGAGCGCTGGGCCGAGCAGGTGCCGGCAGCGCTTCCGGAAGCGGCGTAGGCCGGACGGTGGACCCGGCTCGCCGTCCGCGTCCACCCTACCCCAGCGGCGCCGCGGCCAGCTCCACCGGCGCCTTGCGCGCCGCCAGTTCGTGGTACAGCGCCACGTAATCCTCCGCCATCTGGCTTGAGGTGAACAGCTTCCAGTAGCGTGCCTCGGCGCGCTGCCCCATCTGGCGCGCCATGTCGGGGTTGTCCCACAGGGTGCGCATCGCGGCGCGCAGCGCCTCGGGGTCGGACGGCGGCACCACCAGGCCGCTCTCGCCGTGCACGTTGATGTAGGTGGTGCCGGTGCCGATCTCGCTCGAGATCATCGGCTTGCCGTACATCGCCCCTTCCAGCAGCGAGATGCCGAAGGCTTCCGAGCGCAGGTGCGAGGGGAAGGCGACCCCGTAGCACAGGCGCAGCAGCGCCACCTTGTCCTGCTCGTCCAGCGCGCCGACGAACATCACGTTCTTCAGGCCGAGGCGCTCGGCATGCACCTTGAGTTCGCGCTCGATCGGTCCGGCGCCGACGATCACCACCGGATAATCGGTCCCCGCCACCGCATCGAGCAGGATGTGCAGGCCCTTGTAATAGCGCAGCACGCCGACGAACAGGAAGAACTTCGGCCCGACCCGGGCACGCCAGTGCGCCAGGCGCGCGCTGTCCGGCTCGGGATAGCTGGCGCGGTCCAGGCCAAAGGCGATCACGCGCGTCTTGTCGCGGTAGCGGTCCAGCACTTCGGACGTGGCCAGGTAGTTGGGCGAGGTCGCCACGATCGCGTCCACGCTGTCGAGGAAACGGCGCATCAGCGGCTTGTAGAAGCGCAGCAGGGCCTTCTGGCGCACGATGTCGGAGTGGTAGGTGACCACGGCCGGCTTGTCCACGCGCGCCAGGAAATGCGCCATGTCCAGGAAGGGCCAGGGGAAGTGGTAGTGCACGACGTCGACGTCGCGCGCCAGGCGCGCCAGCGCGCCGATCGCCCGCACCGACATGCCGTTCGATGCCAGCTCGAAATCCAGCGGCACCCGGTGCACGGTATGGCCTTCGAACTCGATCGGCGCCAGGTTGGCGGCGCGCGACAGCGCCAGTACCTGGTTGCTGACGCCGAGGCGCCCGGTGCTCACGCACATCTGGCGGATGACCTGCTCGATCCCGCCGACCGAATCGGGAAAATACGTCTTGCAGAAATGAAGGACACGCATAAGACCGGTGTGCCTCAGAGCAGGGAACGGTAGACGGCGGCGGTCAGGCGTGCGGTCGCGGTCCAGGTCAGCTGAAAGGCGCGCTGCCGTCCCGCGGCGATGCAGCGCGCACGCAGCGCCGGCTCGCGCGCCAGCGCCAGCATGGCGTCCGAAATCGCACCGGTGTCGAGCGGATCGACTTCGACGGCCGCACCGGCCGTTACTTCCGGCAGCGAGGTGGTATTCGAAGCCACGACCGGCACGCTCGATGCGAAGGCTTCCACCACCGGAATGCCGAAACCTTCGTACAGCGAAGCGAACACGAACACGCCAGCGCCGGCATACACGTGGCGCAGCGCGCCGGCGTCGTTCAACTGGTTCAGCCAGACCACCTGCACACCGTCCTGCACCATGGCCGCGATACGGCGCTGCAGTTGTCCAGAGCGCGCGCCGGCATTGCCGACGATGACCAGTTGGCGCTCGCTACGCACGGCGGCCGGCAGCGCCAGGTAGGCGTCCAGCAGCCGTTCGACGTTCTTGCGCGGCTGCAGCGTGCCGACGAACAGGAAGTAGCCCTGGCGCAGGCCGTTCTGCATCAGGGTGCGCGCCACCGCCTCGGGTTCGGGCGGGCGCAGCCAGGCCTCGTCGACGCCGCACGGCACCACCGTGATGCGGCGCTCGTCGACGCCGAAGCATTCAACCAGTTCATCCACCGCGTGGTGCGACAGGGCGATCACGTGGTCGGCCTTTTGCGCTGCCTTGCGCTGCAGCCAGTTCTTGAGGCCGCGCAGGCGCGGATTGCACCACTCGGGGTGCTTGATCGGCAGCGCGTCGTGCAGGCTGGCGACCACCGGGCAATCCATGCGCACCACGCGGTAGTCGGTCACGTGGAACACGTCGGCCGGCATGTGCACGCGATGCGCCTGAGGCGTGACCAGGTCGACCAGGGAAGCGCGCTCGAACGATAGCGGCAGCGGGCGGCCGGCGCTCAACGGCGCGCCATGGTGCGGCCAGGAAAAAGGCAGGACCTCGCAATGGGCATGCGGCAGGTGGCGCAGCAGGGCCTGGGTATACACGCCGATGCCGTCCAGGTGGCCGCCGGTCAGGGCCGGCTCGATCATGTTGGTACCCAGCCCCACGCGCAGCGGACGCGCCTGCACGGCCTGCCGCACGCGTCCAGCCTGCGCGCTCGCGTCGCCTTCCAGCCGCCGGGGGCTGATGCCCGGTTCGATCATGGCCGCCCGCAGGCTGGAAGGCATCTTGCTCACGCTTCGTACATCCAGCGCAGGGTGTCGGCCAGCGGGACCGGCGCGATCGGTCCGATCGTGCCGGCCAGCCTGGTGCTGTCGCCGGTCAGGCTCAAGACCTCGTTGGCGCGCACGAAGGCCGGGTTGACGTGCACGTCGATGCGGTAGCCGGCGATCTCGCCCATCATCCCGATCACGCTTTCCAGCGAATGGGACTGGCTTGAACAGACGTTGAACACCTGCCCGGCGGGCGCCGTGGCCAGCAGGCGGCGGTAGGTCTGCGCGACCACGCGCACGTCGGAAAAGTCGCGCGCGACCGCCAGGTTACCCAGCTCGATGCGGCGCGCGCCCCTGCGAAAGTGCGACACGATCTTGGGCAGCAGGAAGTTCTCGCTCTGGCCGACGCCGGTGTAGTTGAATGGACGCACGATCGTGATCGGCAGCTTGTCCATCCACAGCCGCGCCATGTGTTCCATGGCCAGCTTGCTGACGGCGTAGTCGTTGGCCGGATTCGGCGCCACGTTCTCGTCGATCAGGGCGACGTCGGCATTGCCGTAGATGTTGGCGGAAGACGCCAGCAGCACGCTGGACGGCTTATGGGCATTCCCCGCCAGCGCTTCCAGCAGGTTGCGGGTACCGACCACGTTGACGCGATACATCCGTTCGGCGTCGTCATGGGCCACGAAGGCGATGGCGGCCAGGTGCACCACCACGTCCGGGCACACCTGCCCGACCACCCCGGCCACGGCGGCACGGTCGAGCAGGTCGACCGTGAACAGGTCCGGGCCGGCATCGTCGCCGGGCGTCACGGTGCCGTAGACGTGGTAGCCCGCGGCCGCAAGCTCGCGCGCCACATAGCGGCCGGTGAAGCCGTGCAGCCCCGTGACCAGGGCGCGCTTGCCCTCCCCTTCGCGGGCGAGGGAACGGGCGGCTTCTTCCGTGGCCTGGCGCACCATGTCAGAACGAAAAGCCGATTTCGTTGCGACGCAAGTCGGCGTCGACCATCATCTGGCACAGCTGCTCGAGCGTGGTGGACGTCTTCCATCCGAGCTCGCGCTGCGCCTTGGACGCGTCGCCGATCAGCAGGTCGACTTCGGCCGGACGGTAGAACTTCGGCGAGATGCGCACCAGCAGCTTGCCGGACTTGGCGCAATGGCCGGTCTCGGCCTCGCCCTTGCCCTTCCATTCGATGTGGATGCCGGCGGCCTTGAAGGCCATCACGACGAAATCGCGTACGGTTTCGGTGCGGTTGGTGGCCAGCACGAAGGTATCCGGCTGGTCCGCCTGCAGGATGCGCCACATGCCTTCCACGTACTCGCGGGCGTAGCCCCAGTCGCGCTTGGCGTCCAGGTTGCCCAGCTCAAGCACGTCGAGCTTGTTGAGCACGATCTTGGCCACCGAGTCGGTGATCTTGCGGGTGACGAACTCGCGGCCGCGCAGCGGCGACTCGTGGTTGAACAGGATGCCCGAGCTGCCGAAGATATCGTAGGACTCGCGGTAGTTCACGGTCATCCAGTGCGCATACAGCTTGGCCACGCCATAGGGGCTGCGCGGGTAGAACGGGGTGCTTTCGACTTGCGGCACGGCCTGTACCTTGCCGAACATTTCGGAGGTCGAAGCCTGGTAGAAGCGCGCCTTCGGATGCACGATGCGGATCGCTTCCAGCAAGTTGACGGCGCCGATGCCGGTGATCGATGCGGTGGTGACCGGCTGCTCGAAGGAGACGCCGACGAAGCTCTGCGCCGCCAGGTTGTAGACCTCGTCCGGACGGACGGATTCGATCAGGCGGATGCTGGACGACAGGTCGGTCAGGTCATATTCGACCAGCGACAGGTTCGGGTGATTGGTGATCCCGAGCTCCTCGATGCGCCAGAAATTGACCGAGCTGGAGCGGCGGAAGGTACCTGTAACCTTATAACCCTTTTCCAGCAGCAATTGCGCAAGATAAGCGCCATCCTGGCCAGTAATGCCGGTGATCAGGGCTTTTTTTGTTGTTCGCATGTTCTAGGTAATTCCAGATGTTTGGTCAGGAAAAGCGCCGGAAGCCAGGAAAGGCAGGCCAAGGCGATTCGGACCAATAGTCTTCCGACAACGCCGCATTTTAGCAGAGGCAGCCATACACCCTTGCACAGGAGTAAATGGTGTAAATATTGCAATAAATGACGTTCTATTATCTCCCGAAAAGCGAGTTCAGCGGCGCTTGATTACGGACTGTTACGAGTCACTCAAGCTTTATTACATTTGCCTCCAGGCGTGGGAACCAATACAGCTGCAGGTAATCCACAAAAATCCATGCAAAAAAATATGCCCTGGGCACCGTCGTCGACGATGCGGGCAGGGCATTCTTGTTGCAGGTTCGCCACGCTCGGCGCGCGTGGCAGCCAAGGGATCAGCGTTGCGACACCGCATCCACCACGCACAGCGCGGTCATGTTGACGATGCGGCGCACCGTGGCCGACGGGGTCAGGATGTGCACCGGACGGGCGCAGCCCAGCAGCACCGGGCCCACCGCGATGCCCTGGCCGGCCGCCGTCTTGAGCAGGTTGTAGGCAATGTTGGCCGATTCGATGTTCGGCATCACCAGCAGGTTGGCGTCGCCCTTCAGCGTCGATTGCGGCATGATCTTGGCGCGCAGCTTCGAATCCAGCGCGGCGTCGCCGTGCATCTCGCCGTCGACTTCCAGGTTCGGGGCCTTCTGCTGCACCAGCGCCAGCGCGGCGCGCATCTTCCGGGCCGATTCGTTGTTCGAGGTGCCGAAGTTCGAATGCGACAGCAGCGCCGCGCGCGGCGTGATGCCGAAGCGTTCCAGCTCCTCGGCCGCCATGATCGTGATCTCGGCCAGCTCTTCCGCGCTCGGGTTCTCGT
>Ga0265797_10005276_pt1 | contig 18966 bp, 23 predicted proteins | sample P2T30metagenome_FD_192433 | JGI IMG/M metagenome (GOLD analysis project Ga0265797, IMG submission 192433) | Plant litter microbial communities from East Loma Ridge, Irvine, California - P2 T30 | ecosystem: Environmental > Terrestrial > Plant litter > Unclassified | place: USA: California... | reverse complement strand
TCGCCCTCAGCAGTGCCATTCCGTGTACCTACCAAAGCGAAATCTTCCCGCTGGTAGCCCGAGCCAGAGGAATCTCCCTCTCCACCTCGATGAACTACATGACGAACTTTTGGCTCGGTCTTTACATGCCACAAGCCCTCAATACGGCTTCCTGGAAAGTTTATTTCATCTTTGGTGGAATCAATTTGGCTTGCGCAGTCATAGGATATCTGTTCTACCCCGAGACGTGCGGGCGGACACTCGAAGAATTGGACTTGCTGTTCACACCAGATCGAAAGACATTCGTCTTCCTGGACGGAGACGCATCGAAGAGGCGGCGCTTTGCGCAACGAGAGTTTTTGAGCGACGGTCCCATCGAGGCGGCTGAGATACTGCGGGAGAGACTTGTCTTTGATCGGAAAGTCAATTCGATTGGAGAAAATATCAAGGAGTATGGTTCAAGTCATCTTGAGAAAAGAGGATCCAAGTAGATGCGGCTCTGGGCACCGATGTATTACCACACTTCAAGATATCGTACAAAAGTTCCTTTCACGGAATCTAAGATCGCGTCTCCACTTTAGATCTTGTTCAAGTGCTTCGCCGGCTCGATGTATTGCTTGCGTCCTCTGAAGAAGTAGTCCACACAAGCGATCACCAGAACGCCGCCGAACATCACAATGCTCCAGTTCATGTCCGCGACGGCGGATGAGTTGACCACGGGGAAGAAACTTGCGATGCAAGCGACGGTGACGTATAGCACAGCAAAGAGATTGATCGCAATGCCGAATTTGCCAAGCGCAAAGCGCGAGGGAGGGAGAGTTTCGCCTCGGATGCGTTTTTGGAGGATGCTGTAAGAACAGTCAGTGAGAGAACTTTTGTATGAGACATTGAGCGCAATTTGCAACCCGGCTAGGCTCGTGGAGCGGAGCATACCAGCTGATGGACAGAGCGTAAGAGAACGACGTCGCAGACGTGAGAAGCGCGATAATGGTGTTAAGGGCTGCGGAGGACTAAATTTTTGTTAGTCATATTGATTTGGAGACGAGGCCGCGCTGATCGTAAACTTACGCCGATGTTGATCAAGGCGATAATAATAAGGATCGAAAGAGAGAACATGATCGAATTGAGTGGGATGGGAGTGCCAATGGTTGTGACCTGGAACAATGTCAGTATCATATGAGACCGTTCTGTTATTGCCCAGACAAACCTTGCGGAACCATGAGGAGAATGGCAGGGCTTGATCTCTAGCCAAGGACCATGCCTGGCGGGACGCAGCAGCAAGTGCGTTGAGAGAAGTGCAGACACTGAGGATCAGGGGAATCGTTGACATTGCGACGGTTGCAGCGTTGCTGCCTGTGCCTGCAAGGAATACCTATCCGTTGCGTGTCAGTATGAGATTGTATAGTGGCAGGGACGATGGGAAAGATTGAATACTTACGTCCATGAACGGAAAGGGACTTTCTGAACTGACGATAGCTTCGAGGTTGGTGATGCAGAAGCACTGGACAATATCATGTTAGTACTTGTAGTCTTGCTCAGATTCAACCCTTTGAAGAGCTGCTTTTGACTTACGTAAGTGATAATGAAGACCAGTCCCATGGCACCGTTCAGCACGATAGTGAAGATGATCATGCGCGGTACACTTTTGCTCGCGTCATTGGTTTCCTCTGACAAATGCACCGCTGCATCGGAACCGGCAAACGAGCCGGTCGCAGTGATCGAACCCACAAAGCACGCGGCTCCGATAGATGACCAGCCGCCGAAGTCTGAGAATGTGCCGAAGACTTCGCTTGCGGGCGCCTTAGGAGCAAGAACCCAGAGCGGGATGATGATGCAGAAGAAGCCGAAAATATGTACGATCAACACAATGCCCTCAAGGATGGGGAGGTGTTTGGCACCGTAGGTGTTCATGAGAGTGCCAATGATACCAATACCAATCATCAGGAGGGACTGGTGCCTGTAAAATTGTCAGTTTGGCATTTCTATCGGAGGAACAGGTGAAAGGTTGTTCATACCAGTTCTGCATTGCATATTCTGGGTGATAGATCGAGGCCATGGACAGGATGATGACTGCAGAGGAGTATGCCTGTTGTATGTGATGTCAGTTGTCATGTCGTATGCTTCAGGCCATCCACGGACGGAACATACTGAGAGAATGTTAGCACAAGACTTATCAATTAGCGAAAACCTCAAGCTCACCAGTGGTAGCAACAAGTGCTTGCCATCCAAGCGCGGCCAGCCAGCCAACGATGTAGGAAAGAAATTTGCTCTGCGAACGTGGTGCAAATTCAGAGACCCAATCTGCGTTTGTAATGTCAGCGGTTGATCGAAAGCTTCAAGTACGAACGAGATGAACCTACGGTATTGGCCACCGCTGGTCGGGGCCATACTTGCCATCTCAGCTAGAGAAGCAGCAAGCGCAAACGTGCAGATCCAGGTAGCGAGATAGACCCACACGGTACCAGCAAGTCCACCGTTGGTCAGAGAGAATGCGTTCGCTAGTAGCAAAGCCACCCACGTGGACATGGTAGTAGTCGCCAGACCAAGTACAGAAAGCGACTTGAAATTACGGCGAAGCTCTTGCGAGCGTCTACACAAATCAGCAAAGTTTCTTGGGCATACTTCCAGATAATCACTTACCCCATGCGTGCCATGTCCCAGGCATCGGCTTCGGTGCCAGTCGCCATTCCGCTGGCGTCCACTCGCACGCGATCATCTGCATCAACAACCGGGCTATTGGGAGCAGATGCTGCAGAGGCGGCGAAACCCTTGCTGGGCTGCATCTCAAAGGTGGCCATGGCTGGTGTGAAGAAGCGGTGGAAAGATGATCGAAGGATCAATGCAGACCAGATGGAGGAGCCCACGTGTGATAAGGTGTGAAGATCAGAAATCGAAAGTGTGACGATCAGATCGCACAGTTGCGCTACGCTCGCGTGAAGGAAAAGTGCACACCAGAGGAGAAACTCGAACTATCACATGTCCGCATATGTGTCGCTCTAACGTTTCTAGTGAAATGCATCCTCTCGACCCGCACTCAACCAGTGCTGAGCACTATCGAACGAGGATGCCGTTTCCCGAGGGACCCACTGGGTCTTTTCGCTTGCAGGAAGGGCTCGACGCGGTGGTGTTACTGTATCCTGAAGTTGCTCACGCGCAGGAGACAAACTAGCGCTGCTGGCAAGTCATGTTACGTTACCAGACCGCGGCAGCGTAAGGCCGTAGGGGTGAAGAGCTTTCTCAGGTCCAAGCATGACGCTAGAATGAGGATACCCTGCATCCCACACCATTATGGTAGGTTGCGGAAGACGCAAGCGATGCACGCGATGCACGTTGAGACTCCCGTCCGCCTCGGTAGGAACCATAAGGCGCACGAAGGATGCGCTAGAGGCGCCGGCTGCGAGCGATCCTACGCTAGGGTCAAGACCCTAACGACTACGGGAGTTTGGAGACGAATGCCAACGGGGGGCGATCATACGCTAAATCACCGAGAGTGTAAACCCTATACACGACGCTAAGGCGTCCAGCCTATGAGGTAGGAGAATGAAAGACAACAGGGTGTGCGGTTGAAGCCAATACGACCTCATCACCGCGAGTGGAGTCTGCTCATTCTGCAAGAACCGACCAGATGGCACATTGCATAAGGGGCAGAAGACCATGTGGAGAGTGTACCGTGTTTATGCCTGGATATGCTCCTTCCGTGCAGGACCCGGCCGAAAGCCTCATTGCGGCATCTTATACTCCCGGACATGTGCTGCCGAGCTCGTCCATCTGATAGTTTCGGCGTGTCAATGGTAGTGAGTGTCCCGCGCTTTAGTTGTGTCATGAATGAATCAGCGCAGATGTAGCCTCTGAGGCTTGGGGCCCGGTGCCATATCACCGTCTTGGTCCTCCTCTTCGATTGTTGCCTCTTGAATTGGAACACCACAGGACTCACCACCATGTCAAGTGCTACCAATGTGCCCCCACCCAAACCGACTCTTCAAGTAAGCACAGCCGTCACAGCGACCGATCACGGCCAGATCGTCGTACTGGTCGCGTGGCTATGTTTCACCGCTGGGCTCCTGCTGTCGCTGGTGCGGGTCTACATTCGCTGGCCGTTGAACGCTTTGGCTGGCAAGGATGATGGCGCTTATGCAGTCTCTGCCATTTTGGCAATCATACAGACGGCTATAACGATCAACGCCGTCAGCAATGGTTTTGGACGAACCGAATCTGAATTGAACGACACGCGGGTGGTCAATGTTGCAAAGGTCGGTCGTTCACGTATTCCTTTACAATACGATCGCTTTTCTTTCGCAAGGGCCAGTCAGCCTTATACCCACGCCAGTCGCTGACCTTTTTTGTTAGGCCATCTACGCAACAGACCTCATCTTCGTCCTCTCCACGTGGATCGGAAAGCTCTCCGTCTCCTTCCTCTTCACTCGCCTCGCCCAAGAATCGAACAAAACGCGTCTAGGATGGGCGTCCAGTGCGCTGGCATCGATTTTCGGCATCATATCACTCATAAGTGTCGCCGTACGCCCGAATACCTCAAGCCCCTGGTTATACCATGAAGGAGACGTTACGTCCGTGCTGGGGCGCTGGATTGCAATGGGAGTCATGAACATCTTCACAGATATCATCATCACCGGCCTGGCGATCTATCTTGTTTGGGACCTCAACATGGCGTCCAAGTCTAAGTCGCTCGTCATCACGGCCTTTGCACTACGTCTATTCGTTATACCTGTAACGATCGCACGTCTAGTGACGCTCGCGCACATTCAGTACGACGACCTCTCATTCTCGTACAGTCTTCCAGAAGTCATGACACAGCTGGAGATGTACTGCAACCTCATCACAACGACACTACCGTGCTTGCGATTGTTCTTAACGGCGTGGAATACTAGTTTCATGGACATGAGACTCGAGGAGATTGATAACAATGCCTACAGAGAGCGTAAGTTGCCTCCTGACCACTTGTCAACACGACACATCACCAGGTTACATACTAACAGTTCTCTCAGACGTAACAACTCTGTCCGGCTCGGGGGGCACCAAAGACTCAAAAGGTTCCGCTTCCCGCTCCAGACCCGGGATGTTCAGCCAGAAAGGCAGTCGTGCTTCCCACACTGCTCGTGCTGCTTGGACCCCCAGCAACGCGGGCAAGTCAAAAGCTTACGTTGAAAGCGACAATGGTAGGAAGGACTGCGACAAGTTCAGTGATGCTGCGAGCGATAACTCTGAGAGGGCGATTGTTGTCAAGACCACGGTAGATGTTAGTTAGGTTTTGAGGACAATGACCAGCATTGCCCCCTTTTTTTTGGGTTTACTAAATAGTGCTGCAACAAAACATCATCGTGAATCAAACGCAATCAAAGCAATAGTTCCAATCGCTTGTACAGAAATAAAGGCATCAGGACCAAGGAAAGGGAGCCCCCTCTCGGAAATTTGAGGTACTTTGCCACTCTCAATGGTAAATGTTTTATTTCGCGGACTAGTGTCTCGGGTCTTAGCATCACGGGGATATATTGAACAAGTCTACAACACTAGCTTCTCGTTGGAGTGATGTATCTGACATGCAGTCAACATTCTCGGTAACTGCACCCACGCTTCAGGGATTCCAGCTTCTTCTCTGTGGGAACCTGCGTTGTGACGGTGACTATGAGTTTGGATTGACGCATCAGATCCATAGAGATAGAGAATACATCTCGAAGGTATCCATCACAAAGAGAGTTCCCAAGTCTGAGAGTAACAGCATTTGGGCCCCAGAAATGCTAATGAATGCAGGCGGTAAGGCCAAAGCTCTCACTGGCTCACACACATCAGATAATATCTTGTGCAACTGATTTTAGCGTGTTTATGGTAGTGAACGTAAAATCTTCGCATACGCGTCTCAGTGGCAAATCCGAGTAGATCATGTTCTTCGCTCGATGGGATCAGTACAATGAGTATAGGGTAAAGTGTCGAGCTTGAAAATCATCTCAGAGGTAGATGTAGTCTAAACTTTGCTTGCGCTTGATAGTACTAGCTCAATGAATGATGGAAAGCTCTCAGAGTTCAGACATCATCTCAGCGGTAGCACACATGGCTCAACATGCCGTGCCGACGGTAACAGCACGTCAGCCATTGTGTGGTATAGAATCCCGATAGATCCTGTCAATCAGCATCGTAGTGGGCAGAACGGTTGCACCCCAAGTATAATCCATGTATGTATGCACGCTTAAATTTACTTGAACCTGCATCGGATGGTAGCAACACATGAAGACATATCGTTATCCAGTATCTTGGTGTATGATCGAATGAACTACCAAAAAATGCGTATATGTCTGCGGCATGATGGACACATATTAGCTTTCTCTTTAATCGAAGAATGGTCAAGGCACACCACTTTCCAGAGGCAAGTCAGACTTTCCCACAGGTCATCGTTGCTACCTTCGGTAACGGCGAGTATATATTCTTCATTACTGATCTCTGAATACACTTAAGGAATTCATGCAATGTGGAAAGTGTAATAGTTCATAATCTGGTATATGGGAGATTTACTGCTCGCCCAAGTCGCGCGAAGTGCTGTCGCTGCTGTATCATTCACCAGGAACAGCCAAATAGTTCTATGACCAGTGGTGGAATGTACACCTATATATCTTGGGAACCTCTGATTGACGGCCTCGAATTGGAAGACAAGTACAATATATATCACTATTACAGCAAACAAAACAGGTGTACAGTGCACTACATACAGGAATGGGGAACTCAAGGTGCCCGGGTCTGGCCGCACATCAGTCGTCCAGCTGCTCGCCATGAATTGTTTTCATTCAACAGGAAAATCGGATTATCTCAGCTCATGCTGCATCGCATCGACAGACCACCAAGTCTCGGAAGAAGGCGGTCCGGCTTGATGTTCTACTTCAACTTCCGCCATCTTCGTTACTGTCTGCGACGCAAGGCTTCGGCACTCAGCACTGAAGTCATCTCGCTTCCCGAAATGTTCGAGCTGCTGCTTCCACAAGTTCCATCGCTGTAGGTCCCAAGTGTCCCTCTCCCAGCCATCATAGAGGTCATCTTCCAGGCAGTGCTCGTAGATTGCCTTACCAGAGATCAAGAGCCAGGTTGTAGCGACCGGGATCAAGACTTCCCACTCGTCACCACCCACCCTTACTATGTCCTCGGATTTCTCGTCCCAAAAATGCTCGAGTCCCACCTTGAGGAGACATGATGTGTAAAATGGCAGACCAGAGGCGAATTCGTTTTTACTGAGCAACATGGCTGCGAACTTCGTCGCGCTCAGCAACGGCTGCTTCCTAGCAAGTAACACTTCTTTGTTCGCAGGACGAAGAGTGTAAGCTGTCATATTCTGTTAGCAAGTAAGATTGAGTGACGTAGGAAATCCACTCACATAGTGTAGCGTCCGAAAAGCAATCCACCCAATCTGGAAGATCAATCCAGTAGGTGTCGAGATCCATGTCTCTGACCACAATGCCATCGTCGTCCTCCAAGTCGGGTCGTCTGGAGATCTCGACGAGCAGCTTGAACAAGCGCTCTTGATCCTCGGCACTGCCGAAATGTTGAATGGCATTGGACATGAAGACTCCCCAGAATCTGTACACCTTGTTGCTTGGCCAAGAATCCTCTTTGAAAGGCCCTTCAGCCATCTTCACTGAGCCTGCGTATGCCGTCGTAATAGCCTGTGCGGCATCGGCAGGAGTCATGTGTCCCTCGAGTAGTGAGGCAAGTGCCTCGACGGCTGCGACATGGTCGGCGTCAATTCCATCAGCATCCGCGCACTTGACCAAATTGGCTGTCTTCCAGTCTTGTGCAGAGATCATGATGATGCTTGCCGACGTGTGGAGTGATTCAGATGTTGGTATGCGACCGTAAGCGTTAGCACTTTGGAGTGAGGTAGGGTGCAAGTGTGTAGCAGGTTGTGTTTGCAGATACTGAGTGATTTTGAAGGTGTCTGGATTCTGGTGTAAAGTCGGTAAGGCGAGTAGGTGACCCGAGAGAAGTGGCGGTCGCTGGAACGAGCTACCGGTAGAACCTTCCAATGACACGTAGTAGCGCACGTGAATGTTTGTGCTTGATGACTCAATCCACGTCACGCACAGAAGCAAGCAGAAGCTTCACTGCAACAAGGCTGAGCAAATTCAAAATTCTTTCCTCACTCTTAAGCACTGAGCTGAGGCATAAGCCTTCGTCTCGGTCAGTCCAGTGGCATCACCATGTTGATCTCTCACACTCCTCGTCGCGGATGAGACGACGTGAATGAGATTACCAAAGGACTCGAAATACTTGACCGTTCATGCGCTTTGTGCCACCTGGTTGCCATTGATATGCATACAAAATTTTCTCATGTGTCTCAGCGACAAGTGTGAATGCTTTGATTGTTGACGTTGATACTGCAGTGAGCGTTCAATCATTCAGCACATCGCTCAGCCGACTGCGAGAACTCTCCAATCGAGGGCAATGATATCGAGCCGATCATCATTCACTCCACACATCGCACATCTTCCAAAGTGAACTACAATTGTACCCTGCTAGCCTTCACAGCATTCAAAGCAGACCCCTCCTTCAACCAAGCAATCTGACCCTCATGATAACTATGCACCAGCTCCGCCTCCCAACACCCACCATCCGGCCTCCTCACCTTCAAAGCCAAGCTCTTCCCCGGTTGAATCTCATCCGCACCAACAACATCCAACTTATCCTCAACACCAATCTCATCATACGTCCCAGCATCCTTAAACGCCACCGCAAGCACCCCCTGCTTCTTCAAATTCGTCTCATGGATCCTCGCAAAACTCCTCGCAATCACCGCCACGCCGCCCAAGAACCGCGGCTCGAGCGCGGCGTGCTCGCGGCTGGATCCCTCGCCGTAGTTCCAGTCGCCGACGATGCACCATCTGACGCCGGCGTCTTTGTAGGATTTCGCGACCTCCGGGACGGCGGCGACGGTGTTTGTGAGGAGGTTGGGAGTTTCGCCGCGGAGGGTTCTGGAGCCGAGGGTGCTTTCGGCGCCGGTGAGGAGGTTGTTGGAGATGTTTTCGAGGTGGCCGCGGTATTTGTACCAGGGGCCGGCGGGGGAGATGTGGTCGGTTGTGCATTTTCCTGGGGTGTTGTTTGTTAGTTTGGTCGTTTTTGCAAAAAAAGGTTCAAGGTGATGTAGCTCACCTTTGACCTTGATCAGAACCGAAAGATCTTCAGCTCTGCCCTCATGCCAGGGCTCAAAAGGTTTCAGAAGTTGAAGACTGTTGCTGGTTGGCGAAACTTGGACATCGAGGTCTTGGCCATTCTCCGGAGGCGCCTGATACAGCGCTGTGCCGTCCTCGAAATGAGAAGGGAGTTCTTCGACATGCGGCGGGCTGAAAGCAAACTCTCCGCCGTCTGGTGTTGGTATCGTGTCCTTTGCAGGATTATGTTGAAGCGATCCAGCGAACGCAAAAGCCGCTACCAGCTCGGGAGATGTGACGAACGAGTGCGTCTCAGGGTTCCCATCGTGTCTTCCAACAAAGTTCCGGTTGTAGGAAGAGACTACGGAGTTTGGTGTGCCCTGGATAAACATTTTAGCACAGTTTTCCAGCATTCTGTTCAAAAGGACAAATAACCTTCACGACTTCTTTCCGATCCCATTGACCAACACAGGGGCCACATGAATTGCTCAGAATCGTCGCACCTGCATCCTCGAATTCTTGCAGGATACCCTCGCGTTCCACGGTGGCTCGAATCTTTTCACTTCCGGCTGTGATGAGAACGGGCACCTTCGGCTTCAAACCAGCGTTTCTGGCTTCGCGGAAGAGCATAGCAGCCTTGCTGAGATCTTCGAAAGACGCATTAGTGCAACTGCCTATCATAGCATGTGAGATGTCCTTCGGCCACGAAGACTGCTCGACATCCCCAGCGAATGCTGACAAAGTGTGCGAAAGGTCCGGCGTGAAAGGGCCATTGATGTGTGGCTCTAGAGTGCTGAGATCGATCTCGATGACGTCGTCGTAGTACTTCTCGCTTCCCTCGTCGGCTTGGAGGAGGTTGAGATTCTCTCGCGCAGCTTTCGCGATGTAGCTTCTGTCTATCGCGGCGAGATATCGACCCATGGCATCGGAGTACGGGAAGATGCAGGACGTGGACCCAATTTCCGCAGACATATTGCACACGGTGGCCATAGCGGTTGCGCCCAATGTTGCTGCTCCAAGGCCAAAGAACTCCAAGACTTTCCCTTTGCCGCCAGAGACTGTGAGAAGGCCAGCGATGTGAAGAATGATGTCTGCCAGGTAACGTCAACATCGAATGGAATCTCTCACCAGAAAATCGGCTTGACAACCTACCTTTCGTGCTCGTCCACCCACTGAGCCGTCCCGTGAGCTTCACGCCAACGATCTTCGGGCACTGGAGCTCCCACGGCTGACCCGTCATCGCATCGACCGCATCCGCTCCACCAACACCAACACCCAACATTCCCATGCCTCCAGCGTTCGGTGTATGCGAATCCGTACCAATGATCAAACCACCCGGACTTTGTATCACAAATATCAGCTTTTCACCCCCAAGAAGAGAACCAAGCACCCTGCCTGCCGAACCGAAAGAAAACTCACAACGCATAATTCTCAAAAATCACCGTATGAATGATCCCCGCCCCAGGCTTCCAAAACCCGATCCCATACTTCCGCGAAGCAGAAGCCAAAAACTCATAAACCTATGCTCACACTCGTCAGCAATCAGCATCGAAAACCCAACTTCCTCTCAACCAAACCCAGAGCTGTAGTAGACAAAAACATACCTCCCCAAACTCCACCCCCGCCCTTCGCAAATCCTCCCCACCACCCTTCTCAGAAGCGACGATCAGATGATCGCAATGGACCGACGTCGGCAAGCACACCCTCTCCAATTTCGCACTGATGAACTGCAGCAGCGCCATCGTGGCGGTGGCATCGTGGCAAGCGGCGCGATCGGGGTCGAGGAGCAGGAAAGATTTCCCGCGCTCGAGATCCTGTTCGAGGGGGTCGCGGAGGTGGGTGTAGAGGGTTTTTTCGGTTAGTGTTAGGGGCCGGTTGAGGCGGTGGCGCAGGTGGGAAAGGGTGTTTTGGAGGTGGGGGTAGGGGAGGGGGTGTTTGGGTTCGAGGAGGCTGATGGGTTGGTGGTGGTGGTGGTGCAGGTCGTGGTAATGTCTTGTTCTGGTTGGGAAAGGGAGTGGTGGTCGTGTAGGCTTGCGGCACTTAGGGATGCTTTGTGGCCTCATTGTATCGATGAAGCGTCGAGACCCGAAAACCGTTGACTCCTTCGCTCGCGAGAGAACATTATATCAATGCGCTTGAGAGTACTCGATTATTGATGAACAGTCCGGAGGACGATTCTAGGGCTCAGGGCTACACGGCACGGCTGGCCCACCTTGTCGTTCTGCCTGCACGCCAATCTCCTCGGGTTTTGGCCGCGGTGGCCGTCCGATGCCACGGCATGTGTACTTTCGCAGGCATTTGCATTGGAGATGACCAGTCGAATGGCGGCGCATGTCATGACTGTGGACACGTAAAGACGGAGAAGCATTGCCCGCTTGATTAGTTGTGAGATTGATGTTCTGTCTCGGTGGGGCATTCCTCCGAGAATTGGTGTGTTGCAGCAAGCAGCTCCGACAGCGGCAACGACTTCTTATTACATGTATGCATATTCCTCTAAATGTAACGCCAATTGCTAGGGTCTCATATTCTATCTCCCGAGACGACAACAGATCTAATGACAACGAGAAAGAAGTGACTCTGAATATAATTGCTCACCCAGTCCCGCGAAGTTCCATCCAATTGCCAACAACAAGAAACCTTCAGAACAACTAAAAGCGGACCCCTCTCGAAACTCAAACAATCACAACACCCATGCTCTCTCGAGGAACTAGACTCCTTAATATAATGACTACCACATCCTCGCGCGTCATGCCAACCACCACACCACCAAAACTGCCCCACTCAACTCCCGTCGCCGTCCTCTACCAAGCCGCACCACCACCAGCAATAGACGGCATCCGCAAGCCCATGAAACCAGGAGGTCAGAAACATCAATTATATTGATTCGCGATTTGAACACAACGGACTGACTAACAGCCACCACTCACCAGGTTACCAAGACTCCGGCGCAGACATCGCATACACCCTCAGCAAAGCACCCGGCATCGACGTCGTCACGCCACACAATCATCCCGACCCTCGCGACCAGACGCAATGGTGTTTCCCCGACACCGAAACCGGGATTCTCGCTGCTCTCGATGGCGGCGCGACGCACCTCTGGGCTAACACTATTGTTTTCAAAACGCACCCGCTGCAAGTGTCATCGACACTAGGTGCTCGAAGCGATGGAGTGAAAGTCATCGGCCAGCCGCCGTGTCTCGTGGAGCTCTACGACGATAAACGCTACGTGAACGACTGGCTGCGCAGGACAGGGGAATTCAGCATGCCTCGAGCCTGGACGCTAAACCGAACAGCGTCTTCCAACGCAGCCGCACAAGTCACTGCGCTGGACCTGGCGTTCCCTATCGTAGCCAAGCCCTGCCGCGGACGAGGCAGCGCCGGCGTCAAACTATGCAGAACAGCAGAAGATCTGGCCCAACACGTAGAAAGCCTCTACCTAGATTCGAGCGTAGTCATGCTGGAAGAGTTTCTCAGCGGCGAGGAAGCTACTGTCACGGTGATGCCGCCGTCGTCAAGCTCGGCTGGAGGAGACTACTGGGCGCTGCCGGTGGTTACGCGCTATAATCACGAAGATGGCGTGGCGCCGTACAATGGGAATGTGGCGGTGACGCTGAACTCTCGAGCAGTGTCGGCTGAGGCTTTCGCTGCTGATGGTGCTTACGCGGAAGTGGCGAGGCAGTGCGAAGGGGTGGCGAGGCTGTTGAGTGTGACTGCGCCGATTCGAATTGATGTGAGGAGGAGGGGAGATGAAAGAGAGTCTTCGTTTGTGCTGTTTGATGTTAATATGAAGCCGGTGAGTGCTGTTGTATTAGTAGTACTAGGGGTAATTCTGCTGACATTGGTTTGCAGAATATGACTGGACCTGGGAGGCCTGGACGGGAGGAACAGGCGAGCTTGACGGCGTTGGCGGCGGCGCCGTTGGGCTGGGACTATCCGCGGTTGTTGCTTGAGATGTTGTCAACCGCTGTGCCTCTGCAACGAATGCGAGACCTAAAGCCAGAGGAGGGCTGCTGTAATTTGTCGATGAATTGCCTGCCGTCAACCTCGACGCGTATTGGCGAGGTCTGTCATGAAGCTGTGCAGTTCAAGCATAATATCATAGGGCTGTATGATTGAAGTATATGACGGCGCACGTGTTTTGAAAATGTCTCACATGATTTGCACGAGGTTGTTTGAGGAAGAGTCAAAGAATGGTAGCAGCTCGGTTGTTCCTGGCCCTAGCGAAGTTAACCGTCGAACACAAGCATTTCGGCGCGGGCCAGGGACGGTACCCCTCATCGCGGTATACTGTGACGAAACGGCGGCGGCAGAGGGTTTGTTGACAGCCAGGCACGGCAGAAGGGAGGAATATTCCAAGGTTGTTAAGACAATAGTCAAGTATAGAAAGGATCTCAAGTAATGCCATGAGAAACACGTGGACATCGTCACGTGCATTTGCGTATTGATGCCTCAGTTAATCGGGGATTGGTGGGATGACGACAAGGTGCATGAACGCCCAACTAGGCCGGGTGTCCCTCGATTGCGCACTCTGCCTCTCACAAGCCTGGCCGGCTGACTGCGACATGAAGAAGATTCCAGCGTTGAACTGACTGCACGGCCGACCACGCCTCACTTCTACATATCGTTCCACCTGTTTGCTCAAGGCATCACTTCTCAGCCTTGTTGGGCGACAGTGAGCCTACAAACATCTTGGCCAGTCTGTCATCCCCAGCCACCACGCGCGCCGCATGCACCACACCCTCACGGCGACTGGACTGGACTGGACTTTGAAACGAAGACATACGTCACTTCCTCCGTCTCAGCCACCCTAGCGCAGCCTTGCCCTGCCCAGCCCAGTCGTTGGTGGGGCGCTTCATGAACCTTCGCATTCCCACTGCCTAACACAACACATCCTACCCGCTCATCTCACACTCACACTCGCCTTATTGATACACCTCCCTTGGACCATCCGAAAACACTCATCTCAACAACCACCGAATCGACCACCTCACTCACTCACTCTCGCGGCATCGCCCGCCCCAAATCGTCATCATGTCAGCCTACGACGATTACGAACAGCCTCGTCGCTACTACAGCACCCGCACCCGCCAGCGCGACCGTGACGAGCCCGACTTCGTGCGTGAAGAAACATACATCGAGCGTGGCAAAGGCCCCGGCCCGCGCGACCTCGTCTTCCGTGGCCGCGACGACAGCATCGAGGACATCCCGCGCGAGTTCCCTCCGCCTGCTGCCCGTGACTACCGCAAGTCTCGCGACTACGACGAATACTCTGCCGCCCCACGCCGTGCCAGGAGCACTGCCAGCCGCCGCACCAGAGACTACGACGACTATAGCGACAGATACACAGACTATGCCGCTCCTGCCGCTGGTGCTGCTGCGGGGTATGCCGCTGGACGCCGCAGGGATCGATCTCGTAGGAGAGACGACCGTGACTACGACTCGGAATACTCCAGGTCGCCTCCGCGCCGCCCGAAGCACGATCGCAAGAAATCTGGCGTTGAGGAGGTCCTCGGAGGACTCGGACTTGGCGGAGTAGCTGCTGCGCTTACTGGCAAGAGCCGTGATCGCTCGGCAGATCGCTCTGTTAGATCCAAGTCGACTCACCGCAGACGCGGCTCTTCCTCCAGCTCCCGCTCACGCTCGCGCAGCAGAGACCGTGGTGGTAAGAAGAAGGGTCAGACTGAACGCCAATGGGCGCAAGCAGCGCAGGCCGCTGTCATTGCAGGTGCCGTCGAAGCCTTCCGTTCTCGCAAGGAGCCTGGTCCCTGGACTGGCGACCGTGGCAAGCGCATTGCTACCGCTGCTATTGGCGCCGGTGGTATTGACAAGTTCCTCGACCGCAATCCCGATGAGAAGAGCAAGCGTCACCTCGCAGAAGCCGTCGTTGGAGGTCTCGCTGCCAACCGCCTCGCCAACGGCCCACGCTCAAAATCACGAGGCCGAAACGCCGACAGTCGTGCAGGCTCTCCCGACAGCTTTGCCACACGCCGCTCCGGAGTACGTGGCCGATCACGCAGTATCATTGACAGGTTCAGGGGACGTTCCCAATCGCGCGGCCGCGATGCCAGCCCCAAAGAGGGAGGAAATGGTGGATTGAAAGGCTTGGTCGCTGGCGGTGCTCTTGCCGCTGCAGGCAAGACCATCTACGACCGCGTACGCTCCAAGTCCCGTAAGAGGCGTTCGCCATCATCCTCATCTGCAGACTCGTACGTGCCCTCCCGCACCCGTCGCCGAGACCGACGTCGCTCACCAAATTCAGATACCGGGATTACTCGCCGGAGCCACGTCGCAGACGATCGCCGTCGCGAGATTCGCGATACTCGCGCTACTAACGATCCCTACACGTCAAGTGGCGGTGCGCTCACACGTGGAGCGGCCGCTGGTGGTGGTGTAGGCGCAGGTATGGGCGCAGCTGGCGGTTCTGGGGGTAGGAACCAGACCGGGCGGGAAGATGAATTGAGCGACAGCAGTAGTACTACCGACATGGAAAACAAGAGAAAACGTATGCGAGGAAAGGAGTTTTTGACTGCGGGTTTGGCATCGATTGCCACTATACACGCCGCTCACGGCATTTACTCATCAATGGAGGCGCACGAGAAGCGCCATCGCTTGGTCGCAGAGGGTGAGATGACGCCTGAGGAAGCGCGCAAGAAACAAACAAAGGCCTGGGTGCAGGATGCCGCTGCGGTCGGTATTGCCGCTTTAGGTATCAAGGGAGCATTCTCGGAATGGAAGGGAATGAACGAACAGAGGTATGTCATGGCGGCAACCTGACTGCAAGGCCAATCTTTGCAAGAATGAGGCTAACACCACCACAGACGTGAAATCAAGCAAATCGAGCAACGCAAGCGCGAGCGCCGCAAGCGTGTCCAAGCAAGAGAGCGCAAGCAAGAACAGGAACGCGAGGAGCGCATGCTGCAAATAATGGCGCAGAACCCTCAACTCGCAATGCTGCAGAACGGCGGCAGCCCCGTGCCCATGATGTCTGGCGGAGCTGGGACCATGCCCATGTACGCTTCGCCGCCGCCGCCACCGCCTGCAGACAACAGTGGCAACCCCTACGCCCCGCGGTATTAGCGACGCCGAAAGGAATCTTTCCACGAGTACTTCAAAGATGCAAGGTAGTAAGATCTCGATGATCTGAAGTCTGTTCCGCGCGTCAGTTCCCGGTTGCCTCCTGCCTTTCTTGACTGCGTTGCAGCCTTGTTACGACTACGACGACTATTCTACGGCCTTCTTCTGTCTTGTTATTTTACTTCCATTTGAGCCAGCCAGCGAGCGAGCATGCCTGCCTGGATGAACGAGCGAACGAAACGAGCGAGCGAAAGCATGGATTGCTTTTCTGTTTTCTCTCATTTTTCTCCTATTCCCCCATTGTCATTTGCACCACCACCCATGCCCCAACCCCAAATTATCAAGAATCAACGACCAAAAAACGACCTTAACGACCAACCATCAAATTCACCATCATCATCATACCAATCACGCAGCGAAGCGACAACGGAGGCACATCATGGGAGAGGGTTTGTTTTCTTTCCTTTTCGGGGCAATTTTCCTTTCTCGTGCTTTTTTCTTTTTCTTTCTGGGTTACCTTACCTTGATCCTGCGGAATGGAAGACGGAGTCCTACGTGCACGACCAGGCCCGACCTTACATGCTGTTGACCTCTCAGCATTGGCGAGGATGTCAGGTTATAACAAATAGCTTGAAGAATGGATGCGGAGATGAGAGATGTCCTCGACTCTGGAGCAGCAGAAGCTTTTACCGCGAGGAACATGAATGAAACGACAATGAAATCAGACGAAGTATCTTGAGTGTTTCCCTTGAAGTGTTACTTTCTGTTGTTTGCTTTTCTTGTATGTTTCTATGTTTCTTCCGCCGCATCATCCAGAGCAACTGGCAGTGAGATTCACGCTTCACAGTCAGGTAGGCGGGATCTAGCTAGCTAGCTAGCTATCTAGCTATCTGGTGGTTACTGACCGCTGGAGTATTCCATTCAGCTGGAAGGCGTCACTTTGTTCGCAAACAGCATGATACAGAAGCCCGTCTAGGGATTCCCCAAGTCCATTTCTTTCTAAGGATTTGGGCGGAAAGTACTTTCACACAGAGCAAGGAAAGTGAGCATCGGAAACTGACAATGTGTGATAGCTCGATGGTGTGAGAAAAAAGTATGGTTTTGTTATAGTAAATTGTACATGCTCATATGAATGCTTGGATGAGTGGTGGTGGTGTTCTATTCTCCTTCTGAAAACAGCCCCCTGCCGGCCGTTGGCTCTGCACCTGCCTCCCTTTTTCTCCTTCTCTCTTCCTGTCAACTTTTGTGGTTAACGCGAGTGTTGAGGGCCTTCCGGATGCCACTTCGCTTGCGCAGTTCCGTCTCTGCACAAGCTGCGTGCGGTGTTGAGTAAAGCCCTCGCGCCTCCCGTTGGTAATATTTCCCTGTGCGGCAATTACGCGCAGCAAGCGTTGGTGCGAAAATGATACAGATCGGAAACCGGACATGTCCAATACCAGCGGAGAAAAGTCGTTGTACAATTTTGATTAATCCTCCCTTTGCAACTTGTTAGGCCAGGATCGAGGCCTTCAGTGCTTTTGCTGCGTCTTCTCGAAACTCTCAAGCACGCTTTTCACGACTTCGTTCTTGTTGTCGGCGCTTTCGCTCGTGTTGGACTCCTCTTGCTTGTTGCCTGATACCAGGTTTCCTGTCACTGTCTTTGCCTGGTTCTGGCTCTGTCCTACTGTCTTGAAAACACCCATTGCGGTCGCGATCATTTGTCCCATGTCGCCTACGTTGCCGGGAACGACCACAGAGGTACCCTCTTTGGCCAGCTTGGCGAATGCGTCAACGTACTGCTCTGCCACGCGCAAGCTAAGAGCGCCCTGCGCGCTGTCGCCACCCTTCTCGATCGAAGCTGAAACTGAGTCGATTCCGCGCGCTGTTGCGTTGGCCTTGAGTGTGATTGCTTCGGCCTCACCAGCTGCTGTGTTGATCTGTTCGGACTTGAGCGCCTCGGACGCCAGGATGACACTCTGCTTGCGACCCTCGGCGATGTTGATCGCGCTCTGGCGCTGACCCTCGGACTCCAGAATTTCGGCGCGCTTGCTGCGCTCTGCAGTGACCTGGCGGTGCATTGCCTCGACGACGGGCGCAGGAGCGTGGATATCACGGATCTCGTAACGCAGGCAGCGCACTCCCCAGTCTGCAGCAGCTTCGTTGATCGCTTGCGTGATGTTGGTGTTGAGAGCTGCGCGCTCCTTTAGAACGTGGTCGAGAGTCAACTGTCCAATCTCCGAGCGCATTGTGGTTTGTGCGAGCTGGGAGATGGCGTAATCTGCGTCCTCGACACCGTAGGAGGCCTTGAACGGATCGAAGACACGGGTGTACAGGACGCCGTCAAGCTCGAGCGTCACGTTGTCTGCGGTGATGGCGCTTTGCGAAGGAATCTCCATTGCGTTCTCTTTCAGCGATTTGACGTAGGCGATGCGGTCGATGACTGGGATCAGGACGGCGAGACCGGGCTCGAGGACGCGGTTGAAGCGACCCATGCGCTCGACGATCCATGCTGTCTGCTGCGGGACGAACTTGACGATGGTGTTGGCGGGCAGGCTGGAACGCTGGAAGTATGTGCTGGGCGGACCGCCGACTGTGGATGAAGAGCGGAAGATGCTTTCACCCATGCCGGTGTGTTGTTGGCCATTGCTCGGCAGGGAGCTGAAAGAGGTGCGTTGCTGGTGCTGGAGGAGAGCATAGCGGGAGTTCTGAAGGGCGGCGATGGAGCGGCGGGAGAGGGCGGGACGAGTTGCGATGGAGGCCGTGGAGGGCGAGAGGGCGGCGAGGTTTACGG
>Ga0265797_10005275_pt1 | contig 18967 bp, 14 predicted proteins | sample P2T30metagenome_FD_192433 | JGI IMG/M metagenome (GOLD analysis project Ga0265797, IMG submission 192433) | Plant litter microbial communities from East Loma Ridge, Irvine, California - P2 T30 | ecosystem: Environmental > Terrestrial > Plant litter > Unclassified | place: USA: California... | reverse complement strand
ATTAGGATCTTGGATTTTGAATGATTGTTACGACTTGCTTTTACTACGAGGATCGAGGATACCTGAGCAGTAGATGCATCTCGAGCGAGAGCCAAAAGGCCAGGTGCGCCAGTTCATATCTAGGATGATGGGATTCGATGTACGTGTGCTATATCCGTCCAGGAGAAGATGAAGAAGGAACTAGCCAGTCAAGCGGTACTAACTACACGTGTAGTTTCAAAGTTGCCCACTTTAGCGGCAGCATACAATCACATATCCAGCTCCTCTTCAAACCTCCCTTGTTGCGAGGAAGTCGCAAGCGATCGAGGCAGTAACAGCCATGTTCAATCCAGAACAAGGCTTGTGCCATCATGATCTCGTGCAGGCAAGACAACTACATTACATCACGCTCGATCAGCAGCGGTTTCTTACTCTTTGCTGCGAACTCGTCAAGCTGGGCTATCTTCGATAGAGTGATACATTTAGTCTGGAGTCTGCTGCAAAGTTGCGAATGTGTCATGTAGAGTCTCTATCGTCTTGTGCCGTCCCTCTTGTGAGAATTGGTAGTAGCACTTCCCGACTCGGGCCGTCGTTTGGGCTGTGCTGTGCTGCCAGGGGGAGTGAATGGTACCATACACAACACATAGGGCTGGATGATACTAGCCCATGTGGACGTCACTGTAGTATTCCAGATATGTTCTCTGAGGCTTGCAGGTATTCAAGAGCTAGGATGCTGTTAAAATCGCGTATAATGTGGAGAAAAGCGGCATCCGCTGAAGTGTTGAGTATTACCAAGTATGAGCACGGGGGACGAGATTGATAGGTCCAGGGTTGGGAGGTGGTCGCATTTCCTGCCGTCCAGCGGTCCGCACACTGTATATTTCTGTACAAATTAGTTCTAGGTGAAGCTCGCAATTTACCACAGGTGAATTAACGGTAGCGCTAGCGCACGCAAGCACAGAATTTTTAGAATGGAAGACGCCGAAAACTATTCTAGGGATGTGTGTGACTTTGTGGTGTATGATTGCTAGAAACCTTCGACCGGAGTAGACTTGAATAAAGGAGGAAGTGTCTGTTTTATTTCATAATCCTTGCTAACCTACTAGTCCGCAAAAGTGTCTCACGATTTATACGTTCCTCACTGGTATGTTCCTTTCCATATAGCCATACCAACATGGCAGCGTTCTCCTCAGTGCGCCAGCAGTACTCAACTGAAGATCCTCGATAGCACTCGCCCACTTTATCAAATTCGCTTCGCTCCAAGCTGTTCCCATAACTGCCAAACCATAAGGCATACCAGTACTCGAATGCACACCAGCTGGAAGGGTAATCATCGGGTATCCAGCTTGTGCAGCAATCTGGTAGGTTTGGCCAACATCCGGAGGTACAAGCAATGCATCAAGCGGACGGCCGTTGTTTGCAAGTGCTGCATCGATACCTTCTTCTCTAGTGCTTCTGTGGACAAATTCCAGCGCTTGATAATAGGTTTCATCCATTACGCCCTTCGATTCCAATGATGCGAGGAAACCGTCCTGACCCGAGTAAAATGCAGCTATGCCCAGGGGCCAAGGGTTACCTCCTTCAGTACCATCATTTGCGTAGTTGTAAGCCACAATATCCTCTAGGCTGCGGATGTTCGTGTTCTCTAGTTCAGCGAGATATGCTTTGATGTTGTTGTAGAAATCAACCTTGACCACAGTGTACTCTGACTCGTTAGCATACCCACGAGTACGGCCATAATCCCAATCCCATCCATTTGGCGATACAATTGTCTCGTAGTTGGGCAGTTCAGTGTTGTTTATCACGGTGCCCCCAGCACTCTCAATCAGCTCAATTAGAGTAAGCAATTGCGATTGCTGTTCTTCATCAGCGTATACCCAGAAGCTAGCCCAAGGCAACCCAAAGGTCGCATTCTGCAGAGCAGTTTTGTCCGTGAGAAATCGCATGTAGCCTCCTATAGGCGTTCTACCTTCCTGAGCAAGTGTGTAATTATCGCGTGGATCGATTCCATAAATGGCATCAAAAGCGTATGCAGCATCACGGAGAGTACGCCCAAATGTGCCTACAGTGTCTTGATGGATGCTCTCCGGGATTACGCCAGCGCGAGATGTGAGTCCAACTGTAGGTTTGATACCCACCAATGCGTTACGTTCTGCTGGGTTTATGACGCTTCCATCCGTCTCGGTTCCTGATGAGCATTAGAATCTATAGAGGGCACACTGTGTAGCCGGCTTACCTAAGGCAAATGACACCACATTAGCGGCAACTGCTGCTGCGCTTCCTGAGCTGCTGCCGCCGGGATTTGTCGTCAAGTTATAAGGGCTTCGTGCCTGGCCTCCTCTTGCCGAATAACCTTCAGAGTAGTTGTTCGATCGCATATCAGCCCATTCAGACAAGGTTGCTTTGCCCATCAGAAGCGCGCCGGCTTCCCGCAGCTTTGTAACGACGTGAGCATCGCGAGGCACCACACTTCCCAATAGCATCCAGCTTCCAGCTGTCGTTTCCATTTTGTCTTTCGAGGCTATGTTGTCTTTGACGAGGAATGGAATGCCGTGCAATGGCCCTCGGACACGACCCGCAGCGCGTTCAGTATCGAGCGCGGCAGCTATATCCTCTGCATCAGGATTCAGTTCGATGATAGAGTTGATGTAACTATCCACTTGGCGAACTCGATTCAGATAGCACTTGACCAGCTCGACAGATGTAAGGACATGATCGCTAAGGTACCCCTGCAGTTGATCGATGGTGGCCTCCTCCAGAGTAATTCCCCTGCATGTCTGCATGGGGAATAGAGCTGGTGTTCCCATAGCATCTTGAGGTGGAAAATCATAGGGGAAGGGCTGTTGAAGTGGATCATTATTGAGGATGCATGTGGAGTTCTGCTGCACGTCGCACGTTGCCCCCAAGATCGCGCTGAGGGCAAGAACGAGGAAGGAAAGCAAAGTCATGCTCAAGCTTGACGTACAGGGAAAAGTAGTATAGGGTCGCGATGGTTGTAGAAAGCTGGAGATTCAGTCACGGCAATACCTATCCGTACTCATTACGTCTTCGCGCGTTAATAGACAGTAGTAGCGATAGGCGGCTTATCTAGCCATGATAAGCACAAGGTAAGCCGGCGCGGGATGTAACGATCAGAAAAAGCCCGAGAATATGCAGAACATGCAGTCGCTGAGGCGTTCTGCATAATAGGGCTTGTGTGAAGATGCCTCTCCGATGTCGGATCAAAAGAATACGTCTTATCACGTGATAAACCCCACTTCGCGTTGAGCGTTCTTTACCCCACCACTTTCCCTTTGTTCGTTGACTGGTTCATCCAACGGCGAAACATAAGTATACGACTCAAAGGATCACGCTGCACCTAAACACCCTAATGCGAATATGGCATTAGTGCAGCTCATTAAACCATGGAATCTTTCAGCGCAATCTCCTCCACATTCAACCAATATCTTGGGCTCTCACAGTAACATTGAAGGCTGACCAGGGCCATGCCTTCAGCAATAAGTCGATACTATTCTAGCCCATAAACCTAACCGTTTACCATCCCCAGTAGCTTTACATCGGGCGAAGTCATATTTGGATCCTGTAGCCTTTACCACAACACGTCTCGCGACCTTGTCATGAAAAACAGGCTATACCAACGTGGTACCCATACGAATAGCCAGATTGCCGTCGCTCAAAATTTCAAGTATCTCAGAAATAATGATATGACCCTAGTCGTTCCGCGAGCATACTACCCAGTCACTGTACTTGACTATGGATGGCTTTCTTGAAGAGAAACAGGCGGAGTGGGTACCAAAAAGACTTGGTTAAGCCTGCGATCTGCATTATTCTCTATCTTTTAAACTAAGACAGACGTTAAGATGATGTCAGCCAGTACAGTGAGTCTCAATAGAGCTCACAGCCATATGAAAGCGTTAAGAGTTTGAGCCACTCACGGAACCACCATCTTTAATCTTGCATTATGCATTATGCAACATCATAACAATGTAGAATATCCCAACATATACCAGTGGACTGACATGTTGTGTCAACAAACATGATGTCTCGGATACGTACACTGTACAAGCATGACACTGTACAAGCATGACACTGTACAAGCATGACACTGTTCCAACCCAGGATACACCACCATCTCTCTCGTAGGCAAAAAAAATCCCCACTACTATTCGCAAACAATGTCAACACAGTATCCCACATGTTGCTCTATGTAAAGCGTTCGTTCTCTTCCAATATGTTATTTCTTTTCACACCATTCACTTCACAGACACAAACCACCATATCCTCCCACAGATCACCATATTCAGCTCCATCATGTCCAGCCTAGGTGATTTGCAAAATCAGCTTTCCCAGATCATAGCTGGAGCGCAGGCGCAAGGCTACACGATGGAGCAAGTCATTTCAGAGGAGATGCAGGATCATTTCCATGAAATGGCTGAGCTCAAGATGGCACGGGAATTCATCCGTGAGATGGAAGGCTGCGAGCAGGATCTTCAGGCGGAGAACTGTGAGCTGCTAGCCAAGCTCAAGGAGAAGGATCAGGAGATCGAAGACCAGCCGGCGGCTTTCAAGACCCTCAAAGTCGATCTTCAGCAGGCACACCGCACCATCGAGTTCCACAAGGAGATTGCCGATGATGCAACACGTCGCGCGAAGCGCGCTGAGCTTAACCTCAACAAAGCTGTCCGAGATCTGATTGCTTCTGATGAACTCAGCGCAAAGATTGTTCGTCTTCAACGCGAGCTCGAACAGCATCAGTCCACTGTCCGCGGACTGCGAGAAGATAACCAGCGCGCAGCTGAGATCTTTGAGGCTCTCCGCGTCGAGGATGCAAAGATCATTGCAGCCAAGGACGCCGAGCTCGCCGCCATGCTCTCCCACTCTTCTCAGGTTGAGACGGAAAGCGAGCAGTTCAGCGAGACCTTCACGACGCTCATCGAGTCTTTGGAGACCGAGAACTGCTCCTCGGCCGCACTGCTCAACGACAAGACTCTGTTGTTGAAGAAGATGGAGACGCTGTACAATGTCATTGTCAGCGAGATTAAGCCTCTGAACAGCTTCTACACCCGCACTTTCGACATGCTGCAGATCTTCCAGACCCTATTCAAGACACTGTCGAATCCCGATACATCTGCCATGGCCACGCTGCCACAGGATCTAGATGCTCTCATGACTGCAGCCCGCCAGGATTTGACCTACTACCAGGAGATCTACAACTCTATGTCAGGGGCTGGTAGTCTTGCTGAGCAGGAGGTTCGCATGCAGCTCCATGGCATTTACACTAGTGCCAAGGGTATACTTATGGTCTATTCAGTGATCAAGGCGGACATCGAGCGCTTTATTGGACATCTCCCTTCTGAGCCCAGCACTTGGGCGTCGATGAAGGCGAAGCTTGGTCTACCGGGTACTAGCAAACGCTTCTCGATGGTGTGAATGGTGGGTTGAGGAATTTGTTTTGTCCACACTGTGCAAAGCGTAGCTTAGCCTAGTTTGTAGTTTTGTTTCATCAAGTCTTGTTCCAAGTCAACACAAAGAGCATTGTTGCTGTGCGCTCTCTAACGTCACTGACGACCGTGAAGTAACTTCAAAATTCCATCTCCTATCAACGTCACAGACCTAAGAGAAAACATTCAAAGCACACTCCCTAGCTTAGCCAGCTAACCTTCACACATGTCTCTGGAAATTCCTCCATCACCACTTAATCCGTGATGCGTCTAACTCATAAATACCACTCACTCATCATCCTTCTCTTGCCCCTTCATATACTGCAACGTAACATAAACGCCGTGCACTCTAATTTATTGTATTATTAATTTTCCACTAACTGCCAGCTTCCACATAATATCTAAGCCCAGGAGGCCACCGCTACCACTATGCTCCCCTTCGTCGTCCTCCACTTCCTCAAACACCGCATCCTCACCAAGACCTTCTTCATCGGTCTCCTAACCTTTATCGCACTCGTAATCTACCTCTTCACGCTCCTGGGTTGCGTCAGCAAAGGCGGGGGAATAGAAAAATTGTACTGGGTCAGAATATGGCAGAATGGGACTGTTGGACAGCCGGCTGTTGAGGTGAGGATAGGGTATTTTGGTATGTATGCGGTTGTTACAGGGGGAATCGAGCGAACGAACTGAATGCTTGTCGTGGGATACAGGCCAGCCAGAAGTTCCTATGTGTGCAAAGTCGCTAATCTGTCATCTTACTTAGGACTCTGTGCCTCTTTTCCGCCAAATAACACAGCATCGAGCGATACCCGTACTCCTGCACCTCTGGAATGTTTTCCTAGTGATTCGCCGCCTGGCCTCTCGGATATACCAATGTCGCATCCTGTCGTTGTATCCGCGCTGATGCTCCAAAAGTCCTCTTTGATCCCGCTGCCTGCGCTTGCTGCTCCATTGTATCTCGTCTCGCTAATCTACTATTCGATTTCCCATGACCGTGGCGGCAGGAACGCGAAAGCGTCCAAGATTCTGTTGGCGACAAGTGCTGCGCTAGGCGTGGCGGGTGCGCTGTGTGCGATGACGAGTGCAAAAGCGCTGCATGAGATGGGGATTTTACTGGGGCATCATGCGGTTGGGGGTGGTGAAGGAGAGGTGGGAATTCAGGCGGGGAGTTGGGAGGGTGCTGCGCTTTGTGTGGCGGCTGGAATCCATTTGTTTGTTGCAATGTATGCGGCTTGTGGGATGCCTAGGTTAAGGAGGGGGCTTTATTAGGTGACTGATGTAGATGAATTGGATATGTACATTGAGAGGAAGATGATGTCTAGCAGTCTGCAAGTCATGGACCGGAGCCTGTGAAGGTTAGGTGCATTTGGCACTTCATAAGAGTATCAATCGCGATTTAATGAATATCGAAGACTGTCAAGCCCGTTCCACAGTGTGCCCGCAACACCATGAACGCCCCGCCAAGGAAACCGTCGTGCCTGCAGATGCCGTTGCATTCGTAATTGGGTAATGACTAGAACTGGTCCAAGGTCATGCTCATGGATACATCTGTGTTTTCGACCATCTTGGTAAACTCCTCGAAGCTGATCTTGCCGTCGCGGTCTAGGTCAGCCTCCATGATGGTCTTGTCGACAATCTACCGTAGGAATTAGCTATGCTTAGAGCTCAAACAATCTACCTGTCGCATGTAGACGCACCTGCTGCAATTGCTGATCCTTCAAGTTGCTTCCAACCATCATCTTCAGTACTATGAAGAGCTCGCCATTGCTAATGTAACCGTCGCGGTCAATGTCGTATACACGGAATGCGAACCGTAGCTTCTCCTCCTTGTTTCCTTTGCTGCTAAAGGCCGAGAGACCAGAGACGAATTCTTGGAAGTCGACGTCGCCGCCACCATCCTCGTCAAAGATGGCAATCATGCGTGTTGCAAGAGGGTTGGAGGAGATCTGAGGAAGGGCTAGAAACTCGTCGCGCTCAATGGTACCGGAGTTGTCCTTGGGTTCATGTTAGCGAAGCTCCCCGAGGTTTCTGTACAGCCTTGGTCGCGCACCTTGTCCAGCTTCATGAAACGCTTCCGCAGGCGGTCTACCTCCTCGCGGTCAACTGCATGTCGTTAGCAAGCATTTCCTAGCCCCGCAGGCCCTCACATGGGCGGGCAGGCAGGCCTTGTGTGCTGTCGACCACGTACAATTCGAACCCGAGGCTATGTTGTCGAGCAGCCCTGACTGTTGGTTACCCATATCTGCGGTTTATCTGTGGGGAGGATTGGGGAGGGGGTGGTGGCGGGTGAAGGTCTTGTGGTGCCTTGCAGTCGCCGTTGTAGCTGGAGCCCTGGAGCAGCCCTGGAGCCCTGGGGCGCTCGTTGCTTGGGCTGAGGGTCCAATTGCGCTAGAGGCTGGCACCGCTCCGACGTCAACCACCAAACCGCCAAGCCTGTGCATTCAGTTGCGAAGAACATCTCTGATCCTCATCGCATACACCGCAACCAGAAAGAAAGTGGCTCGCATATCATGTCGGAGGATGTAGCAGCCCAAGTAGGCTCAATACTACAGAGCGCATCCATCAATCGTCACCCGTCAGTTAAACACGACGTGAACCCATCCACCGCCGCCTCGGAGAAGCAGCCAGTCGCCCTCAACCGATACCCAGACCCCGACGGCTCAGACGTCGGCGAAGATGAGATCCCCGTCAGCGTGCTGGACCCCGTGCCGCGCAAGAATACCATGCCTCCGCTGCCAGACCTGCGATTTGAACAAAGTTACCTAAAGAGCATTGAGCAGGCAGAGGGCTGGCAGGGTGTGCTGTGGATCACATTGCGGGATCAGGTATTATGCACCGACTGAACTATGACGAGGCTATTGTTAACATGTACAGGTCATAATGTGTTTTGCCCAAGGCGTACTATGGACCCTCGTTCTCAACGGATGGCGACATTGGAACCGCTCGGCCAAGTTCAGTGGACATGGCGTCGGTGCACGGCTACGGAGATGGTGGTGGGGGGTCAACAATTGGAAGATACCAAATGCAAAGTCCAAGCTGCGGGATACTAGGCTAGCGAGGAACGTGTCCGAGGTAAGTGTGGCCTTTTTGAAAGTCGGGCGCCACGCACCTGTTTGAGGTGTAGGGTTTGTGCTGACCATCACCCAGTATTATCAGGGAGAGTTCTCCAGTGCTGCTCAAGACTGAGCGTGCTTGATCACAGCACTCGATACATCCGCATCCGAATCCGAGCTCAACGTTCAAGTAGACCCATTGAACGTACCGACGACTCCTTAAACTCAATACAAACACTCTACTGTAATGCATGCTCGAAACTGTGTCATTCTACCCGCGTTGTGTAACGATGCACCCAGAAGCTGTAGTCTACTTCGACATGATTGGCTGACAGATACGGAAGAAGGCGCCCCCTCGGTTACCTTTGCAACACCAGTATTGTCTTAGAATGCAATAGTGTATGCAAGGCGTATCGCGAAACTCGCTAGGGGTCTAGGCATGCCTCACCCGGTCAGTGGGATTACATGTATGCGCAACCCTCCGCGGCATACAACGCTGGTATACCGGTAGAATTTACGATGGTATACCAGTATTTCTCACTGAGTAAATACTGGTTTCAACTGAGTACAAGGTGCTGGGATAGCGCCTTAACTGCTTTCTTATATCGCTGTTACTACAATACTGCATTGTGAAAATCTGCTGTTGAGCATCGATATCAGTTGTAATACAAATACCAACATTCCTGGATAGAACTCTCTATCGTCTGCAAGAGAACTACCAGAAAGGTGCACACAAACTCATACTTCACACATGGCAGACCCGCAAGTTTTCGTACTTGTTCAAATGTGACAGATCAATGTTGAGAATGGGTCCGCGGAAGCCAAAGCCTTGGTCGGAACATGTGCCGCATCTAACATAAGGACCCACCCCAATGCAGGTAATCCCTTCTCATGTATTTTATATATATATATCCCTGATCCGCTACTTTCTGTCCTCGCCAAAACTCATTGCTTTCGTGTTTATCTTCTCTATCACGTTCATATCAACAGCGCGACATCGGTTCCTTGAGGCCGTCACACTAGCTGAGAGCTATACAGGCCAGGGAGAGAGTTATCAATAGTGTATGTCGAACACCGTTTCATTCCCTCCGATCCAAACTACCTCCTGGCATGGTATGTAGAGACCACGCCAAGTTTCGACATGTATCCACAGCAAGCATCTCGATATCACTTCCAATTTCCAGCCGACGGCCTGCTCCAAGTAGACCCACTCTTCTTAGAGACAATCAAGTCAAACACATCATCTTGCCAGATGTTCTACGGCCCAATGATAGCTGCATCCTTCCACTGCCTACCGGTGACGAATTGAGCTACGCACAAGTTGGTCGTTCGAAAGAAGTGGGACAAGTCTGGGTCTTGTTTCATGGAACTCCTGGTTGCCGGCTTAGCTTCCAGTGGATAGTCAACTATGCCGAGAATAATGGCATCCGTGTCATTGTGGTCGATCGTCCTGGCTATGGTCACTCGTCCATGCACAAAAGGGGGATGTCGGGTTTCGTAGAGGACGTAAAGTACCTGCTCGACTATCTGGGGATTCAAGAGTTCAGGGTGTATGGGGTAAGCGGGGGCGGTCCATATGCACTTGCTGCTGCATATTACTTCGCCAAGAGCAGGTTACTAAAGACCTTGATCATGTGCGGCTCGACGTATCCAGAATTTGACCAAACTGCAGTACAAATTAGATGGAGGATGCACAAATGGCTTAGAACCTGGGTGCCTTTTTGGTACCAGGAAATGAATTTCAATGTACTATTGGAGAAAGAATTGCGGGAAGCCAAAGACGACTCTAAAAAGGAACGATACGCGAGGCTGGATTCTGAGGAGATGCAACGGCAAGGCAGTCGAGGGTATAACAACGACTTTAGGCTTCTCGTGCGGCCGTGGGGGTTTGACTTGCAGAACATCGACGCAAATCCCATAATGTGGTACCACGGAAGTCTGGACTTGAACACGTCAGCGGATGCTGCCAAAGCTACTGTAGGTATGATCAATCGTCATAGGCGCATCGTCCAATTCCGGGAGATCCCCGGACTTGATCACTTTACTCTGCAGGAAAACTTCCTGCGGGAGAGTCTGGCATGGTTGCAGAAGTGATTGGGTCAAAGATGCAATGTCAGATTGAACATGCATAGGTACACAAGAATGCATTGGACTGACCACCGTCTCGCCCAGTCTTCGGTGAGAAGTTTCAAAGTTACTTTCGCGTCTTTGCCTAAATGTGTGATTTTATAATGCTATAGGAGGTATGATAAGTTCGAAGAAGTCCAAACAGAAACATACATTTTCAACCTATACCGATTATAGGAGTGAATCATGAAATTCGTCTTTCTTCTTCTTCATAAAGGCGTGTCTTTTATGGCTTAGTCGTGCCCTATAAGAGATGGATTATGATGCACAGTCACGTGATAGCGCACGACCGCGTCCCGGCGCGTCGCCTCAATTGTTCTCCACTCATCACATTGTGAAACATTAATGTCAATCCAACGCTGCTCTACTCTTTACATGACGCCACTCACCCCTCAATCACCAGCATCATGAAGCCGTTCCGGCCTCTCACACTCGCGCGGCCTCACACTGGGAACGGCGAGCCGCCCAACAAGAAGCGACGCATCTCATCCAACGCACTTTCCTCGGGCAGTCGGCAGCCCCTCAATACGCTGAACAATCCCGCACCGGCACAGTTCCTGCCCCCAGGTCTCGAAGGACATTACTACACGGTTCTGTGGCGGAAATACACCACAAAGAAAAACAAGACATGGGACGGCGACGGCGTGCTTGCCATAGTAGGTGGCCATGCCATCCTCACTGATAGCGATACCGGAAAGGAGTTGGGGAAAGGAGCGTGCACCCGGCCGCTCCTTCCGGGCTCAGCGCTGTCTCTGGGTGGCAAAGAGCTTGAGGTCGAGGGCTCCATTGACAAGGCGGATTACCTTGCCGGACGCATGTTCCTGGGTACCGCTGTGGCTGCACCCATAGAGCAGTCAAAGCGCGTCGAACCGGGCTACAAGCCTCCATCTTCCAACAAATCAAAAGCGAACAAGAAAAGCGTAGCTGTTGATGATGGAGAGAGTGTGCCAGAGTACAAGCCCTCTGCGCAACGCAATCAGCAGTTCAAAGCGCCTCTGCTATCCAACACGATCATGCCTCAGCGTAACTCTTCAATACCACAGCCCCGTCACGACCCTCACGCACCAAATGCCCTCATTATGAAGCGGCCAGACTCCTGTCCGAAGGGGAAGCAGATTGTCGACGTAGTTGTCGATCCCGTTCTCAGCAAACATCTTCGCGAACATCAGCGTGACGGTGTCCAGTTCCTCTATGAATGCGTCATGGGCATGCGATGTGAGGGCGAGGGCGCCATCATGGCCGATGAGATGGGTCTTGGGAAGACGCTACAGACCATCGCGCTCCTCTGGACGTTGATGAAGCAGAATCCGATTTACGGTAATTCTCCCGTCATCAAAAAAGCTCTCATCGTCTGTCCCGCTGGTCTGGTGGATAACTGGAAACGCGAGTTCAAAAAGTGGCTGGGCAACGAAAGGATAGGTGTATACGTGCTGGATGCAAAAAACAAGAAGGTTGCCAACTTTACCATGGGCAAGTCCTATAATATTATGATCGTCGGGTACGAGATGCTGCGTGTTTACCAGGAAGAGCTGAAGAAGGGTAGTGGTGTTGATATCGTCATTGCAGATGAGGGTCACAGGCTAAAGACAGCTAACAACAAGGCAATGCTTGCTATCCAATCCCTAAACACTGAGCGACGCATCATTTTGTCTGGTACCCCTCTACAAAATGACTTGGGTGAATTCTATACGGCTATCGACTTTGTCAATCCTGGTCTCCTGGGACAACGCGCCGCATTCAAACGAACCTTTGAAGCACCCATCGTGCGCAGTCGTCAGCCAGATGCCAGTGAGTCCGAGTTGGAGAAGGGCGAGGCACGATGGAAGGAGCTTGTTTCTCTTACTAGTCAGTTTATGATCCGACGAACAGCAGAAGTGCTATCAAAATATCTTCCGCCAAAGACCGAGCACGTCGTCTTTTGCAGACCGACCAAAGGACAGGCCGAGGCCTACCGCGCTATCCTCGGTTCTCCGACTTTTAGGCTTGCGATGGGCAGTTCGGACATTGCACTGCAGCTCATCAACGTACTGAAGAAGATCTGCAACAGTCCCTCATTGCTTAAATCAGCAAAGGATAATGATGACACGCCATCGGAGATGCTTCAAAGCATCCTCCCGCTTATCCCAAACAACATTCTCAACTCAAGTGCTTCAAGCGCTAAGCTGCGACTGCTCGACAGCCTTGTACATCGAATTTACACCACCACCGAGGAGAAGATTGTCATCGTTTCAAACTACACCACTACTCTTGACATGATCGAGCGCCTTCTCGTATCACTATCGTACACATACCTCCGTCTCGATGGTAGCACTCCTGCCTCAAAGCGTCAAGCGCTAGTGGAAAAGTTCAACAAGACCCCAAAGACCACATCCTTCGCGTTTCTCCTATCCGCCAAATCTGGTGGCGTAGGTCTCAACCTTATCGGCGCATCACGCATCGTACTCTTCGATATCGATTGGAACCCGGCCACGGACCTGCAGGCCATGGCACGTATACACCGCGATGGCCAGAAACTGCCGTGCAAAGTATACAGATTTCTGGTACAAGGCGGTCTAGACGAGAAGATATACCAACGTCAAATTATGAAAATGGGACTTGCGAATGCTGTTGTTGATAACAAGGCTTCTGCATCCTCGTTCTCGCAGGAGGAGCTAAGGGACTTGTTCCGCCTTGATGAGCGTGACGGCTGTCAAACACATGACATTTTAGGTTGCACGTGCGGTGGTCAGGGCTCAGCAGAAGCCAAGGTTGAAGCTGAAGAACTAGTTCCAGATGATGAGGAAGCTGTTGAAGACTCGGGAGATGATCTTTACCCGATACTGACGAAAGCGAGCCAAGTCAACATGGAAGAGCAAGAAGCCAAGATCCAGGCTAGAAAGGCGGCAAAACTACCCAAGTTGAGGATGTTGATGGAATATCGTCATATCGACACAAAGATGCTCAAGGAAGCAGCAAAAAAAGAAGATGTTGAGGATGTAGACGATCTGGTAGACAACATGGCTGTGGCCATTGATGATGATGTTTTCCTAGACGTGCTCAGGGAGCCTGAGTGTAACGTCGGCTTTGTTCTGACAAAGTCGACATCGTGAATCGCATAGTATGGGACGGCATAGATGGAGTTTTGTAAGAAAAACATGACGGTCAAGGCATGGACAAGTCTATATAGACCAAGTCGATTAAACAGTCGCAAGAATACCAACGAAGCGGGCTCAGATGGGTCAAATATCGAGATAGGTGATAGAAACTCTATTATGCAGTGACAGCAGGGGGAAGTGTTTTGGAAAGTGAAGTGACGACAGAAAGGCTATCATCGTTATAATGGTCTAATTTTTAGAGGTGATACACTACAAAATAAAACCCCCCACCCGTGACGCCGAGCTCCCCAAAAGACCCCAAACGGAAAAGAAAGATCCGGGTATACGCGCCGACATGAACATCTTCTTCATGGAACCCATTATGCGCCGTCAATAAATGAAGGCAGAGAAGAAAGAAAGAAAGAAAGATAAAGGGGGGAAACGTGAGAAGATGGAGGGCCGAATTATAAACGAGAAAGAAACAACAACAAAAGTACACACGAACTCCAGAAGGCTCAAATTGTCGAATGCCCTTTTCATAAGTCATTGCTGTCAAAAAGACATGGCGCAAATCAAACGTCACCCATGGTAACCTCTCCAGAAAGGAAATCGGCGTCATCAAAATCACTCCCACTCCCCGCGCTGACTCGGCCTTCAAGGTGTGTTGTATTTTCAAAGTCCATGTCAATGTCGTCATCGCTGGTGGTCCGTAGGGCTGCCCTCCTCGACTTGGGTTGCGCAAGCTGGCGAGCGGGCGGTAGCGCGTTGAATCCCTGGCGTGGCGTCTCACTCAACGGGCTGACAGGTACCTCGTCGACTTCGACACCCATGCCCATGCCCTTTGTCGATGGTATCGCAAAGAAGAAGTTTGTGGCCAAGGGCTTGTCCTCTTCGTCTTGCCATGAGCGTTTCGAGGGATTGTGTGGGCGGGAGGGGCTTGTGGAGTAGCCGCTGTCGGGGGAGGAGCGGGAGTGGGAGTGGGAGGTGAATGGCTGGGTGAATGCTTCGGCGGGGAGGGGAAACGAGTTCCTGGGTCGCAGGCCGTTGACGCCGTACAGATGTGGGTTGGTGGTTGGCTGTTCAGCGTAGCCGCCAATCTTGTGCAATCCACAGAAGGGCAGCAGCTCCCGCTGGTGCACATAGTCGTCGGGCACAGCCTCGCGCGAGGGCTTGACGTCAAAGGTGGGCCTCCACATGGTGGTTTGGATCGAGGGCAGTGCAGACATCTTGTTCGTCTTGTAGCCTTCCGGCACGCTCTTCCTAACCCTCATTCCCACACTCAGCAGTTCAGCCTGAATGTGTCCGGGAAGGTCGGGGGCGAGTCTCTCCCTCTGTTGTGCCGGTCTCGTGTTGTTGTGGTGGTGGTGGTGGTGGTGGTGGTGGTGTTGTCGGGTAATCGGATCTAGGCCCCGCAGATCTTCGTTATCCTCGAATTCGTCCCGAACCGCGAAATAGCTTGTGATGCTAGGCTGGAACTTTCTCTTGCTACGATGTTCTTCAGTTGAGGTTTGGCGCGCGTGCATATCGAGTGTGAGTAGGTGGGCGTGTTGCAGGAAGAAGAGTGTCGGAGGCCAAGGCTGGGTAGATTATGCACTCGTCGTGTTGTGAGGGGGGGTTCTTTCTGATGCCGCTGCGATGCACGCTCGAGCCTTTGGGGGCTGAAGTTGGACAAGGATCCAGGATGACAGGACGCGGTAATGAACCTCGCGGCTTAACAAGGAACGGCGGGTAGATTGCTTCGACTAAGCAACAGCGGAGAAGATCGAGGAAAAGCAATTACCAGATAAAAAGGACTGGCCTGGCCGTGGGGCGATAGTTCATGCAAGTGAGGAGTCGCTGATCTGCTGCGGTTGCGATGCGACCAGACCCAAGCGAAGAGAGCCAAACGGCCAAGATTGTCCAGCTTATTCACGCTCTAAGAGCGGGGATGCGCCGCAGATAGCTGACAATATGACGCGACATCCATTACCACTGTCTTCGACTGTCTGAGATTGCTTTCGATTGTCAGAGGTTCGTGGCAGTCTCAGCGCAGCGGTGAAACTGCTACACGTGCTGTTTCATACAGCAGCATCTTGGTCCTACACAGACACTTACCTATGTGCTTGCTTTTGATCCTTAGATCCGACCCGACAAACACTGGCGCCGGCAATCATCGCGATGCGAGCTTACAAACAATGTGATCGTCTGTGAGACCAGTCCATTGCAATCTGGACCCCAGACCCCGCAACTGCATGTCAGTGCCCGCTCTCTTTCACATGGCATGCAGCTGGGTCTGGGGTGTCTGAAGCTATGGAAGTATGCTGAGCATCAGAGAATATGCCAACATCACACCGTGTACTTAGCTAACAGTGACATTAAATGAAGAGGTGCTCTGATCACCATCCAATATAAAGGGCCTGTGACGCCGATACACCAGTACGCCTTCCACAAGGATCCGTCGCTTATTCGCCTGTATCCTTGGCTTTGCCCTGAACCCTGCTGAAAATCATTTCAAAATCATACTCTTCTTGCTGTGCAAACAAACATATATGCTAGACCATCCCACTCAGCCACCTACGAAGTAGGTACAGGGACGTTGCCCATCTCAACCTCCTTCCTCTGCTGTCTTGCAGCCCACTTATCAGCCATCCATGTGACCACTGTAACGCCCATACTCGCGCCCACCAAAAGGAACACCACGAGCGTTCCATGTAGCGCAAACTTGCTTGCCCCACAAAGTGTCTTGAATTCATTGTTGCTCATGCCTGTTGGAACAGCAATGGCGGCCGGTAGATTCTGAGCTAGCGGTTGCGAGTTCTGCATCTTGCAGGTCCAGGTCTGGATCGTATCGACGTCAGGGGCATTGTTGTTGAGCATGTGTGCCCAGATGGTCGTGATTAGAGTAAGGAGAAGAGTGGGCAGGAGGGTTGCTAGGGATAGCAGAGCACGAAGAGTGTATTTCTGACGAAGGGCGAGCTAATGCTGCTTAGTACACGGATCCTGCCAAGCGCGTTCTAGATAAGACATACCTGGGGTACAAATGATGCAATCAAGAAGGCACCGCACAGAACTAGAGTAACGACTGATGAGGCAATGAGAGCCTTGGTACCTTGTACATCAAAATGTTGTGGCCACATCGGTGCCCACCAAGGGTTTGACAGATGTTGTTTGTTGAAGACATTGAGAGTATGCGCAGAGGTACCGAGAACCGCAATGCTGAGGGCGACGACAAGGCCGGTGATGACGGCTTGTGCCAAGTGGAACGGAGCGGGGTTGATCTTCATTGCGAAATTTCTTCTTTTCCTTCAAGCTCGATATGGTGGTATTAAAGAGGGGTTTAATGTCCAAAGCTACGGGCGTATAATGGAATATTCAGCGGGTGTCAACCAGGAGCACCTTTTTTGTCTTGAAATGAAGGACCGATAACAAGAAAACGAAATAACGAAGAAGCACCGAGGGCCTGATAAAACCTGAGGCTTCGAGAGAACTGTTGTCTGGGATGGATGAGAAACACTCTGGGGGTGGCACACGCCTTTAAAACAACTTGGTCGCAATTGGGGTTTCACGCCGACAGAACATATCGTGCAACCCCCTGCAGCTCTCGAGTCTCGCAACTCAAAAATAGACGAACAAGAGCAAAGAAAGAACGGTAATTTGTCTTGCCGCTGCCACCAGCAGTGGCACTTGAGTTGGCAGCACCAGTGTCCAGGGTCTCGCGGCGGTACGATGTTATTCGCAGCGCGTACGATGCACACCAGTCCAAGAATAGCGATATTAACTTGCATATTACCGTGCAGCCTTACCGCATATGTACATTTAGCTCCATACACTGTTCACTGCTGCCAGCCGTACCTCCACTCATCCACTGGCCGCACGATCTTACCGGGCACTAAGCACTGTGGCTTGCCTTTCGTTCCGCTCGAAGCGAAGTATGGCGGAGTCATGGCATGAGCGGTTGTAGTGCACTTTCGTCCTGTCCAATGGGAGTACACAGGGGGCCAAATGCACGTTCGATAAAAGTGTGAAACACAAAGGGCGCTTCGAGTATTGAGGTGCCGGCGCTTACAGACAGTTGCGCTTCTGCACGCTGATTGGCGGACCAATACCGAGAGAACGACAAGAACATCGACCCCCATGACCAACCAAGACGGCTACCAATGCCGAGAGAGAAAAGGGCAACCAACGTGCACGTACGTAGGCTGATATTCTTCGGAAAAAAAGTGGCCTGTATTCTTACACCATGAGTCGCGAATGAATGGGTTTGGTGGTGTGAATTTGCACAAAACTACTCGTGTCAGTAACACTTGAAAACCCCTCTCGACCTTTGTAGCACAGCTGCGATACCCGCGGAACTAGACTCTAAAGCCGCCGGCCTATGAAAGTGGCCCCTCGCATGGGGATAGAGTATGCCTTACCCTGCGACAGGCGTTTCGACAGGAGTAATCACTCGTTCGCGCTATGAGAGTTGACCTGTAAGGCCTCCGAAGCCCCACTTCCGTCGTCCAGAGGTTTGCGAATCTTTAGACTTTCCTTTTTTCGCAGCCTCTAAAGAATGCTCCTTCTCCCAGTCCTCGTCCGCCTTGAATGCAGCAATTGCCTGCTCAAGGTTGTAGCTTGCCTGTTCGAGGTAGAGAAGTGCAACGTCGTATCTTGGGTATCGCGTTAGTCTTCTACTCTTCAGCCCCCAGTGGCCGCCACTTACTCAGAAACCTTGCATTTGACCATGAACTTCCTTAACTTTGTCTTCTTAATTTCTTCTTCCTCACCCTCCAGAGGCCGCGGACTCAGACTGATCCCACCCTTGTAGTACTCTCCAGGTATAAGAATCGTCCTACGCGCCGCAAGCAAATGGTCCGCATACAAGTTGTTCGTGCGGCGCAAGGCGTCAGCGGGTACACCATACCGAAGTGAAAGGGATGATATCGAGTCGTTATTTTGGTCAACAAAATGCAGAACATCCAGTGCATTTTCTTCGATCGGTTTCGACTTCTCGACTGGCGGTTGGAGATTTCTATATGCTTGGTAGGGTGGCAGTTCGTCGTCGTCCTGTTGCGCGTCCGGTGGCGAATACGTTGGGGGATCGCGTAGACCTTGTGCTGGTAATGCCGAAGGCCCGGTCGCTATCTGACAGTATGGACAGTAGTTGTGGAATCGCGGATTATCGGTCAAGCATCGAGCGCAGATGGCGCGGCCACAGCAGTCAAGTCTGCGTTCGAACTGTGCCGGCTTCTCCGTTTTCTCGTCGTACGAAGGTGGAATAGATGACAGGAGCGCAGCGCAAGTACAGCAGGCTTCAGACATGATGAGCTAAGGA
>Ga0265797_10005274_pt1 | contig 18968 bp, 15 predicted proteins | sample P2T30metagenome_FD_192433 | JGI IMG/M metagenome (GOLD analysis project Ga0265797, IMG submission 192433) | Plant litter microbial communities from East Loma Ridge, Irvine, California - P2 T30 | ecosystem: Environmental > Terrestrial > Plant litter > Unclassified | place: USA: California... | reverse complement strand
CCCCATGCGTGACCCCCTCTGAATTCGGCCCGGAAGCGGTGTCGGACGAACCGGGTACAGCCGACTGATGACAGTTGCAAAACTGGACCGATCTTAGCATGTACCCCATGAACCGACTGTGCGTCGGGCACAGGCTCTGCCATGCCTCAGGCGGGGTCTGCCACGATGTCGGGAGACACCGTCGGGTCAGCGCAGCTCACGACGCCCGACGAGAGGCGCGACCATGACCCCAGCGACACTGCGCGCCTCGTGGGCGAGCCGGACCATCGCGGTCGTCGCGCTCGCCTTCTACGGTCTCGGCGTCGCGCTCGTGGCCTTCTGGCCGTCGCCCGTCGATCAGGGCGCCCGCCCGCTGATCATGCGAGGCCTGGCGCTTCTCCACCGCCGAGGCATCCCCGAGTCGTTCGACTACAACGCGCTCGAGTTCGCGGCCAACATCGCCTTCTTCGTGCCGTTCGGTCTGATCGTCGTCCTGCTGGTCGGCGGTCGCCGCTGGTGGCTCGGCGTGCTGGTCGGCTTCTCGGGCAGTGTCGTCGTGGAGCTCGGACAGCACTTCTTCCTGCCGTCGCGCTTCGCGACCGTCGACGACGTCATCGCGAACACGGCGGGCGCGCTGCTCGGATCGATCGCCGGCGTCGTCGCCCTGTGGATGCGGCGTTCGAGCAGGGTCGCCAGGAGGCGCGCACGGCTGCAGCGCCGCCGCTCGCGCTCGGGGGGCCGCGGTCCTGAGCTCGTCTGAACAGGCCTCGAAGGTCGAGACTCCTGTGAGGAGCTGTGCCAGCTCATTCAGCGCGATTGCTGACGAGGTCTTCGGCGTACGTCGGGAACCACTTACCCGCCGCGGGTCCGCCTGTACACCGACCGTCGCTGGCTCCGGGCGTTTTCACCCAGAGGAAGGCGTCAATGCGATTGCCGTTAACGGCGACCCGAGGCGACCGGCCGAGGCCTGCGCCTTCTCCATTGCACCAGGTTCCTCGCCAACCAGTTCCGTTGCGACCCACGTCTATGACGTAGTGCACGTCGCCGCCCACTAGATCCGCCAACTCCTCGGCGTACGCGCGCTCTGCGTCTTCTGTGTTGTAGTTGGCAACATTTGTGAAGAATCCGCGAGCTTCGTCAATACCTGACGCCTTCAGGCGGTCTGCCATCGTCTGCGCGTCAACCCATGTGGAGTTGCCGCCGTCGAGATACGCAGGGATGCCGGCGTCGTACATCGCGGCTACCGCGGCACGGAGAGTGTCAGTGCGGTCGACAGCCTGCTCGGGGCATGTCGAGATGTGTCCCACCGAATCAGGTTCGACCAAAATCACAGCACGATGGCCACGAATGTTGTCGACAACCAGTTGGTTCCATTCGAGATACTCCGCGTCGCTCTCGGCCCCACCGGCCGATTCGCCCCCGCAGTCGCGGTTGGGGATGTCATAAGTCACGAAGACCGGAGTCGTCCCGTACTTTTCGGCACGCGTTATATTGCGCTCGATCAGATCCACGAGTTCTTCTTCGTCGTAGAACGACGACAACCAGATGGCCACGGGCTCTTCGGCTATCACGGAGGCCGCCTCGGCGGAATCCGACTTTCCCTCAGCCTCCAGCTCCTTCGCGGCGCTCGCTGCGTGGCCCCACGGCTCCACATAGAGTCCGCCCGCATACACCGTGGCTGGGGACGCGGTCTTGATTGTCGAAGTCGAGACGGTGGCGGTCGTGTCTTCTCTCTCCGCCTGCGGGGCCCGGATGGGGGGCGCCCCTGTAGTCGTCTTGGCAGACGACGGTTCAGTCTCATCCACGGTCTGCATGGAGTTCATCGACGCCACTAGGAGGACGACCAAAGCAATCGCAAGACCTACGATCCACATGGACGCTCGCATATTTTTGCTCACGGGTAGAACTCCTTGTTCTGGGCGGCCTCAGGGCAAGGTGGCGCGGGATTCAGAGCCTCCTGGTGGCTCTCCCAGGTGCAGGCTCGTTAGCGGGTGCGTGGACCAGGCTGGAGCCCCTGGATCGGCTTACGCATGGTCTACGGTATGCCGACTACTCGTGCAGCCGCGCACCGATCAGCTTCCTTTCAGCCTTGACGCCGCGGACGGCGGTTCGTCCTGGCCGTGAGGGGTGGCGATCACCGCCCGACGCTGGTCGCCATTCCGAACTAGCCAATAACACAGTGTCGCCGCAAGTTTCGATGCGCGCCATTCCTGGAAGGCAGCCCGTGGTCTCTTTGTCCGGCCGCGTGCCATTTGGATTGCCACGCCCAGGTACCTCACGCAGAGCCCTCTCGGGACTGATCGGCCGACTAGTCTGGGTTCGTCTGCGTACCGGACCGATCCGCGCGGTGGGTCAGTATGCAGCAGCGGATCTGCACAAATCCGTGGGGCGAGTGCAGATTTGACTCACGGCACTCGCCCCTCTCTCCCTCTCGCGCCACCACGTCAAGGCCGAGTTCTGGCCCTCTGCGCTGCCTCGGCGCCTACCCCATTGCTCTTCCGACGGCAGACCAAGGATCGTTCCCTAAGTGACGGGATCCGTGCCGTTGCCGAGCCGTCAGTCTCTTACCAGGCGCGGTTCGCCACCAGCCTCTTACCAGGCGCGGTTCGCCACCAGCGAGATGGCATACGACCCAAACCACTTGCCCGGTCCAGGACCGCCGTTGCATGGGCCGTCACTCGCGCCTGGTGTCTTGACCCAGAGGAATGCGTCGATCTTCACGCCGTTCACAGCGATCCGTGGGGTCCGGCCAAGGCCGGCTCCAGTCGCATTGCACCACTGGCCGTTCCAACCCTTGCCGTTGCGGCTGTTGTCGATGATGTAGTGGACATCAGGTCCCGACAGTCGAGACAGCTCCTCGGCGTAGGTCTTTTCTTGCGCCTCGGTGCGGTAGTTAGCCACGTTCGTGTAGAAGCCCCGGGCCTTGGAAATGCCGGAAGCCTTGAGACGCTCGGCCATGACGGGCGCCTTGACCCAGTTCGAGTTGCCCCCATCCAGGTACGCAGGGATGCCAGCGTTGTAGAAGGCTGTGACGGCTGATTTCAACGTTGCCTCACGAGACGGAATCTTCTCGGGGCAAGTCGAGAGATGGCCTAGCGAGTCAGGCTCCACGATGACGGCCGCACGGTGGCCCTTCAATGTGTTCGCGACGAGGCTGTTCCAACGCAAGTACGAGGGGTCGTCCTTGGCTCCGCCGGCCGAGTAGCTGCTGCAATCTCGCCCCGGGATGTTGTACGTGACAAAGACGGGCGTGGTCCCCTTCTTCTCGGCCGCGACAATGTTGCGATTGATGAGGGCTACTAGCTCGGTGTCGCTGTAGTAGCCGGACAACCAGATGGCCACGGGCTGGGCGGCGATTGTCCGTGCCGCCGCGGCCTCGGCCGTCTTGCCTGCCGCAGTGAGATTCTTAGCCGCAGTTGCGGCGGCGCCCCACGTCTCGACATACAGACCTCCCTTGTAAACCGTGCTGGGCGAGGCGGTCTTGATCGTTGCAGTCGTGACCGTCGCTGTGTTCGTGGCGGCGACGGCAGGGGTACTGACGAGTCCGCTCAGCAGTAGCGCAGTAGCGCTCGCAACAGCCAGGGTTGGCAGGGATTTCTTCATGGGATGGTCTCCGAGACATCAAAGTGCATAGCGCTGATCCGCGGGGCGCTCCCGAAAGCGCCCTACTATTAGTGCAACACGTGATAGGCGGCAGGAGAAGTAGCTGAGCGAGACGAGCTACCCCACTTCGTGGGCCGGGTACGGCTCCTGTCCGCTGTTTAGGGGACGAAGGCGTGTGCCGCCTATTTTCGACCTTTACTAAGGCGCTTGTCATTATTTCGCAGGTGGGTGCTGCGCGCATCGTGTGGCAGGATGAGGCAGGCTCAGGAGTAACGGTCGCCTGTCGACGACACTTTGTCGCGCGCTCGCCGAGCTGTTTTTAGGTTGGGGCTACTGCGTCTCCGACTCGCTCGACGACAGAAACGAGGCCGCCGCGTGGAGCTGCGTGACTACATCAGAATTCTTCGCAAAGGATGGATTCTCATTGCCGCAATGGCGCTTGCTGGCGTCGCTGGAGGCGCGCTCGCGTCAATCCTCGCGACCCCGACCTACGTGTCGTCGACGCAACTCTTCGTGAGCGTGCAGTCGTCCGACGCTGCCAGTGCCAACGAACTGGTTCAGGGCGGCACGGCCGCTCAGCAGAAGGTCCGTTCTTACATCGATGTCGTGACCAGTACGAGTGTGCTCACGCCGGTGATCGAAGAGCTCGATCTGCCATTGTCGACTGGCGCCCTGGCTGGCCAGGTGTCGGCGGAGTCGCCGACCAACACGGTCCTCATGAACATCACCGTCGAGGACACCGACCCGAAACGCGCGGCAGCGATCGCCGAAGCCGTCGGAACGAGCTTTGCGAACGTCGTGGTGAACGACCTGGAATCGCCGACGGGTGGCGGGCCGAGCCTCGTCAAGATCGCCACGATCGAGCCGGCTACTGCGGCGTCGGCTCCGTCCTCGCCGCGGCCGGCCTTCAACATCGCCGTCGGTCTGCTTGTCGGGTTGGCGTTGGGTGTCGGAGCAGCTGTGCTCCGAACCACCCTTGACACGAGGATCCACGGTGCACACGACGTCGAGCACGTCACGGACGCTCCGATTCTCGGGGGCATCAGCTTCGACCCGGGCGCTCGCAAGCGGCCTCTCATCGTGAGCGTGGATCCTCGTAGCCCGCGCGCCGAGTCCTTCAGGGCATTCCGGACGAATCTGCAGTTCGTGAACCTCGAGTCGACTTCACGGTGCTTCGTTATGACCTCCTCGTTGCCAGGTGAAGGCAAGACGACGACGACGTCAAACCTCGCTATCGCCCTCGCGGAGACCGGTGCATCGGTTGCGGTCGTCGATGGTGACCTCCGACTTCCGCGTCTCGCGGACACGATGGGCCTAGAGGGTGCCGTCGGATTGACTGACGTGCTCATCGGCCGTGCAGACCTCGCCGACGTTCTTCAGCCGTGGGGCCGCGGTTCTCTCGTGGTCCTCCCCGCGGGGCGCATACCTCCGAACCCGAGTGAGCTGCTCGGCTCGAAGGCCATGGTGTCGGTCTTGGAGAGCCTGACGCAGTCGTTCGACTTCGTTCTCATCGATGCGCCTCCGCTGCTTCCGGTCACCGACGCGGCGATCCTGTCGAAGCTCACGGGAGGTGCGATCGTCGTGGCCGCCGCTGGTCGCACGACACGCAACGAACTCGAATCAGCCCTGCGCAGCCTCGACCACATCGGCAGTCGCGTCTTGGGCGTCGTTATGACCATGCTGCCTACCAAGGGACCCGATGCTTACGGCTACGGCAACTACGGGGCTTATTACGGCATGGACCAAGACAAAGTGGAAGACACCGACGGCCAGGCGTCAGAGACTGGGCGGCTCAAGTCGTCATCTAGCCGGTGAGCTTCACACTTGGGCCGAGAACGCCTTCGCATAACGGCTTCCGAATCCTGACCGTCTGCACCGGCAACATCTGTCGGTCTCCCATGGCTGAGCAGTACCTGCGCAATTCTCTGCAGATGTCGGGGGTACCCGGAATCGTCGTCGAGAGTGCCGGGACGATGGCGCAAGATGGGCAGGACATGCCTGAGCAGGCAAAGGCTCTAGTGCGCGCCTACGGTGTGGAGCCTGCTCGTCACGGGGCCCGATACCTATTCGAAGGTCATGTCGCCGGAGCCGACCTCGTTTTCGGCATGGCTCGGGAGCACCGTAGGGACGTTGTCTCGATGTTCCCTCGAGCCGCGCGTTACTCGTTCACTCTGCGCGAGTTCGCGCGACTCAGCCAAGGGATGACGCTGGCGGATCTGCTGGAGAGTGCAGAGCTCCCTGCTGACGATGTCGCGGGCAGGCTGCGCGCGGCAGTGGCGGCGGTGGCCGCGCGACGCGGAATGGTCGACGGCCCAGCCGATGTCCTCGACGAGGACGTCGTCGACCCCTACAAGCGCGACGATTCCGTCTTCACGGAATCAGGACGTCAGCTGGTTCCGGCTGCCGACGCGGTCGTACGAGTACTGACAGTCGCCTCGACGGTGACGAAAGAACAGGCACTGTCTTGAAAAAATCTAAATCAAAGGCGATGGATAAGCGGCGCAAGCGCGGACAGCGCAAACTGCGACCGCTTATCTTCGTTGCGCTCGTGCTCTTCCTCGTCGGTGACGTAGCTCTCGTCGGCTATGCCCTGCGCGGCGACGACTCAGTGGCAATTAGTGAAGAGGAGACGTCGTCCGCGAACGCGCCCGCAGTTTCGACGCCCACCGCCGATCCGGCGGATGTCGAAACAGAAACGCCACTCTCGCCGCTTGCCGCGCAGAGTTCGTACCTGGCGGTCGTCGACGGGACTACTGCGTACCGAGCGGCCGCGGGTACGTGCGCCCCGGGCAATACCGCCATTCTCGAGAAGTCGATCGACGGCGGTCAGAGCTGGAACAGCACGCCTGTGTTCACGGGCTTGGCATCCGTGTTCCGTCTCGGTGCTGTAAGTGACACGGAAGTCTTCCTCGCGGGCCTGGACGGGGCGGACTGCACGGCGACCCTCGCCACGAGTTACACGTCTGGCTCTGATTTCGTTCAAGGATCCGAGCGACTCACAGGGGCGTGGTACGTGGATCCGGCTGTTCCTGCGGTCGTGCACTCCCCGACTGGCATCGTGGCAGCCCCCTGCGACGTCGTTTCGCAGCTTGCTTCGATCGACGGCACTAACGCCGCCGTGCTCTGCAACGATCGAGACCTGCACCAGACGACTGACGGCGGCAGGACCTGGTCCGGCCCGACGTCCCTCTCGGGTGCTGTAGCCCTCGGCGAGAACGGAACTGAGTACGTTTTCGCTTCGACCGGCTCCACTGCGTGCACGGGCCTCGAGGTCAGCAGCATGACCGTGGGCGCGACAACAGCGACGGCGTTGGGCTGCGCGTCATCGGTCACCGACCCGGCGGCGACCACATCCATCTCCGGTCAGGGTCAGAATCTCTGGGTCGACGCCACGGGTCAGATTATGACTTCCAACGACGGCGGAGCCACGTGGGCTCCGTGATGCATCAGGAACTGCGCCCTCGGGTACGGCAAAGGTCTACGGACGGACGGGCGGCAGTCTCGCCTACAGACAGCACACATGGGCCGAAGCCCGAGAGGAAGACAGCGTGACCATTGACGTGAGGGGCATCAGCCCCGTTAACAGAGGGGCGCAGCTCATGTTGCGCGCCGTCGTGGATCGCTTGGGCTCGACGTTCGAGCTCTCGTCCAACCCTTGGCAAGGCGATTACGGGACGCGTGCGCGCCTCGGCCTAGGCCAAACTCTGCACCACTACAAATACCGGCGGGCGAGCGTTGCGCTCGGAAACCGTGTGCCTCGGGTCGTCGGGGAAAAGTTCGGCTTCGTGCGTGATCGTGACATCACTGCCGTCCTTGACGCTTCGGGGTTCGCCTATAGCGACTCGTTCTCGCTTGACCGCCACGAGCGCGAAGCCTTCTTCGGACGCAGATGGCAGAAGGCCGGCGTGCCGAAGGTCATGCTGCCCCAAGCATTTGGTGCCTTTAATGACCAGGCCAAGGCTGCACTGACTTGTGAAATCATCTCGCAGGCCGAGGTCGTCTTTGCCCGCGATGACGTCAGCCTGGAGTACCTCGAGGGACTGGAAAGCGGAGCACGCATTCTCCGCTCGGTGGACTTCACGATCGGACTGGTGCCCGCCTCGCTGGACACTCTCTTCGAGGAGCCCTTCGCCGCGATCGTCCCCAATGCCAAGCTCGTCAGTACGGGCACTACCACCCGCAGCCGATACATCGAGGTCCTTCGCTCCTACATGGCTGCGAGCCGCGCACTAGGGCTGCGCCCGGTGGTCGTTGTTCACGAGGACGGCGACACCGACATCGCCAACGAGTTGGCTCATTCGGAAAGCGTCACGGTTCTTGCACATTCGGACCCGCTCGTCCTGAAGGCGATGCTGGCTCAGGCCGAGATCGTCGTCGCAAGCCGCTTTCACGCCGTCGTGGGAGCTCTTGCCATGGGCGTGCCGTCCTTGGCCCTCGGCTGGTCGCACAAATACGCAGAGCTGGTCCGAGACTTCGGTGTACCCACATGGGTGACCGAGCTGGAGGCCGACGCTCACGAGAAGTTCCAAGCCATCTACGGAGACCGCGAGGGACGGCGCACGATCGCTGAGAAGAAACCGCTGTTGGTGGCGCAGGTGGACGAGATGTGGGCGACCACGATCCGCGCGATCAACTGAGACTGGGGCGTCAAGTGACTCTTCAAGAGCGACAGGACCACGAGAAGATCCGGCGAGCGAAATTACCCAGCAAGGCGTGGTCCGTCGCGCTGGTGGCAGTCCTGTTCCTCGTCGGCGTCGGCGTCGCGGCGGCCGCGGCATTGGTACCGGCCTTTGGTGTCACGGCCATCGCCATCGGGCTGCTTCTCGCTCTGCGAGTCAAGATCAAGGCTTTGGCGCTCATCCTGGTCGCCGCTTGCCTTCTGGGTCCGTCCCTCGAAGAGGGCCTGGGTATCGACGCGCTCACCTATGTCGACGAGGCGGCGTCAATCTTCCTAGGCATCATCGTTCCGATCGGCAGCAAGCTATTCGGCCGAAAGATCGTGCGACTTCCTGGGCAGAATCTCCTGCTGGTGACACTCGGGCTCGGGCTCGTCAGCTCTCTGCTGCAAGGCGTCGGCACGGCCTCCTTCGGGCAAGGGGCCTTCTTGCTCATGAAGATGCCTCTGCTGGCGTTCGGATTCGCCCAGCTGCCCTGGAACGCGCGCGACGTCGAACGCATCGCCCGCGTGATCGTCGGCGTGGTCATCCCTGTCGTCGCGTTGTCTGTCGTAGCGAATGTCTACTACGGCCTGGACTGGATTCGCGCTCTCAGCGGCAGTGGCGGCGGCGGTTACGTCGACTACCGATACGGCCTCTTGTCTTCACAGGGCTTGTTCGACCACCCCCTCATCCTGGGCAACGTCGCCGGCATGCTGGTCATGGGGGCATTCGCGACGAGCGCGCACCTCGGCCACATCCGCTTCGCACGCGCGGCGACGGTCGTTGCGTTCGTGGCCAGCCTTGCCTCTTTCCGAAGGACCGCGATCGTCGGTGTTCTGGCCGCGGTTTTCGTCGCCTGGCCGCGAAAAGCGCGTGGTGTACTCGTCGTGGGATCGTTCATCCTCATACCAGTCGCCCTCTTCGTCTTAGCGTCGGAGATCCAAGAGACCCTGACCGCGACATTGGACGAGTACGTCTACACCGACGCTCCAGCTGCTCGAACACGTCTGCTCCTCGGATCCTTCCAAGTAGCATCAGAGCACGCACCGTTCGGCGCCGGCTTCGCGCGCTACGGCAGCTATCTCGCTGGCGTCGACTACAGCCCGGAGTACATTAAACTCGGTTTCGACGGCGTTTGGGGACTTAGCAACATGCCGGGCCTGAGCGGAGCCTTCCTGACAGACACACAGTGGCCTGTTCTCATCGGCGAAACCGGCTGGATCGGCGCGGCGGCATTCGTCGGATTCCTCATCGCTATCCTGCGGACATTCCTCAGTGCAGGAAAGCGCGATGAAGCGCACTTGCAGTGGATCTCCACGTTCGGTCGAGGTGCACTGGTCGTCACCGCATTCGCGTCCATCGGACTCCCGGTGTTTACCAGCACTCCGATCGCGTCGCTCTTCTACACGATCGTCGGCATCGGCGTCGCACTGCTGAGCGCAGCGGGTGCCGAGCCGGTGAAGTCGCTTCCCCGCTTCGGCCGACGAGCCAAGCGGACCAAGGTGGTCACGAGTGGGCGTTAATGAACGCTCAGTCGTGCAGGTCGGGCCGGTCACGAGCATGCCGGGCGGCATAGCCGCCGTGATCGAGCAGTACATCCGTATGGAGCTCGGAGGCCGACGCTCCATCGCCTATGCGTCTTACTGGCCGGGGCGGCCGTTGCGCGGGCTACTCTCTGCAGGCGTCTTCCCCGTGTGGGCTCTCGTGCGCCGGCGACGCAGTTCGACCATCGTGCACGTTCATCTGAGTGAGGGAGGGAGTTTTCTCCGCGAAGGGCTCATCGTGAAGACTGCCGCGCTTCTCGGATACACCGTTGCGGCCACTCTGCACGGCGCGGGATTCGTCGACTACGTGCGCGATAGTCCGGCGTCCGCACGTCGCGTCCTGGAGGCCTGTCGCGTCGTATTCTGCCTCGGTCAGATCAATGCGGACGTCGTAGGGCTTCTGACACGCAAGACCGAGCCTGTTCGCATTCTCAATCCTGTGGACCTGCGTCGAAGAGGAACCGGACGGACGGCACCCAAGCCCACCGTCCTCTTCGGAGGAGAGGTGGGTACTCGAAAAGGGGTTGACCGACTCTTGGCCGCCTGGCCGGAAGTCCAGCGACGCGTGCCCGACGCAAGGCTGGTCGTCTACGGCCCTGTCACAGGCGAAGTCACCTTGCCCCAGGACATTGAGTACAAAGGCGTGCTCGATCGCGAGGCCCTCCGAGTTGCCCTCTCGGAGGTGACAGTTGCATGTCTGCCAAGCCGACAGGAGGTCCTTCCCATGTTCATATTGGAGTCATTGGCCGAAGGGACACCTGTCGTCGCCACTAAAGCGGGGGAATGGCGCAGTTTCGATGGTGTGGCTGACATCAGCTGGGTAGACAACGACGACGCCACTGTGGTCGCAGAGCTCAGCGAGGCGCTGATCAAGGCGCTGATCGGAGCTCACCGTGTCTCCTCTGGCACTCACGCCTGGTTGCGCGAGAACGCCTCTACCGACGCCGTTGCGAATACCCTGCGACGGACCTATGAGCGCATAAGCGAGGCATCCCGATAATGCGTGACCCCTACGACGATAAAAAGGGCCCGTCCGACGGCAAGCTCGCCATAAGCAACGGCTCTTGGGGCGCACTGCAACAGGGGGCGGCCATGGGGGCCAACTCCGTCATCGGATTGCTTCTCGTCGTGGCGCTGCCCGTCGAGCAATTCGGCGCTTACTCGTACGCCACTGCTCTGAGCGCTGTGGGCGTGGCCGTCATGAGCGGTGGCCTCGCCAGCCTCGGGGTGAAGATGCTCCTCGATCCGACCCGGGAGGCTCGGGCTACGATGACCGGACTGCTCGTGGTCCGAGAAGTACTCGCGCTGATCAGCGTGGGTTTGATCGCCCTGATCGGTCTCACGAGTTCCGACGACATCTCGGCGGCAGCCGCTCTTCTGGCGGCCTCATCGCTAGTGGCGCGCGCCTTCGACGCGCCCGAGCTCTGGTACCGCGCGGCCATGAAGACGAAGGCCGTGGCGTGGCGGCGGCTCACCGTCACTGTGCTGTTCTTCATGGCTCGCCTCGTCGCGATCTTTTACTTCCAGAATCTTTGGATCTTCATCGCGCTTTTCGTGGCAGAGGCCGTCCTATCGAGTGGCGCGATCTTCATCAAGTTCCTGACCGACAAGTCAGCGGCGGGCTTTGGCCGGGTCTCAGCTCGTGACTCCCTCGGACTGCTGAAGGAGTCCTGGCCGCTGCTCATCTCTGGCATCGCCAATCAAGCCAACCTCCGCTCGGACGTCATCGTGATCCAAGCCGTCCTAGGTGCCTCAGCGGTAGGCGTTTACTCGGCGGCGGCTCGCATGAGCGAACTGGCCTTCTTCATACCCGTAGTTTTTATGAACGCCACCTTGCCGCTCCTGCTCAAGACGAGACGCGTCGAGGGTGCGAATAGTTCGGCGTACCGATCGGCTCTGCAGCGCTCCTACGACGGCGCCTTCTGGCTGGGCGTGGTGGTGGCCGTTGCGGCGGCGACAGCCGGGACATTCGTCATCCGAACGTTCTTCTCCGACGTCTACGGGCCATCCGTTCCCATCCTCTGGATCCTCGTCATCGCCTGCCCATTTGTCTTCATGGCGGCCGTCTACTCCAAGTGGATCATCGCTGAAGGAATCTTGTGGGCCTCCGTCGTGCGCCACACGGTAGGGGCTGTCGCGAACATCAGCCTCAACTTGGCGTTGCTTCCCATCATCGGGATCCAGGCGGCGGCCATATCTACCGTGAGCTCCTACATCGTGGCAAGCTACTTGAGTTGTTTCCTAGGCCGCCGTTCCCGACTGGCAGGCCTCCAGATGACCTTGGCCATGATCGCGCCGGTCCGCTACACAATGGCGTGGCTCCATGATCGCCGACCGTAACACCCACGAAAGTGAAGAAGTCATGACTGCATCCAAGGTTTCTCGCGGCGGTGCCCTCGCCCGTGGGCGCGCTGCCGTGCGCGCCGCTAAGTCCGCTGTACGTGTCGCGAGCGGCCCCCTGGCCCGTGAGGGCCGCTTGGTCCGTGCCGGGATCGATCGTTACGAGGGCCATTCCAATCGTTCTGAGGCGGTGTACCAACTGCGCAGAAACGTGCATATGCTCGAAAAGGGTTTGACTATGCGCCCTCGTCGTCCCGTTTTCGGCATGGACTATATCAAGCAGACCGTCGAGACCTTCGTAACGCTTCGGGGTCGTGTAGACAGCCCACTCGGCCGTGACGAGACACTTTGGATGAATTCGGTCCTGGCGGACTACTTCGACGCCACACGGGAAGCGAGCGACGACCGGCTCAAGTCGTTGGAGGCGACCTTCGTGGCCTCCGGGACGGGAACATCCGACGAACGCAGTCACGGGCCGCACCATCCTGAACTTGCTGCCTCGCCTGTCGAACCTGAGAACCTCCTTGCCCTGGCCCGTGGGCGACGCTCAGTCCGATGGTTCCAGCCGCGTCCTGTCTCCCGAGACATCGTGGACCGGGCGATGGCGGTCGCAGTCGAGGGGCCCACAGCGTGTAATCGGCAGCCCTATCGTTACTTGGTGTTCGATGACGCAGCGAGCGTCAAGAAGGTCGCCGCCATTCCAATGGGCACCCGGGGTTATGCGGATCAGCTGACCGGGATCGTCGTCGTCGTCGGGGACATGTCTGCATTCTTCGATCCGCGTGATCGCCACCTCATCTATATCGACGGATGTCTCGCCAGCATGGGACTCATCCTGGGTCTAGAAAGCGAGGGGGTCGGCACGTGTGTCATCAACTGGCCCGATATGCCCGAGAAAGAGCGTGAGATGCGGGACCTCCTGCACCTGGCCGAGTATGAGAAGGTCATCATGCTCATCGCCTACGGCTATGCGGACCCGGAGGGGCTCGTCCCCTTCTCGGCCAAGGCTGAATTGGGCGAGGTACGCAGCTTCGTGCAGCTGCCCTAGATGGTCACGCCGGACGAACAGACGCCTCACGCGGCTGCTTCTGAAAACCAACGACCCGATGTTCGACCCATAGTCGTGACAGTCGCGACGTACCGCCGCCCACGGCTTCTCGCGGAGCTGCTGCGCTCGCTGGAATCGATGTCCTCGAAACGCACCTTCCGCGTAGTTGTCGTCGACAACGACGCCGACGCGAGTGCTCGCGAGGTCGCGCTCTCGAGTGCCCTCGAGGTCACCTACGTCGTCGAATCCGCACCCGGTATCGCAGAGGCTCGAAACCGAGGGCTCGACGAAGTCACCTCAGCTGATTCGGCCGTCGTGTTCGTCGACGACGACGAAAGGGTTGCGGTCGATTGGCTGGACAAACTGGTGGACGGTTGGCGCGAGCAGGGTACGGAAGTCGTGACTGGACCCGTGGTGTCCGTCTTCGCCCCGGATTGCCCTCGATGGATCGTCGACGGTGGATTCATTCAGCGGCCCCGACACCGGACGGGCACGCGAATCTCGACTGCCGCCACGAACAACACGCTCCTGTCGGTGGCAGCTTGGGAATCGGCGGGCCGACCGCGATTCGATCCTTCATTCTCCGAGACAGGGGGTAGCGACACGGCCTTCTTCACGCTGTTGGTCCGCGGGGGGGCACGCATCGCCTGGATCGACGAGGCTCTCGTAGAGGAGGACGTGCCGGCTGATCGTGCGACATTCCGGTGGATCTGGCGGCGGGCTGTTCGTGGCGGCAATGTGCAGGCCCGTGTGCAGTCGCTCGGGACGCGACGAGGAGCCATGGCGGCGCGCGTGGCCGCTTCGTTGCCCTATCGCGCTGTGCGCTTGGTCTCGGGACTTGTCTGGTACCGCCGTTTGCGAGCCGAAGACCTCATCCCACTCGCCTGGCAATGCGGCCTCGTGGGCGGTCTCTCGGGCCGTCTCATCAAGGAGTACAAGCGCTCATGAACGATGCGGTCGTTTCAGTGATTCTGGCCTGCCACAATGCGGAACTCACACTGGCCACCACCTTGCGCAGTCTCGCAGAGAGTGATTTCATTCAGTTCGAAATCATCGTCGTCGACGATGCTTCTGAGGATGGATCGGCCGCAATCGCACGTGAGGCTCTTCGAGCCTTTCCGATATCGAATCTCGTCGAACTGCCGGAGAACGTCGGCGTTGCCGAAGCACGCAACATTGGGTTGGCGCGGGCTCAAGGCGAGTATGTCTGGTTCGTGGACGCCGATGATGTCATGCCCGCGACGGCGTTGCGAGACCTCTATGGGGCGGCTCAACAGTACGACGCCGATATCGTCTTCGCCCGAGCGACCGAGACCGACGCATCGTTGGATCGCGTCATTCCTATTGATGGCCTAAAGCTCACCGAATCAGTGAGGCTTTCCGTCGAGGAAGTCTTTGTCGCCGTGTCGAAGGGCCAAATCCGGGGTTTTTTGTGGAGCAAACTATTCCGGCGGTCGCTTTTGCCAGACAACCTGTTCCCGGCGATCCGATCGCAGTCCGACTTCATGGGCCTCATGAAGGCGCTCGAGCAGTCACGAAATTTCGTGGCTATTCCTGCTTTCGTCTACGACTACGTACGTTCCGCCGAATCGATTACGACGCGAAGAGATTCATTGTCGCCGCTCCTGCAATGCGAACGCGCCTTCTATGAGACCGCCGCTGCGCGTGGTGTCGACCTGTCCCCGTCCGACCGCGCCTTTTATAGCGGAGGGCTGACTCTCCTGGCAGGCCTAGACAGCGCACTCCGAACTCACAACTGGGCAAATCTGGATCGTAGTCTTGTTCGCCATGAATTTCGGCGACTGAGCGTCGGCAGCATTGCAAGCGTCATGCGGAGCCAACCGCGTTTGGGAGCTCGCATCGCGCTCGCGCGGGTATCGCTCACTCTCTACGCCGGCGTGTATCGCATCGGCAGAGCGGTACGAGGGCTCGCACTGTCTCGCCCGGGCGGCCTCGCCGGTGAAACAGCGGCTAATTCTTAAGTCGAACGGACGCGCCAGACGCGGCGATGAGGTCGTCCGCTTTGAGGTCGGGGGCCTCAATAACAGCCCCTAGGCCAGTGCTCTCGATCTCGCGTGCGAAATCGAGCTGATGGTCGTCGACGTGCTCGTTGCGTGCAAACCGACGGGGGATGATCACTGGTCGCACGCCTGTGTCGAGGCAATCGAGAATGGTACCAACACCGCCGTGAGTGACCACGACGTCAGCTTCTCGCATAGCTGCTCTCACTTCGAGGTAGCCCATGCTGTCGAATATGCGCCCGGGCATATCTGTTCGTGTCGTGCTCCCCGTCTGCCAAACCGTACTCTCGTCGGCGAGACCCGTTGCGAGGACTGCGTCTACAAGTCTGTCGAAGCGGTAGGGGGCGATTGTGCCCAATGTGACGAACAGGCGCGGTCGGGGAAGGGTGGATGCTGACGGTGCCGCCTCATATCCTTGCAAGACGCTCCCTGCGTAGGCCCACCGGTCATCTGCCCAAGCCTGCACTTGCGTGCGAAGTCGCGTCCCGGGCACTCTCTGAAGGAGTGCTCCAGTGAGGGAAGGGCCGCGGGTTCTCGCAATGCTCTCCACATAGAGAAGCCGCGTTCGTGTCGCGAGGCCTGCCAGTGAGGCGGATAGAGCCACTGCGGCACCTGTGCTGATCATCCCGTCGACCGGACGACGGAGAAGGGATCGACGGATCAGACGCGCGACGCCCAGGACGCCCCGCCAATCGCGAGGCGACACGTAGGGGACGTATGTGACCTCGAGCCCTCTCAGCAGGTCTCGGCTCTGAGGGGTGTCGAAAGTCACCCAGACGGCGTCTTTCGCGTCGCCCCACATCTCCACGAGACGGTGCAGCTCGACGAGGTGCCCCCCAGTCGACGCGATGAAGAGGAATCGGCCCTCGGCTAGCTCGCTCTTCTCAACCAACCGACGAAACGCAGCAGAGGATGAAGGGCGGCGGGTTGAGAGCAAAATAGGCTTCCTGTTACTTCGGGAGGGGTTACAGGTGTCGGTGAGACGGTGGTCAGTAGGCGCCGTGCCCACCGAGGACCGCGCGTGCAGTGCGGCCCAGCAGAATGAGATCGTTCAGCACGGACCAGTTCTCCACGTAATAGAGATCGAGCCGAACCGAGTCTTCCCAGGAGAGGTCGCTTCGACCGCTCACCTGCCAGAGTCCGGTGATACCGGGTCGGACGAGAAATCTGCGGAAGTTGTGCTTCTCGTAGGCCTTGGTCTCGGCGTCGAGAGGAGGACGTGGGCCAACGAGAGACATGGTGCCGTTCAAGACGTTGAAGAGTTGCGGCAGCTCATCGAGGCTGTACCGGCGGAGGAAGCCGCCCACACGCGTAATTCGTGGGTCTTCTTTCATTTTGAACAAGACCTGGTTGCCGGCGTCCTGTTGCTCTTGCTGCAGCTTGGCCAGTTGCGCTTCGGCATCGGTCCGCATGGAACGGAACTTGAACATCGTGAAGGTCTCGCCACCGAGGCCTACGCGTTGCTGTCTGAAGATGATGGGCCCACTCGATGTCGTGGCGACGGCGAGCGCGATAGCGAGCAGAACAGGAGAGAGGAACAGCACAGCTAGGCCGGCCGTGATGCGGTCGATGGCCGTCTTGGTCCACGCCTTGCGCCCGGCGAAGACAGGCGACTCGACGTGGATGAGTGGCAAGCCAGCCACGGGCCTCGTATGCATCCGCGGGCCAGCAATGTCGGTTAAAGCGGGAGCTACGATCAGCTGCGTCCCTGACTCTTCCAGTGACCAACCGAGTTGCCGCACGGCTAGGGGTGACAACTCATCACTGCTCGTCACGATGACGCAGTCGACCCGGTGTCGAGCGAGGACCGACGTTACATCGTTCAAGCCCCCGGCGACGGGCACTGAAGCCTTGCCTATGCTGCTGCCCTGGGTGCCGTGAGGCAGGCAAGCCAACACAGGCCGGTAGCCCGCGGACGGCTGTCCCGAAAGATGATCAGCGAGGTGCTCGACCGAGTGGCGTGACCCGACGAGGAGGGCCTTAGCCGAGTACTGCCCTACTCGTCGTTGCGCGACCAGCCACTGACGCCATCCCCATCTTGACATCACAAGCCCGACGGCAGCGACGGGAAAAGCAGTTAGCACGAAGCTGCGGCCCAGGTCGAGACGAAGCACCACAGCAACGATGGCGAAGACGCCAAACAGCATGAGAGAGGACTCAAGGACACGTTTGTACTCCAGGGTGCCCTGGCCGATGATGCGAGAGTCACGCGTGCCGTAGGCCGTCAGCACGAGTAGCCAGGCTCCCAACAGCAGAACGCTGACGACGGTGTGTCTGGTCGCTAATTCGCCCCAGGCGAGGCGGTCGGACAGCGAGCCCTCGTTCATCGCATACCACGTGAGTTCGCCGGTCACGACAGCGATCAGGATGATCAGAGTGTCCGTCAGCGTGAGGCGACGCGCGTAATTCCGCGCCCAGGGTGCTGGGGCATCACCAACGAGGCCGTGGCGCAACGTTGAATCAGCGGAAGCAGTCGTCAACAGTCCTGTCCCCCTCGGGCAGTTCTTGAATCAGCACCCACGGATTCGGACCGATGGGTCAGGTGCTACGCGTAACGAGCAGGTCACCCGCAGCGTTAACAACCCTAGAAGTTCATAGTAATGATCTTAGGTCGCCAACGAGAGAGGTTAGCGCTGTATAGCGAGGGCTAGCTGCAGTCGGGGTACACGGAGTACCAGAGCGCTGGCGAGAGTTCACAGGCCCCAGAATCGTGGTCTACAGGGAAGGCAGGTAGGCCTCCAGCGTGTCGTTCGCGAGCGCATCGCGAAGGCCAGCCATCTGTCCTCCCGCCTGGAGGACGACTGATTGGCCGCCGATCATGCCCGTCCCAGAAGTCGGGATCGTGAAGAAATGGATGTTCTCGTTCTTCACATCTCGCAGGCTCACGCCCAAGGATGCGATCGCGCCCGAGTCGAGCGTGTCGTCCACCGTCAAGTAGTCAGAGACCGAGCCGACGAAGTTGGTGATGGCGCCAGGATTAGTCAGTGTGTCCCGCGAGATCAGTTTGTCCGCGATGGCTTGTAGGAATCGCTGCTGGTTCTCGACCCGGGTGTAATCCCCGTCCGTGAACGAGTAGCGCTCGCGCACGAAGTTAAGCGCGTCTGTGCCTTCGAGGTGGTTGGTACCGACCTCAATCTGCGTCCCGCGGGCCTTGAATGCCTTGTCGCTGACGACGTCGACGCCTCCGATGGCCGTGGTCATGCCAGCGAAGCCTTCAAAATCGATGATCGCGACGTGGTCGATACGGGCACCGGTCAGCTGCTCGATCGTTTGTACCGTCAAGGGCGACCCCCCGTAGGCGAATGCGGCATTGATCTTATTCTCGCCCTTACCGGGGATGGGCACCCAGAGATCACGCATGATCGACATTACGTAGACGTTCTGACGATCGGCGTCGATGTGCATCAACATCATGGTGTCCGTGCGCTGGTCAGACGATGACGCGTCGTCAAGGTCCGTCGCGTCGCCGCGGGAATCGGAACCCATGAGGAGGATGTTCATCGCGCCGTTCGCCGAGGCGGTCGGCCGCGTGGACTCCTCGGGGAATGCCTGCGGCAACGTGGTCGTGCCGTTGTCGAAGGTTCGTGCCAGGTTCATCGCGTAGAGGCCTGCTACGACGCCCAGGACGACCAGAATGCCCACCAGGATCGACGCCACGACGATGAGCGTCTTCACCGGGCGCGACAGGCGCTTCTTGCGGCCGCGCCGGGTGGGCTGGTCGTCGTCGCGCTTGTTCTGCTCGTCCGGGCCGAAGTCGAAGATGTCGGTCATGTGA
>Ga0265797_10005273_pt1 | contig 18974 bp, 20 predicted proteins | sample P2T30metagenome_FD_192433 | JGI IMG/M metagenome (GOLD analysis project Ga0265797, IMG submission 192433) | Plant litter microbial communities from East Loma Ridge, Irvine, California - P2 T30 | ecosystem: Environmental > Terrestrial > Plant litter > Unclassified | place: USA: California... | reverse complement strand
GAGGTTGAAAGCCGGTATATAGATGGAATTAGGGTTGTGATCGATCCTCGCGCAATCATCCAGATAAAAAAGAAGTGTTGATTACGGAATGTAAAGATTGGAATTAGAAGTATCTTTCGCACATCTACAACTTCTCGTCACATAGTTGTAGTGAGGATAGCGAGTTGGAAGATGGGAGAGCCGCTCGATTTTGTTGTTGATGGTCATGACGAGCATTGTACCAGCGAAAATATTCCCAACCACCAGAGCTGCCAACAATCAATCTTGCTTGACCGAATTGCTTGACTTGATTGCAATATTGCAATTCAATCAAGCCAAGCTGCTCTCATTGAAAACTGCAAGCAATCCAAGCAACATAGTGAAGATTGATTGACTCGATTAACCAGGTTGTTCTCTAAATAACACAGAGCTATATTATTAGCAACTTAGTAAGGTTTTTAATAAATCTATTTAATGCTAGGCTAGTAATCATGCAATACTTCTCTAGTGCTGTATTTGGCTTACTAAGCGCCAAAAGTGACCACCTAAACTTCGTTCTCTCAGCCACCTCATGTTAAGAGGAGTGAATGTTCCTTCAATACCTCTCACTTGATTGGCAGCCTTACAGTACACAATCTAATTAATCTGCAAGTAATCTGCAATCAATCAACGCCTAAAATGCTATCAATTAACTTAACTCAAGCAAGCTCTTTAAAAAACATCAATCAAGCTAACTTTTGAAGCGCGGATTGATTGAGTTGATTGTTGGCAAGTCTGCCAACCACAAAGAAGACGCAGAAAGTAATATCGAAGACGCGTTACGTATAGACGTTCTGTGTAAAAGTCTTGGAAGGTCCTAGAGGCATCCGCGGGTGATGAATGCAATCTTCCGTAATGACTAAATGAATTGGAGTGAACATGGAACGCCCACGAATTATTAAAGCTAAGATAAAAAATGATGTGTATGGCAGATTGCACACAAATGTAAGTTTTTGATCATCCCATACCGGACTTCCCAGTCTCATTTGGATTCAGAGACTCTCAACGTTCTCTGCAAGCGGATGCGTGCACTTGATGTTACCTGCGAAAGGCTGTGTCGGCCTGCTCTTCTACTTTGACTATCAACAGGTTTCGCATCAATCGTCTATCCATGCTCTCTCAGACCTTCTCGATTGCTACGCTTTCAACACTAACATCCGAGCCGATATCCTTATTCTTGGGAGTTCGGAAAAAGACAACAAAGGCGAGGCCCGCGGCTCCAGTGATTCCAAGTAGCAACCAAAAGCTGGCTCGATAACCATTCATCAAGGAACTTACTACAGTTGCATCTTTAGTGTAACTCTTCGCAGTAGCATTGGCCAAGGCAAGTAAAACTGCGCTACCGGTCTGGTAGGCAACCATCAACATAGCTGTGGCTTGACCATGCTGCGCCTCGGGTATGGTAGCAAGAGTACGCTCCTGCGCGCGTACCACTGCAGGTGCATTTCCGAAGAGGTAAAGCAGGGCAAAACAGATAATGTAAGCCCGATGGGCATCTAGCTGCAGTAGGCCCCAGGGGACTAGGAATCCAGCTGTCCACATGTATGCACCGCCGATTTGCACTCGGACTGAGGTGCGAGAGGCGAGGAAATTCCCCAACGCCCCGGAAACAGTTGATGCAACTGCTGCTGGCTGCAACACTGTTAGAGTCTGGTACTCCTCCATTCGAAACAAATAAGTGCCCGAAACTCACCAAGAGATAGAGTGCTGAACGAATCACTGATAGGTGAAGGCAGTTCAAATAGACTTGCGTGACCAGCAGGAGCCAAGTAGCAAAGCCACCCCCAAATATGACAAAGGTCAACAGCATGAGCATCATGTTGCGATCATAAATGAAAGGTTTCGGAAGAATGGGATTGTCGATGCGACGCTCATAAACAGGGAAACTTATTACGAGCAGCGCCCCCAAAATGATGGTGACGAGAATTTCGGGACTGGTCCAGCCACGATTTCCGCCATCATCAATGCCATAGATGAGCATTGGAAGGCCCGTGATGATCAAACCGAGGCCAACTATGTCGAACTTCTTCGTCGGGTCGGCGGCAGGCTTGGGGAACATGGGGACGACGAAAAAGCCAACAATGCAGAGAAAACCGTTCATAGCTAGAACTAGCCAGAATAGTGCACGCCATCCTGCTGGTGATTCTATGCAAGAAAGTTAGAAATGTTTTTGGTACCGCTGAAGCTATTGCGACTGACCGACGAGGAGTGCACCAAGAATCATGCCGGAAATCATGCCTAGAGGTCCACACATAATGAGCAGCGACAGTCCTTTCGTACGCTTTTTCTCATCAGCGAACAGATGAGTGATGATGGGAGGTCCAGTAGCCGTCTAAAGTATCGCAAACAGTATGTTAGCTTCTCTCTAGCCTTCTCTCAACATCATGACACAACTCACGCTCATTGCAGCACCTATGCCACAAAACACCCGCCCAACAATGAGCCCGTATCGGTTCGGCGTTGCAGCACATAGCGCACTCGCCCAGGTCAAAAACCCAGTTCCGAAAAGGAAACCAAAGCGCAGTCCGTACTTGTCGACAATGGCACCAGATATAGGGAGAATGGTGGCGAAAGCGAGGTTGTAGCCAATTAACACCCAGTTGACGTCGAAGGGTGTCATGTCGAGCGACTCCATGATGGCGGAAAGCCCGAAATTGACCATTGTTGACTGGAATGTATCAATGTACATGGCCATACACGCCATTGTCGTGACGGCCCATGACAGGGTTTCCGATCTGGTAGCTTGGTTCTCAGCCCTCAACCACGAGGGCGTTGGGATTGACAACATGGTGTGATTAATAGCGGTGAAACCGAGGGGAAAAAAGCGCTGATATGGCTGGAGAAGTAGAGCAACGGCAAATACAAGAGGGTATAGAAGATCCGTGTCGCAGTAGAAGTCGCAGAGTTCGAGATTCGACAGCCCCACCGGAGACTTTGGCGGAAACTTTCCGGAGACAAGTTGGAGATAGTCCACTCGAGGGAATAACCTTGAATGACGAAAGGGGAAGCGACGCCTTCCATTGGGAAGCTGCTGAGTCCGCTTAGTAGGGCTAGACCTTTTTGAGGTCGGCTTCCGACCTTTGCGCTTAAGTCAGTTCTCAACGTGCATTGCTCGTGACACTTCTTGTGGAGAACATCGTTCCGAGTTGCATAATATTGCAGATCGTGCGGCTTTCATAGCCCTCCATTAGAGCTGTTCAATGCTTCCGACCATTGAGAGGGAGCTTTAGTCGTAGGCGTATGGCTTTTTCGTAAGACGCTTGGGTACCATAGGCACATCAAGGAGGTAAGGGCCTAACGGCGACAGTGTTGGAGGACAGTGATATAAGTCATAAATATTGACGCAGTTACGGCGCAATTATTTCGTAAAAATTTGGGTAGCGTAGGTGATTTTGATATGTATAAAAGTGCGGTAGCGAAGACACAAATAGGCGCTTCGATTGTGATACGTTTCCACCTCATATATACACATGAACCGGCAGCACCCTCTCACAATTCACTCTGGGTACGAGCGTGGTTCATCATCGCGCAATAAATAGTAAAGGAGACCGCTTCAAACTTGAAACTTGAACAATTACACATGACCGACAATGGTACCAGACCTCCAAAGAGCCACCATTACATCTTTACGGTAAAACAATAGACACTGGTTCGAAACAAAGAAGAAATGTAAAGAAATCCCAAACGCGATCCAGATGGGCCCGCCTTCAAGCCGAGACAGCCTTCGTCTGCTTCTCCCACATTGACTTGTACCTCCCACCAACCGCCAACAACTGCTCATGCGTCCCTCTCTCAACAATATGGCCCTGGTGCATAACGATGATCTGGTCCGCATCGGTAATAGTCGACAAGCGATGTCTAAAACCCATATTAGTAATTTAGTACACCAAAAGAAAAAGCGCTTTAGACAAAGACTTACGCGATAGCAATAGTAGTCCTCCCTTTACAAGCAGTTTTCAACGAATCCTGGATCAAACGCTCAGTCTGCGAGTCCAGCGAAGCCGTCGCCTCATCCAGCAGCATAATCTGCGGATGCTTGAGAACCGCACGCGCGATAGCAATACGCTGCTTTTCGCCGCCAGAGAGTCGGAGACCCCTTTCGCCAACATTGCTGTTGTAACCATCGGGGAAACTGATAATCTTCTCGTGGATACTGGCGACTTTGCAGGCGGCCTGGACGTCTTCGAAAGATGCGCTGGGGTTCGAATACTTGACGTTGTAGAGGATGGTCTCGTTGAAGAGAATTGTGTCTTGCGGCACGACGCTGAAGTGTGTACGCAGTGTTGCCATGGTGATGTCGCGCACGTCGATGCCATCGATCTGGACGCTTCCTCCATCGACCTCGTAGAAGCGGAAGAGGAGCTTGAGGATAGTCGATTTTCCACTCCCGCTTTCGCCGACGATGGCTGTTGTGGTGCCGGGCTGGACTTCGAAGCTGACATTTGATAATGTGGGTTTCCGCTTATCGTAGGCGAATTCGACGTCGTTCAAGGTTATTCTGCCCGAGCATGTGTTCATGGGCTTTGCGTGCGGGCTGTTCTGGACCTGAGGTGTGATCTTGTACTGCAACACGTAGGTGTTAGCTTTTGTATCGTTCGCGTGGACCATGAAGTCAAAACTACTTACCAGAGCAAGCATGCGCTCGGCATCTACCATGTTGTTTTGCACTTGAGTATAGAAGCTTCCGAAGAAGTTCAACGGTGCCTGTAGTTGAGCCAAGTACGTTAAGATCGTAACAAACATGGCGACCTTGTATATGCCCTCGGAGATCTGAAACGCTGCGAGAAGACATGTGAGGAGAACGCCGACGACGAAAATGAAATTTTGTACGGCGTTTAGTGCATTCAAGGAGAAAAACACAGAGTACTCTGCTTCCTGGAAGTATTTCACTAGGCGTTGGAATTTGGAAAGCTCGAGCGGCAAGGCACTGTTGTGGTGCACGGTCTCGTACGACATGATAGCATCGGTTCTGTGCAGGATGTCAGTGCGGACGATATTGGGAAAAGGGTTGCGGTGGACTTACTTGGCGGCATCCATCTCACGATCCCGTGTCGCAGCTTCGCGTCTTGCTCGGCCACGGTACTTGGCCATGTAGATGGTGATGAAGAGGTAGAACCACATGACAGCAACAACGATGATTGCGTAGAAAGCGTCCAAGAACACGAAGAAGTACACAGCCGCAATAGCGAGATCGAACACCATAGGAAACAGCTGAAACACAAGGCCGTCCAAGAAAGTGTTGATTGCGCTGCCTTTGCTCAGTGCGCTGATGACTTCACCAACGCGCTTGCTCAAATGAAAGTCTAGCGAGAGTTTCATGACGTGCTCGAATGCGGCTACGGTAAGCCGGCGATAGGCCGATTGGCTGATGGGAATCCAGAGTATGGCTCGAAGCGAACCGAGGACACCTTGCTGGCCTTGCAAACTGCGGTACACGACGTACAACATGATATCCTTGAGTGGCAGTTGGCCTTTGCCCAGATGCTCTACTAAGATACCAAGCTGATGCGGCACCATGATGTTGATGGCTCGCTGAGCGATCAGCAGTCCAAAACAGAACACGGCCCATGCTTGTAGGATATGGTCGTCAGAAGGCCTCTTTCATGTAAGTCCGCGCTGACGTCTCGGTCTGGGTGGAAGAAGAGCTTACCAGAGATATGGAATGAGATCACGGAATCCGGCCAGGTAGTCAAAAGCGGATACGGTTTGCGCATCCTTGGACCCTTGTGGAGGGGCCGCTGGTGTCGAACCATAGTGAACGCTTTGTTCTGGACTGAGCAGAGACTCTGTCTCGCTATCGGAATTGGACTCGTCGACTACACGTCTGCTAAAGACGAAGAGTATTGCCATTACGCCCAGAACCACAATTCTCGCGGCTCCCAGTGCCTCGCATGCAATTGAGAAGGCGTTGTGGTGTATATCCGGCGCGTTCCTGGCGCTGATAAAGCATATGAATAGGATGCCTGCCTCGTATGCGATGCTGAGAAGCCATGTCTGGAAATTGGGACGGTTTGGCGAGTAGGGTAGGTCCGGATCTGGAAGGAGTGAACTGCAGACGATCAACAATATCGAGATGATTCCGCCCTAGAAAGAAACTGTTAGCGATTTTTAGGCTTTGCAGGGGTGGGTTGTCGTACCAAGTATGCCTCGCCACTAAAGAGTGGACCAGGAACGTGTTTCAAGGAGCCGTATGCTGCAAGACCCGTATTAACAGCCTGTTCAAACATTCATGTTAGCGGAGGACGGTTTTCAGTTTCAGTTCTATACTCACAAGCAGAACAGCCAAAATACAATGAAGTAAAAGTAAAGACTTGTCCGTCCGCGCTATGCGCCGGCGATTGAAACTTTTGTCGCTAGGCACATCCGTCTTGTACAAGGCATCATAACAATTGGCGACAAGCGACACCAATAGAAACGCAACAGGATACGACCAAAGCACTGCGCTCAGAAATTTTGGCTCCATGATCGGTCGCGGGGTAAAGAACGTGTTGTAAGTCGACAAGGAGAAAAGCTGTGGGGGATCAGAAAGAAAAGAAACAGTAACGAACGACGACATAGATGGGGCCCAGAAGCATGACAGCACCGGAATAGGAATGTATAGTATACGGATAGCAGTACTAGTGGCAATGCAAGGTTGGTGTTGCTTGGTAAGGTGGTCGGGAGTGTGGGGCGTGGCATCATCGGCTTCCGACAATGATCATCGAAAGCCGACCCTGTCACTTCCACAAATCCAGACCACCATCGCGAAGTCACAGTAGCTTTTTTCTCCACAGCGAGAACGTACCGCGTATCACAAACACAGACAAAAGATTCTGGGATAGCGTATATAGAAATCAATCGTATTCCCACATCACTCATGTCGCATAAAGACAAGCACTCTAATTCCCAATCGTCGGCGCAAACTCCAGGATCTTGCGAACAGCCGGACGGCTCAACATGCGATCCGACCACGCCTTGATCCGGGGCCAATCTTCAATCTTGACCTGCATGAACTCGAACATGTACGGCATGGCAAAAGGCAGGTAAGCCAAGTCAGCCACGGTAGGGCGATCCTTTAGCGCAACGTATATCTGCCCGGGTTCGGATAGGCGCTTTTCCATAATGTCCCATTGCTTCAGGACATTGGCGTACAGCCTAGTGAGTCGGTCTGGTTAGAATCGGGAAAATCGGGTTCCAGATTGGGGAAGGGGGAGGCTAGACACATACTTATCGATAGCCTTTGGCAATTTCTCGTCGTGGACGGCGTAGAAGTACAGCCAGTACTTTGATGTCGCTCTGGAATATGCCCCGTTAGCTGCACAATGTGGACAAGGGAGGGTGAATATGCGCACCCGAGCCCGGCTGTTTGGTACGCGAGCCATGATAAGATGTTTCCTTTTTCGTACTGCGTCTTTCCATGCCATAGACCTTCTTTGTCGTACGTATCCGCTAGGTACTGCAAACAGGCTGTGCTCTCGAAAACATAAAGGTCTTGCTTTGTTTCTGCGTCTTGGTCGCGGATTGTGGGGACGTAGCGCTCGGGATGCACACTATGGTACCATTCGTCTTTGGTTACCACGACTGAGATGTCGTAATCGATACCAAGCTCCTCGGCTAACATCAACACTTTCATGTAGTTTATGTAAGACGTTTTGGTGGCTACGCGATGCGATTAGCATAGTGATCGTATGGAACTCTTCGAATTGCTGTGTACCTTTGACGACATAGAGGATCGGCTTTCCATCGTAAGGAACGTTGCCTTCCTTGACAGCGGGGAATGTCTTGTCCGTAGAATCCATCTTGTGGGATGATTGTTGATTCATAACCCTGTTCTTGTTGTGTAGATGCTTTTATGACATGACATAATGCTCCATTCGGCTTCCGACCAAAACAGTGTCACTAGTGGCAGCGTGACCTTGCACAAGTTGAGGTATGAAATGGTTCATAATACTTGTGAAATGTCCCAGAGAATGCTGTATATCCCTTAGAAAAACACGATAGCAAAATGGGCTTCCCACATCTACCGCGATCTCTTCTCAGAGGTCATTATGCTCACACGCTTGTTTTGGCAAGAGGAGTGGGCGAGATGTAGCAGCGCACCTCGCCAAACCCCTGCAACACTCGAGCACTCGGGTGCCGATGAAGGCTGTGAGTAATCGTCTTTCCAGGATTGGTACTGATGCTGAGCTTTATCATTCGCTAGTCTCAAATCCATGACTATGATGCTTTTGTAGCCATCGAAAGCCCATGTCCCCAAACTTTGTTCTCGAACTTTATCTTGCGTTTTATTAACTTCGAACTCTAAATGTTAGTCCACGATATCGTAGGCGGCACCAGTACGCTGGATCCAAAGCATCTAGCTTTAGGACTCAGCGTCACCACCTTAGTTACCATCGCTCTACTCAGAGCCCGTGCTTTCCTTAGCGAAACAATCGTAAAGGTGCTTTCAGTTGTTTGCAACGTACGTAGAAATTATCTACAAAGCTGTGCAAGAAAGAAACTTACAAAACATAGTGGTATCTACACTGGGCGAATCCGATTAAAGACGAGCATGGCAAGAAGAGTTTGCCATCCCTGCCCTACATATGGCCGAATGGCAACGGAGACGTTGCAAAGTTCCTACAGGGTCGCGAAAACGCCGAAGAATGGCATAAGTCGCATGGATCTACTTACAGAATCTGGTCCGGATCAGTGTCCGAGGTGTAAGTTTCCCTCTCCCACCCACATGTGTAATTTACTGATAAGTGCATTCAGTGTTGTCTCGAACCCCAATCATCTGAAGGAGCTCTTCAAAGACTCTGATCAGCATTACAAAGCCGTCAACAATGATTCCGGGTACCTGATGAGCAAGATCCTTGGTCAATGTGTGGGTCTGCTTAGCGGCAAGTCATGGCAGAGCCTGCGCTCCCAAATGGAAATTCCATTCACGCATATGGCCATATCGAACGAAGCAGCCGTCATCCGAGAGCAAACCCGAAAGTTCGTTGAGCAACTGCGCAATAGCGGAGATTTTCGCAACGGCGTATTCGATCCGGCCAAGGACATCAGCTTCTACCCTTTTCTCGTTGTAGCCACCGTGTTGTATGGCGACCTTGACGCAGAAGATATTCGATGGCTCAGGAAGATTGCGCCAGTGCGTCAGAAGCTCTTCACCTTTGTTATCAAAGGCGGCATGGCCCGGTTCTCGATTTCCAAGTTCCTTCCCACTACGGCAAACAGACTTCTAGACGAGTTCCAGTGGGAGTGGCTGAGCTTCAACGAATCCGTCTACAAGAAGGCCAAGGATAGGGGAGCAGTGACTCCCATGGTCAAGCTTTGGGAAGACTGCCAAGCGGGCAAGGTTTCTCAGACACAGGTAAGGACAAGTGCATGGCTTATTTGGCCCTGTACCTAACCTTGACAGTTGCTACAAACCCTGGACGAGTCACTTTTCGCAAACCTAGACGTCACAACGGGCGCGATCTCATGGAACTTCATTTATCTCGCGTCGTCGCCCGAAGATCAAGCCAGGCTTTTCGAGGAGGTTGAGAGAGAGGGTGAAGGGGATGATTCTCGGTGGGACGCATACATTGCTAGAGGCGATACATTTCTTGCGGCCTGCATCAACGAATCGTCTCGCCTACGGCCTGTCGCACGTACGTGTATAGCGAAAGTATATTCTGGAATCCTGAATTAACGTCATGTTACAGCCTTCTCGATTCCCCAAGCGCCTCCGTCGGACCGGAAAATTGGCGAGTGGATCATACCCGCGCGGGTAAGTATCCAGCATCACATATGTGTTGTACAGAAGCTGACGGTTGATAGACGATGGTCATTGTTGACACGTATGGGCTGAACATACGCAATCCCTTCTGGGGCGACAAGAGCTCGGAATACATGCCGTCGCGGTTCCTGGGTCTCAAGCCAGCCCAGACGCGATATAACATGTGGCGATATGGATTTGGGCCGCGCCAATGCATGGGAAAATTCGTTGCGGACCGCATGCTCCGGAGCATAGTTGCGTCCATTGTCAAGGAGTGGCAGGTGAAGCTCAGGCCACAGGACGCAAACAGCAACTACTCGGTGAATCCGGATGAGTGGATCACCCACCCGGACATTCGACTTGTCTGTACCAAGCGGCAGGGATAATTGGATGTTGATTGAGGTGTATGTAGCGAGATTGGATATGTAGAGGAAACGAAGTTTGGATTCTTCAACGTCGCGCACAACCACGTATACGGGCCATGATTCCAAGAGGAGCTACCCCGCCGCGCCGAGACCCCGACCCCTGCGCAATCACGTGTTCGTGTCCTTCACGATCTTTGTGGACACTTGCCAAACCCAACGCTGTATCATTCACTACAAACACCCAAGCACGAAAACGCTAGCTGAAGAAGCAGCAAGAGCAGCCGCAACAAACAAAACACTGCCGCCAGGATGAGTACTTTGCCATGCACCTAGCAATGGCGCGGAAGCAAGACTACCCAGACCTTCTGCGACGGAAATAGCGGCAACAGCCAGAGCATCATGCTGTCTACGCTGCACGAGATGCGCCTTGACGAATGAAGGAGTTGCCAGACCCAAGGATGCAACAGCTACGACGGGAAACAGCGCCCACGACACGCGCACCATGGCGAGAGCGGTTAAAGCGGCCACCAGCACCGTGAGCGAGACCAGCACAGAGCTGGCATTACGGGCAGGACGAGAAACGAGGGCCGCGACTATGAGATACAGCGACGACGTTCCCGCTGCCACGGACAAAAGAAGGCCATTCTGGGCGGGGGTGAAGGCAAACTGGAGCGTCGCATGCACCATGAGGGCGGGGAACATGTAGGAGATGGCGGCATTGTACAAAAACATGGCGGCACCATGTGCAGCGACTACGCGGTCACTGAACAGGCGCAGTGCCGGCCGGGCGAGGGCGCTCAGCCGCCCGACGGTCGGGCCTTGGTGGCCGTGGCCGTTAACGCCGCCATTCCCGACGGTCCCCTCATCCAGCCTTCCCACCATGGCCAGGTAGACAGCTGCTACACCAAACATGACGAGAGCGACGGCAAAGGAGGTACGGAAATCGGACAGCAGTGCTGCCAGCGCCGGGCTGAGCGACATACCAGCCATGTACAGGGCGAGCGATGCCGACATGAGGCGGCCAACATGGCGCTGATCGCTGCTGCGCGCATACAGCCCGTTCAACACCAGGTGTAGCGTGTTGTCCGTGGCCAGGCCTTCAAGAAGGCGCGCTCCTAACGCGAGTCCGACACTCTTCTGCACCACTATCGTTGCTCGTCAGCCATGTGTCCCGAATCTCGCCGCCTCGCCTCGTTGTCGCTGCCTTACCTCCCGCTCCGAGCACCACCACACTGCCTGCCCTGAGCCCTATCCATACCGCAAGCCCCGCTCGCGTCGGCAGCCGCTCGTATATCCCCACGGCCATGAGTCCGCATACATTCGCAAGCGTCGTCGCCACAGCCACCGCCGACGCATACGCTGCCTTTTCACCATCCGCGCACTGGGACGCGTCCTTGCAGAGGATGTGTGCGTAAGCGTAGACGGTCGAGGCTGCAGTTGCCGCCATTGCACACGACGCAAAAAAGGACACGGGCATGGCCTTGTAGCCTGCCGGGGTTCCTTTGGGTGCCCATAGAGGCGCGTTGTCGTCGGCTGCCTCTACTTCGCGGCTGTCTGGGCGGATGAGCGCGTCTGTTTCCGAGTCTAGGGCCATTTCGTTCCTTGGCTGTGCGTTGTTTCGTCTGTTGCTCTCACGACATGATATCACACCTTGGTCAAAAAGACGCTCTTGTAGCATAAGCGTCGTCTCAGCTCGGTCACCGACTTGGCAAGACGGACATTCATTCTATTGCTTTGTTCCGACTTCTACCCCTGCCCTGTCGCACCAGCTCAGTGTCCAATGCTAGGCGCTGACGACATGACTCTCTGTACCGCCGGCCGTGCCAGCATCAACTCTCCCCAACGTTTTATGTTTGGCCAGTTGTTGACATCCACCCCGAAGAAGTTAAACATCCACGGCATAGAAAAGGGAAAATACGAAATGTCTGCCAGGGTCGGCCGGTCCGGCAAGGCGATGTATGTTTGCCCTGGTGAAGCTAACCGTACCTCCAACATGTCCCATGCTTTCAACGTGTTTGAGTGCAGTCTACATGCCGTCAGCCAGTCTGGAAATGGAGCACCGGTACGACACCTTACTTTGCACATGTCTTGGGCATAGGCTCGGGGTTCTGCCTAGTGGGATATCCTCGCATGAAGTAGAGCCAGTATTTGGCCGTCGCACTAGGAGGGTCAGAGAAAGTGAAGGTCTGTTACAACATTTCTCAGACATACCCAAGCCCGGCTGTCTGAAAAGCCGTCCATGAGAGGACCTGTGCCTTCTCCCATGCCGTTCTGCCCGCCCATTCCCCGTGAATATCGTACTTTGCAGTCAGATACTGCAGGCACGCTGTTCCTTCAAAGACAATAATCTTCTCTCCAGTCACGTCGTCCCGGTCTTTCAGGGATGGAACCATGCGCTCCGGATGTACCGCATAGAACCACTCATCACGGGTATCGATGACGGACAGTCGGTATGGGAAGCCAAGCTCTTCGGCAAGAATCAAGGGCTTGATATAATTAATGTAGGATGTCTGATCGGCTTCCAGTCGGTCAAGTTAGCTACACTACGTGGCTTGTGCTTTGGGGCCCCGCACCTTTGATGACGTATAAGATGGTTCTGCCGTCGTGTTCCACGTCCCCCATCACCACCTCTCCGTTAGGTCGAGAAGCTACTGACATATTTGTTGTGTATTTGCAAAAGTCAAAACTGTCTTTTTCAACGAGGGTACGCATGATCACTTTGTACTTGTGCCACTACTGATGCAATTTAGCCTAGTCATGCTCGGTTTCCGACCAAAGCCCAGAGTGCAAACACTACGTTCCGAATACATCATTTGGGCAGCATGTGTACCTCCTACATGCAGAGTTACCGATTCCGCAGCCTGAAAGAAACATACACATCAATGCTTGGCATGATTTGTCCCCCGATCGGCCAATCCACGGGCTTGCCTGTGCGTTTAGGCGTAAAGCGCATCTCGTAGTCGACCAAGAACTTTGCAAAGACAATCTTGGAAGTTTCGGTGGCTAAGAACCTTCCAGGGCATGTTTGGGTGCCGTAACCGAATCTGCATTCACTCGGTTAGCCGTGTCAGGCAGGACTTCTGGGGGCTGTCTTACGGGAGATAGGTACGGCTTTGCGTCACCGATTTTACCTTGACCGAGTTCGTTTCCGCGTCATAGAATCGGTATCCATCAAACTCCAACGGGCGCTCATAGTACTCTTCGTCTCGTTGGATGGCCAGAGTGGGAAACCCGATTAGCGTACCCGCCTTGACTACTTCGCCATTCGACAATGGAATATCCTGGTCGACCTTTCGTTGCAGTGTAACTTGAATCATCGTCAGCATACTGCTTGTCGGACTTCATTCACATCCCGGGTAAAACTTACGGGCGGTAGGAGGACTCAACCTCAACGTCTCTCGCAAAAAGCTATCCAACTTCGGCATCCTGGCGCAGGCATCCTTATTCCAACCCCCGCATTCGCGCACCGCCTTCTCGATCTCCTCCCTCAGCGGCTCCATGTACTGTGGATGTCCCAGCACCGAAAGAATAAGCTGACACACGACGACGGAGAACAAGCCCGCAGCCGCAAACGTCAAGAAGAGCTCTTGGTTCACAATTCTGGCGTACGACGCCTCCGTGTCGTCCTTTGCGCTCTTCAACAGTCCATCCAGCATGGCAAAATTCTTGCTCTCGTATCCTGCCGCTTGTCGCCTGCGCAGCTCTGGGTACACAAACTTTTGTACCTCGCGCTGGTGCGCCCGGATTTGCCGCCCGCCTTTCGAAACCCACCAAAAGGGCACGCGCAGGAAGGCGGGCATGGCGAAGAGAGGCGCGTTCCAGGAAGTCACTTCCTCTGTGTATCCGCGTGCGTGATGGATGTAGTCCTTGTTGGCGGCGAGCTCGGGGCCCACCATTACGGCGGCGGTTACGCGATGGATAATGTCGAGGGTGGCGTCCCAAAGCATTACGTTTCTCCAGCCTGATACCTCGTTAGTCTTGTTCTTATCTTGTTCGTATGAAGGACAGGCGTCGGATGAATGACTGCTTACCCCTGGTGTTCTCGGGTGGTGCAAGACGCTCAGCGATGGCGATATCGGTCTGCTCCGCAATGTAATCTGTCATACTCGCTACAGCCAACGTCAGCCTTTCTCGTCCGAAATCTTAGTCCTTGAGATGAGATTCCATCTTACGGAGGCTGAAATTCAGCTGCGATTTCACCGCTTTGACGTAGTCTCTCTGGCACACCATGTCGCCGACGTGCAGGTTCCACATGAAGTGCTGTTTTGCGACGTAAGCTTTTACAATCGGAAGAAATTACGAGAGGTTTTCCCTTCTTACTTCATCAACTACCTTGAGAAAGGAAAGTTTCTGCAGCGGCTGATTCTTGATATCGTCGAAGAACTTGGGTGGCAAAATATGGATCAGCTCGTCGTTGATCCACGTCGCCCATATCTTATCCTGCTTGGTGTACTACTCGCAACCTTTTAGTTCATGTGAATAGTCCGGATTAACGTGTGACGTACCCGCTTGTAGCCATCAAAAACAACATTGTTCGGATCCAGGTTGAACTTGGTCATCATGGTCCGGCGGAGCCACCACCCGCAGTCACCCAAGATCACATGTTTACTTCCCCGCCGCTCGATGCGGTCGTAGAACAGGCCCAATCCAAAAAGAAAGAGTGCGACTGTGCCTAGTCCGGTCGCATATGGACGCCATGCTTCGAAGGATCCGGGGAAATCGCCCTTGGTCAATGGGTTGGAGGGAGAGATGGTTTCCGCTTGCGTGCCGTTGTTGGACCATGAGATAGCCTCCATGGTGTCTCTGGCTCACTATTCCTTCGTTCCACCGGAATGAGCAGGTTGATTGTTACAGGAACCATTGCAAAGCTGGAGTATATGTGGGGGGCTAACTTGATTGGCTTGTCGTAGATCGGGTACCGAGTGACTGCCGCTCCAAGCCGGTAATCCAAGCTCTTCACCACCACATCCTTGTACTAGACCACCAACACAGAGTATTAGCTTATTTCAGGAAAAAATATCTGTGATCGCTTACATGAGCACGTCATCTGACAAACATCTGAATGAATCGGTCTCAAGCGGCGGGGTGATCCCGCATCCGTCACGTCTCATGGACACGGACACCGACCCATGTTGACGCTTTATATGTACACGACTCAAGCTTCCAAGAACAGAGAAAAACACCCCCATACTCCACAAACCCATCAACCAGCAGATCGCCAAGAGGTTTCCCACGTGACAAAACAAATGGCCGCCCTACCCAGCTACGAAGCAGAAATGCTCTACATCGAGCCCTGGCAAGGCAAGAAGGAAGCGCCGTACTACCGCACTAACCCCGATCCGGGCTTCGAAACCAAAAATTACGACTGGATACCATACAAAGTGGACGTGCAAGATTGTCGGTCCTGCAGAGATGACTTCACTCTCGACGACCACGCCTTCACCTTCGTCGACGACGCCGCCGGCGCAGCGCCTGAGCTCCTGCAAGCGATCCGCGACATCAACGTCGACAAGATCGAGAAGGAGTACTATCCAGCGGTGGAAGCCCTGGTCAAGCGCAAGACGGGTGCGGACAAGGTTATCATCTTCAACCATTCGATTCGCAAGCGCGATCCCGCTGAGGGTTTCTTTGGGAGCCCGGGGAAGCAACAGCCTGGGCGGACGGTACGTGGATGCGTGTTTGGGTTTACGATGGGGGGGTTTATGCTAATGTTTGGTGGTGGTGGGTTAGGTGCATTGTGATCAGTATGTTTGATCTTGTTGTGAACTCGACACGCGCGTTACGATGGATAAGTACTAATACAACGGCAAAATGACTAGAACACCCAAAGGCGCTATCCGGCGCGCACGCCAGTACGCCGGAGAAGAGGCTGAGGAGCTTCTCAAAGGCCGTTTTAGAATTATAAAGTATGTATATCCCATCCCACTCATTGCACAGGCCCCACACAGAAACAACGCAGTATCATCTCAACTAATCTCCTTTCCTCTCTACAGCGTCTGGCGCCCCATCAACGGCCCCGTACAAGACTGGCCCCTCGCAACCATGGACGGCAAATCGCTCCGCGAAGAAAACCTGCACGCGACCGATCTCTGGAAGAACAGGTGGGAGGAACTGGGGTCGACGTACAATATCAGCCACGGTGAAGGCCAGAAGTGGTATTATCTGGGGGAGCAACGCACGGATGAGGCGCTGTTGATTAAGATCTATGATAGTAAGGCGGATGTGGCTGCGAAACGTGAGTTTTTTTCTCTTCCTTTTGGGGGCCGGGAATATGAGAGGGGAGGGTGTGGGTGTGGGTGTGTTGATGATGAGATGCTGATGTTTTTAATGATGCAGTTTGCCCGCATTGTGCATTTGAGCACCCGGAGACAAAAGAGGGGGCGCCGAGGCGCGAGAGTATCGAGGTGCGATGTTTGGTGTTTGGCGGGAACTGAGTACGTGACTGGAGAGGTTTCGTTGGTTCTTGATGGTTACCTACTCTTAAGGGTTGGTTGTTGAACTAGGTTGTTTATCGATGTTTGAGCAAAGATGCGTAGCGTGAATGATGATTTTCTGATGGTATCTTGTTAATTCTGGGATGCTGGCACTTTTGACTAAGTACACATGCGTTTGTGTACATGCATTGACACTGGCAGTGATGGTTAGAAAAGGTCCAACCCCTAGGACGCTTTATGATCTGGCTTGAACGACTACAACCCGAGATGTGAAAATATCGAACCGTCTTGTGCAGGGATAAAAATCATGGCACCTCGCGCTCGTTCCCATGTGGATCATTTCTAGCGTATGGTTCTGGTCCCAAAACACTAGACTAATTGGGCTTCGCCCTCTGACTAAACGGCCGTCTTACACATTAGATGTCACAATACAATTGATAACGTAAACCACCACCGAGCTGGTCAAAAATGCTTGGCAGCACTACTCTCACAACAAACGCGACATGAATCAATAACAGAATGTGCAGCCTTCTAGTCAAGAGGGCAGAATATTGCTTGCGCTTTCTGCCTATAACTGCCGCCAATTTAAAAGCCTCCGACTCGCTGCTGGCGCGTTTGGGGTGCCTCCTTCAACGTTGACTAGCCGATACAACGGAATTCTATTTCGACCTAGTACACGACCTAACAGCTACAAGCTCGCTGCGACCGAAGAGCAGACGATCGTTCGATATATCCTCGACCTTAATTCGCGAGGATTTGCGCCCTAGCTGTGCGAGGTAGTAGATGTGGCCGATAAAATGCTAGCTGTACGCGGTAGTAAGCTAGTTAGTAAGCACTAGGCTAAGCGCTTTGTAACGCGTTTAGCTAAGCTTAAAATAGCCTTTAATTAAGTAAAGAATAGGTAGAGAATACTATAGAAAGATCTAGAAATAATTAGCGCGTAGTTTATACTAGTAGAGAACACTAAAGCTAAGTATAGCGTCTATAATAATAGTATATATAACTTTAATAAAACTAGCTTTTAAATAAGTATTATTAGCTTAATAAAAGTTATTATAGGCGTAGAGAGACACGCTTAACTAGAGCTAGTTTAGCTAAGTAATTATAAGTAGGTTATAGTTATTTAAAGTATCTACGCTACTAAGTATATAACTCTACTCTTTATTATTTTTAAAAGACGTGTTTATATCTTAGTATAGTATAAAAAGGTAAATATACTATATAATTAGAAGCTTTTAGTTTTAGAGAATAGCTAAATAAATAATACGCTTAGTCTAAAGTAGTTAAAGTACTTTAATATATATATAAAGATATATAAAGTAGAGATATATAGACTATCTATTCTAAATAGCTATAAGAGCTACCTTAACTAGAGTTCTAAGAACTACTATCTTAAAAATAAAATTCTAACTCTTTATATACTACTTTACTTATTATATATTCTTTAGCTACTTAATATAGCTTACTTTTTACTACTAAAGCGTAAGTACTTTTAGTATATTAGAGACTTAGCGCGCTAACACGTCTTCTATATTAATAAGAAAGGCTTTCTCTCTACCTTTAAGAACGTGTTTTTTAATATATTTATAAAGAAGAACTACTATAAAGTCTTTAAGACGTTAGAGATAGTCTCTATTAACGCGTAAGTAGTGTTAGATTACCTTAAAGTATAGTTACGTACTCTACTAGAATCTTTTCTTCTAGAAACGCTGTAGTAGTTAAAGACTCTAAGCAATACGCATAAGTTTAGATCTTAGTTAAAGTTTGTACGCTAGTCTTTTACTCGCTTACCTATTATAGCCTAGGCTAGCTTCTTCTAGCTTATAAAAGGTAGTAAGCTAATACTGCACTAAAACGCGCTTTAAGCTGCTTAGATCTATAAGCTTAAAGAGTAATTAGCAGTAATAACTAAGCGCAAAACGCGTAAGTACAAGCGGATCTAGCACAGTAGCACTATAGAGTATGGAATTGTAGCAGCATAGGTAGCCGCTAAGGCGTCTGTATCGCCTTAGCGATCTAAGAAGGCTTGTGGTAGTAGTAATTAAGAACTAGCCTAACTAGCTCTACGGCGCTGTGGGAACTGCGGCGGGACAGGGCACAATGCGCGAACGTGCAAAAAAGATACAGAGTTATCTTCTGAATTAGATTTGAGTACGACGTACGCAGGCTTTTTGTTTAATAGCGATTAAATTGAAGATGCGTAACATGAGTTGGGGCTGCTAAGCATTTTTGACTAGCTCGGTGGGTTGACTAGCTCGGTGGTGGTTTACGTTAGGCGAAATTTGTTTCAGGAATCCTGGTGAAGTTCTAAGGTAGGGGAGTTGACTACATTTGAATTTGCGTTTGGCACATCTCGCTAAGACAAAAAGCGCTCCACAAGTGGTCCCCATACTGTCCCTGGAAAGGGTGATGTCTCTCCCATCCTCAACTTCAACA
>Ga0265797_10005272_pt1 | contig 18976 bp, 21 predicted proteins | sample P2T30metagenome_FD_192433 | JGI IMG/M metagenome (GOLD analysis project Ga0265797, IMG submission 192433) | Plant litter microbial communities from East Loma Ridge, Irvine, California - P2 T30 | ecosystem: Environmental > Terrestrial > Plant litter > Unclassified | place: USA: California... | reverse complement strand
GCTTAGCCTCTCCACGTCTCTCTTGTACTACTAGTCGTCTCTAATCCGTTTAGTAGATTAGCTTCTTATGTGTGTTGTGTCCATTCGGAAATTCTCCAACTCGATGCAGACTATTGACGATCTTGTTGCTATAGATAGTGTCCGAGCAGATCATACCCTCGATCCTTGTGTATGCAGGCACAAGAGAATTTCCTGCTGCTATTTTAGCGGACTTGCCGACGATCCAAGGAGATCCTTCATGGGTGTAGACCAGGGATCCCGATATAAAGTACCCCATATTTCGGTCAAACGCTGCACCGGAACAGAAGCTCCCGACGTCGGACATGAAGTGGCTGCGAAACGCTACTGGAACAGTCAGCTATACGGCGTCTTTGTATCAGCCACAGCCGTCGTTAGTTGTGTCCACATATAGGATTGGCGTATACAATCGCCATTGCTGTTCTGGCCGATGGGTGAGGGTGCCTAGGAGCAGGTTGTACGGTTCCTCGTACTTCCGGATGCTTTGCCGATAAGATGACCATGTGGATATAGGGTAAATTGAGGAGAAGATGACACAGATGCGTAGGACAAGTTTGAAATGTCCGAGAGTCCGGTCACCTTTGCGAATCTGGACATGTCCAAGCACAAGGGTGTCTAGCTGCTTTGGGGGAAAGCACATGACAGCTGGTGAAAAAAAAAGGGCGTACAGAGGTTTGGAGGGAGGATTGGGAATGATGTCTTCGGGAAGCAGGACGATGGCAATGCATAGCAAGTTCATGTTGGTGGCATGGAGGCAGCCGTGGGCGTCCGCCACAACGTCAGCCACGGTGCTAGCCACGTCAGCCACGGCTAACGGGGGCGGATGTACGGATCTGCGTGGAGTGGAGGGAGTAAGAAAAGTGACGTTAAGGCAAGGCAAGCAGCGGGTCGCGATTGCCGGTTGGGTTGCTATGTAAAGAAAGTACCCCGCCAACATGCATGGGCGATGCAATGCCATGTGCCTCGTTGGATACAACGGCATCTGACAGCAGCCAGGAACGCGGCAAATGAGCAAGTGTACAGTGGTTGTCGTCAAGTTAGAGGTTGGGCCCAAGAGTGGTTCCCGTCTGACAAGAGGAGCGGTGCGTATTGCGGTACGTGAAAGATGGGCTGGAGAGCGATTGCGGGTAATCAGCGCTCAGCAGCAGAGGGCAGTGCCCAGAATCCCACCCGTTCCTACAGCACAAGTACCCCACCAAAGGCGCAAGGCGATATGTAGGCCCTAGTGTAGTCGGGAGCCTCTCGATGCAGGCCTGTGTCCGCCGTCATGGAGTTGCGGCATTTGATTTGTGCCAGGCCCGAATGCAACTTTATACAGCGACCAGTTGCACGCAACCACAAACCGCTGGTAGGGGGTTGGGGCGACGAGTGAGGGGCGCTGGGCACGAAGCGCGCAAGACCAACACATGCAGGTTTCAAGTCGAGAACGGCATCGCATCACAGTGCGCGAGAGAGTTGGGGCATGCAACATGCAACATGCGCATTGCCTTGCCGTCCGTTGATGAGGCTAAAGCCAGCCGCATGTTCCGGCAGCTGCTGCTCCTGACGAAGGCCGCAAGAGACACATTGCGGGCCTGCCGTCATTCAGCTGCTCCTGTGCGTGCACTCAGGTGGAAGCTAGATATGCGACGCCCCTAACCTCTGCTCTACCCAAGCTATCCGTCTTGTCTGGTCTCGTCTCGTCTGGCCGCTGTCAACCCTTACAACCCACTACTCATCAGTCCCGCCCCGACTCTTGCCGTCACCATTGACGGCGATCGCATTGCAGACACATTCAAGACTCTACCCCGGCGTACATGTGCTGACCCACGTTCTGCCAACCGCCCGGCGCGTCGTCAAGCAATACTTGGCTTCCGCGGTCCGGCCAGCAGGTTCCGATTGAACGCGCATCCCGCCAACATGCCGCGACCTACATTTACCAGCAAGCTCTCGCTTCCGCACCGTCTCAAGCACCCGCAATCCAGCACCTCCAACGGCGCCAATTCCTCCCCCACCTCTGTGCCCCAAAGTCGCAACGGGAGCCCCAAGCCTAAGCAACGACCAGATATGTCTGAACAGCCAGCCCCAGCTTTGGTCCTGCGAGCCAACGTGATCAAGGTGTGCCCGCCCCGAGTCGCCCCTCCCCCGCCAGCTAACACGAATGCAGGGTAGAGATCTCGCTGCAAAGGACCGGAGCGGCACTTCTGACCCAGTATGTGTTCCCACGCCAATCGTATCAAAGTCCCCACACCCGTCTCTAACCACAATGTCCACAGTACCTCGTCCTCACCCTCGGCGATGCAAAAGTCACCACACCCGCCATAAACAAGCAGCTGAATCCCCAATGGAACGAAACGGTCGAACTGCCCATAGTTGGCGAGCAGAGCCTCCTGCTCGAAGTCGTCTGCTGGGACAAGGACCGCTTTGGCAAGGACTACATGGGCGAGTTTGACGTCATACTTGAAGACCAATTTCAAAATGGTCTCACACACCAGGAGCCACAGTGGTTCCCCTTGCAGTCGCGGCGGTCTGGTAAGAAGAAGTCGGTAGTGTCGGGCGAGATCCAGATACAGTTCTCCCTCGTCGACCCCCTCAATCTTACCGCTACCCCTGAGCAGACGCTGCAAAAGTTCTTCGCTATTGCGGCACAGACACCCAGCCCCGACGAAGACGAAGACGAACTCCTGATGCAGAGCAATAGCAACCCTACCGACGCCGAAGACGAGTCGAGCTCAGACGAGGCGCAGGATGAGTCGAAGAAGGCCGAGAAGAGGGAGAAGCGGCGAAAGAAGCTCAAGTTGGCCAAACTCAAGAGAAAGGCAAAGGGCAAGACCGGGTACGAATACTCAAGTACCGGTGACATAGCCGGTGTTCTTTTCCTGGAGATCCAAAAGTGTACCGACCTGCCACCAGAGCGCAACGGTGAGTTTCCTTTTGACCGCTCAGCCTTGCACATGGCCACTCACTCGTTTTCTAGTCACTCGAACCACATTCGACATGGACCCTTTCGTCGTGACCTCGCTCGGCAAGAAGACATACCGAACCAAGACAATCAGCCACAACCTGAACCCCGTATTCGACGAAAAGCTCATCTTCCAAGTCCTGCGGCACGAGACCAACTACTCCGTCAACTTCACCGTCATGGACAAGGACAAGTTTTCAGGCAACGACTACGTCGGCACCGTAAACTTCCCGCTCGAAAAGGCCGTTTCTACAGCCCCCCAGGAAGACCCGGAGACAGGCCTCTACAGGCTCCCCGAACCGTCAGACTCTCCTGGCATCTCTCCCTCGGATGCCAACGGCAAGAAATCCCGCTTCCGTCTTCCACTCTCTCGCTCCGGCTCTACGCACAGTCTTTCTCGTCTCGCTCGGCCATCTCTGAAGAAGGAAAGCTCGACGGGTTCGCTGACCGGCCAAGACTCCGTACCCCCCATGACTACAATCACCCCGCAGGCCACTGCAACCGACTCCAACGGTAATCTCGCAGTTGCTGGCGCGGTCAACATCAATACCGCAGATGACGAGGATTTGAAAATGTACACACTTCCATTGGAGCTGAAGCAGAAGGAGCGATGGGATAACAAACACAGCCCCACCCTTTATATTCGCGCAAAGTACCTGCCATACAAAGCCCTTCGACAACAGTTCTGGAGAGCCATGCTCAAGCAGTACGATGCCGATGAAAGTGGTCTCCTAGATAAGGTCGAGCTGACTACCATGCTGGATACTCTTGGTTCCACTTTACACGAAACAACCATAGACAGCTTCTTCGACCGGTTTGCTGACCAGCACAATGGAGACCAACTACTTACCTTTGACGAAGCGGTAATCTGTCTGGAAGACCAGCTCCAGCTCACCGAAGCGAGAGACGCAAAGAAGTCGGCATATCTTGAATCAGGCACGCAGACTCCCTCGACAACATCCGGAATGCTTACACCGATCAACAAGAACGGCTCTACCACGTCTATCCCCGTCCTTGAGACCAACGTTTTGGGCCGAGAGGGCGAAGAAGGCGAGCTGATCCAAATTGACGACTTGGCGGATGACAAGGGCGAGGAGCACGTCATTGAAATCCGCGAATGCCCCATCTGCCACCAGCCGAAGCTGAACAAGAGGTCCGATGCCAACATCATCACACATATTGCTACATGCGCTAGTCAAGATTGGCGGCAAGTTAACAATATTGTCATGGCTGGATTTGTCACTTCCAGCCAAGCTCAACGGAAGTGGTACTCTAAAGTCATCACCAAGATCTCTTACGGTGGCTACAAACTAGGTGCGAACTCGGCAAATATCCTTGTTCAAGACCGTCTTACGGGGCAGATTAACGAAGAGCGTATGAGCGTATATGTCCGACTGGGCATTCGCTTGCTCTACAAGGGTTTGAAGGCGAATAATATGGAAAAGAAGCGAAGTAAGTCACCAAGTCTTATTTTTTTTTCAGTCTCTGCATCATACTAACATGTGACAGTCCGGAAGCTGCTCAAGTCTCTCAGTTTCAAGCAGGGGCGCAAGTACGACGACCCTGCTTCAGCCTCGGAGATTGTGCCATTCATCAACTTCCATCAGCTCGACATGTCTGAGGTACTGCTGCCAACAGATCAGTTCAAGAACTTCAACGAGTTCTTCTATCGTGCACTGAAGCCAGGTGCTCGTCCATGCTCTGCACCAGACGATCCGAGAGTCATCGTTTCTCCTTCTGACTGTCGATCTGTTGTGTTCAACACAATCGACGCAGCACAGGCTATATGGGTCAAGGGCCGTGACTTTACTGTCGAGCGTCTGCTTGGCGAAGCATACCCTGAAGATGTAAAGCGCTACCATGGAGGTTCTCTCGGAATCTTCCGGCTTGCACCGCAAGACTACCATCGATTCCACATTCCCGTTGATGGTGTCATGGACGAGCCGAAAACGATCGAGGGAGAGTACTATACAGTCAACCCAATGGCTATCCGCTCTGCCCTCGATGTATACGGCGAAAATGTCCGTGTCGTGGTCCCCATTGATTCTGTGGCCCATGGTCGCGTCATGGTCATCTGCGTTGGCGCCATGATGGTCGGTAGTACGGTCATTACGCGCAAGAAGGGCGAGCAAGTAAAGCGTGCTGAAGAATTAGGCTACTTCAAGTTTGGTGGAAGTACCTTGCTGCTTCTTTTCGAACCTGGCCAGATGAGATACGACGAGGACCTCGTGGACAACTCAAACTCTGCCCTTGAAACTCTTGTAAGTTCTCGTGTTCCAACAGTGCGTTGTCGTTACTAACATGATGGCAGGTCCGCGTTGGCATGTCCATTGGCCATAGCCCCAACAGACCAGCACACGCCCCCGATATGCGCAAAGCGAACCCCACCCAAGAAGAGAAGCAGGACGCCAAGCGCCGTATTGAAGGTAGTTTTGCGCCTGAAGGCGTGAAAGGACCCATGCCCGGCGCTGGAATGTAGAGTAGATCTAATTGCATTTGAGGATTGCACAAAAGGCGTGGGCAGGCTTGGATATTCAACACTCTTCTGGCGGGTGCACCTGGAGTAAGGTCATGACATGGAAGCATATGGATTAGCGGCGTAGGTAATCGCTTTGCCTTTGTGAGTGTCTTTTGAGCGACTTTACTTTGACTGCCGGTGAACATGGATGGGTGCAGCATATGTATATAAGCAGCGTATTAACGCTCGGGTTGTACCAAGGAATATTTTTCAGATGTACTGTCACTGTATCGGTGGGTGTGGTGAGGGGGCGCACTTGCAGTCTTGTCACGTGAACGTACTAGTCCCAAAATCATTGTTTTGATGATGATGATGCTGACGGCAGGTGCACACACCAGCTTCCATGCTCCCGAGTGACAACCGTTCCCCTCCACGCACCCAAGGATATTCGCATTACCGCTCAAATCATTACGAACACAGTTACGGATACGACGAGATTCTCTCAACCGCACGCGGTCGCCCTCATTTGCGTTACCAGTCTGCTTGTCGATAGCTCCCCATCTCGCCGTCGCGCCAATGCACGCGCTTGGACCGAACATCAACACACCGAGCCTCCTGTGAACGCAACAACTGGACTCATGACTACCATCTTCGCGCGCTCTCCGCTCCAATCGCTTCCCATGGCCACAAACCGACCGACGACGCGACGCAGGAGTGCAAAACAAGCCTTTGAGGACGAGGATGCGCCCGTACTGAAGCGGCCCAAGACAGAAGTGAATGGGGCGGCGAAGAAGAAGACTGCTGCTGCGATAAAGAAGGCATCCAAAGCCGCTGCATACGACGAGGATGATGACGGCTTCCAATTCTCGCGTCGCACTTCGCGAAGGACTACAAAAGCAAATACCGCGCCGGCTCCAGAACCCATACCGGAGGAGAAACCTGCGAAACCCGTGCGAGCTCCCGAGACGCAACAGGTCAAAACCACATCGCGACAGAAGAAGAAGTCAATTGCTGCGATTGACCCAGAGACTTCAGACTCCGGCAAGCGAAGGCGATCGGCGCGTATTTCTGGCGACAGGGAACAACTGGAAGTGCGTCCGAAAATCCCGCACCCTCCACCAGCGAAGCCACGCACGAAGAAGACCGTACCGGTGGAGAAGGAAAGGGCGAAACAAACCACACCAGCTCCCGATGCTCAGCCAGGTCCAAAGGGCGCGTATGCAGCGGTGCAAACGCCAACAGGGGCAAAGAAGCGCGACCCGAACGCGCAAAGAATTATGCTCCCTTTTGCCGACACACCTGTCATCACGCGGAACAAGGAGATGCGGAAGGGCAACAAGGATGGGCACAGAAGAAGCAGCACAGGCTTGCGGGGGAGAAGAGCAAGTTCACTGATTGATAGCGGTCAGTCAAATGGTTAGTCTATGAAGTGAATATGCGTTGTATGACGTGTTTAGGGGATTTTTTATATGTTAACACTTCTACAGCGCTACCACACTCTGAAGTCGAAGCCCGCGATTTCTACAAGTACATCGAGCAAAGTTTGCCCGAGCCACGGCGGATGAAGCAATTGTTGACATGGTGCGGATCGAGAGCGCTGCCGGCGAAGCCATCAGGCGACGTCAAAAATGCGAATGCGATCATGGCTGCGCGAGCGATACAGCAAGAGCTCATTGACGAGTTTGCAAGCAGACCCGAGCTTTCGGACTGGTTCAGCAGGGTACGTCAAACAAGCGAGCAAAGCAGTATGAGAACTGAGGACTAACAATACCACAGGAAGATACAGCAGCACCACCTGTGGTGAAGAAGCCCAACCCACAGAACGAGAAGAACAAAGCCACATTACAGGAGCTAGAAGAAGAAGTCAAACGGTATGCTCTAAACTCCGCTCCTTTGCATACATGCCCATTACTGACATGAGAGCAGCCTAGAAGAAGAGAAAGCAGCATGGGAAGCCATAGCCTCATCATCAAAAGCCACGCCCCCGCCTCCCGCACCATCGATACCCGATGCAGCACCCACGCTATCCGACATCGACACCTCTCTCCTCGACCCTGCACAAGCCGCCATACTCTCCGAACTACAATCTTCACACCCACAGCCGCCAACATCAGCTTTCACATTCACATCACCCACCACACTACAATCACACCTCGACTCCCTTGCCAACTCTCTGGAACCGCACATTGATGTTTTTGCAGACGGCGTCCATAAGATTGAACAGTATCGTCAGACAGCCGAGAGGGTAGCGGATCGGGTGCTAGCTACGGCAGCGAAGAGGCTGGAAGATCGCGACCGTGAAGCAAAAGAACGGGTGGGGACCCAAGGAATCGGCGTGGGTGATATATTGAGAGGATTAGCCGGTGTACTTGGCGAATAGTAAATAAGAATGACAAAGGGTCAGTTCTTGACAAGATCTTGACAAGAATTGTATATGAAATAATGATCCATGTGGCGTTTGTTTCTTTGCCACTTTTTGCTATTCTATATTTTATTTTCTCCCATGCTTTCTTCGTCTGAGAGGCAATATATCTTTTTTTTTGTGGACACACGGTGTTGTCAAGGGCATGATGATGGAATTGGCAGGGTGAAAATACACTATTTTGACTGTGAGATTTCCCAACCTAACCCTGTTTTGTAGACTATGCTAGATTTTTGGTCTGATACGCTTGTAAATATACACATATATATATATGCATATCGATGGCTCCGAGTTATTGTATTATTAGGCTTGGTTCCTTTTCTTTTTATTTACATAATACGCATGCATGTCGGATTAAAATTTGCGAGAGATACATCGTTGACACTTTTCTTTCCGTAACTTTTCCCTTTCCATTATATATTCCATTCCTTCTTGCTCTTTTCGCAGTGCCTGACATGTCGTAGTCATTACGTTCATGGCTAACTGCCAATGCACCATATTGCTAGTCGTCCGATATCATCTTGCAAGCAAAGTGCAAAGCCCATTGTGATGCGCAAAAAGAGCAGGCGCTGCTCTAGGTACCTCAGTACATGTACGTCGGTGTGTACGAGTTGCTGTGGGGTGCGACCAAGGAGTTGTGTCCACGCGGAGTCTGAGAGGATGAGCTTGCCCGCGCTGATTTGACCTGTTTCGTCGAGCATGGGGCCGATCTGAGAGAAGAGGAAAAAAACATTTCAGAGTTAAAGAGGGACGGAAACGGAGAACGGACAAAGGGGAAGAGCTTACGATTCTGGGGTTGATGCTCAGTTGCATCATCTTCTCGCAATGCTTGCATTGTACACTTGTGCTGTTTGCAAACATGGGGATTCCGCAACACTCGTTGCTCATCAGCATGTTGCGCTTCCAAGGGGTGACGATGTTGAGCTCTGTGATTATGACGCTCAGGTAGCCGACTATCGTGTCTGTCGAGCCGGTATAAGAGAGCGAGCGAGCAACATTGTCTACGTCTGCCAGTGTATACAGAGCCTTTACTGCCGCATGCTCGAAATCCTCCACCACCGCAGCCGTAAGTGGGAAAGGTGGATTAACATGTTCCTTCTTAGTCAGTCTCTGGGCCAATGCTCTCAAACGACGTGCATCACTCATGTTCGGGTCGACATCAACACGAGAAGTGCTATTGAGTGTCAATTTGGCAATCTTCTCGATGCGCCAGCCGGGGTTTGAGAGGAGCAGGACGGTCTTGAATGGGACAAAGAGAGAGGCGGAGTCGCACATGGAAGAATAGAGGGTCAGGAGTCCGTCAGAAGTATCGTCGAAGATGCAGAGAGAGACAAGTTCAGAGGTTGTGCCGTTGCGGTTCATGTCTGTGGTGGCGAGTCAATGGCATGAATGGAGCGGTGGAGAGGATGAAAAAGAGGGAGTGGAGCGACACACATTTCTTCCTCGCACCGATGCTCTTAACGCAGACAAGAAGCTTCGGATTTTCCATATCATACCCGCCGCCAGTGAAGCTCTTTAGCGTCATCAAACCCGGCAACACTCTCGTTTCGCTCACACCATACGGTCTTGTAAATCTCACCCCGTCATCACTATTCTCGTGCACCATGAAATGGCAGTTTCTCTCGCCCTCGGGAAAGATGGTCGTGAAAAGCGGTGCAGTATTTGGTGCCAGTGAGTTCTGTTCCGAAGAATTTGATATGTGCACCGTCCAAACGCTCACCAGCTGCCCCAATTTGAGCTTGTACTGCATATTTGCGTACCAAAGACGTACAGTAAGTACCCCGGTATCATCTGAGACCATGACCCTGATGCATCCTTGGGCTGCCTTGTGCGATTTGCTAGGTTTGGCTTGGTCGTTAAAATAGACTATTCGTCCCATAAGAGTGAGATGGCGCGGACCGGGTTCGAGAGTGCCTAGGTCGGCTTCCTCGTAGTCGAGCACCGGCTCTTGCATGTTAGTATTAGACTGAATATGTACGAATGTAGTGACATACAGTCCATGCACTCATTGCAGCTGCTCCGTTATTGGAAAGAGCGGGCTGCGTCTCCTCGGCAGTGAACCCGTCACAGTTCTTGACCGATGAAGAGGAAAAGTAAGACGGCGTTGATGACGCCGGCATTTTGAGGGCAGATCATATCAATGAGACAGAGACATGTTCAGTGTTGAGATGTTGAGGTGTAGGTCACAAGGTTGTCCAGAAGGCAGGCGCGTCCCAGGCACAATCCTGCAACTCCCAATGCAGCACTCAACACCAGCACAGAGACAGGCATGGGCTCGTTAGATGCTCATGCCAACTTACTTCTAGCTGAGATTTAGAAAAGGATCAAAAACATTAGCGGAACTTTGTAAGTCAAGCGCAAAAGTTGGTCACGTGACGGTAAAAGCTGCATAATTGTCCATTATGGTTTTCGTATTGCTTCAAGGAGAGTATACAGAGTTGGTCAAATCAAATCAAATCATAGCCATGTGAGCTTCAATGAAGCTGCGCGCTGCATGTATGCCGTTAAGCTACCCAGGCGCAAACGAGTCACTAATCTTCCTCACCCTTTAGATGAGCTTGTGCTCAAGGGTCATGTCGTTCTCCGGTTCAAGTCCGACGCAAGCACGGAAGATGTTGGTGAGAGCTGCTCGCTGCTTGGCGAGAGCGTTGACAACAGGAGTACCGGGAGGGGTGAGAGGAGCCTTGAGCATGTAGCTGAGGACACTGAGGACGCTGTGGAAGTTGTTGAACTTGGCATCGCTGCCCTCAGCACTATGGGCCTTCCACTGGACACGGGTCATCATCTCAGCAACGAGGACCAGATCGATGATCAAGGGCGAAGCCAGAAGAGAGTCCTCGCAGACATTGAACAAGCTAATAGTCTGATGACCGTCTAGGAAGATCTCGGCGTAGTACTCGTCCAGAGCACGCTTATCGTCTCCGACAGCAGGCATGTACTTGATGACGACGCAATGGTCCGGGTGCTCGCCCTCCTTGTACAAGACGTTGTTGGCAGCGACCATGTCATCAACAACATTGGACTTTGAGATCTCCTTGGAGCGGAACTGCTTCTGAGAGCTGAGGTTCATGCCATCGTTGTTGCCCAGGTGGTTGTACGAGGCAATCGAGGTAAGCTTGATACCGGCGCTAATCATAAAGTCGACTAGAGCAGACTTCATCTTGGTCTGTCCAGACTTGAAGTCGTCACCGCCAATGAAGGCGTTGTGCTTCTCGGCGAGCTGGATAGCACCAGGAACGAATGTGTTCTGGGGAGAGCCGTTGATGAAGGGGACGCCCTCGAGGATTGAAGCGACGGCAAAGACAGTGGAGGGAGCGACCTCTTCGTGGCCAGACTCAATAGACTTGAGCAGGTTGTCCGCAGTGTCATTGACGCCATCGATAATATCGCTGTAACGCTCAGTGTTGGCAGTCCACTGCACAATCACCTTGTCAAGGTTGTTGGCGGTCTTGAAATCACTGTAGGCGGTTAGCAGGAGTAAGGATGAATGACAGGCTAGGACCTACCGAATGTCCTTGCGGATCTGCTCAACATGGGCCATGGAGGCCTTGGTACCCTCAAGGACGTTGTCGGCACGTTCCTCCTGGTTGGCTGCAATGAAGTCTGGGTAGTAGATGCTGGGGAGGGGCTTCATGGCACTCATCTCCTTACGAACAAGAGACTTCAGCGAGGGAGACAAGACCTTGGCGCGATCCATGGCATCCGCAAGGTTCATGCCGCTAATGTCCCAACCACCAACGACGAGATCGTTGGGGTGGACCATAGGCAGCAGGTCATGGAAAGGGATGAAAATTTCCTGGCCAGTCTTGCTGTCAACACCAAGCTTGGTAGTAGAGCTCATGATGACGGAGCCATAGTAATTGGCGGCGCGCTTTCCCTCCTTGGTCTCCCAGACGAGGTTACGCTTGTTAGCGATGATGCCAGCGGTGACAGTGGTTCCATTGTTGCCGCCCCAGCCAACCAGCATAACGCCAGTCTTGGGGACCTTGCGGTCCACCTTGAAGTCGTAGAGAGTTTCCTTGGGCACAGCGACATATTTGCCATGCTCGTTCTTGGTAACGTCGGTGGTACGGTAAGTGTACTTTGACTTGATGGTGTCCTCGGTGTACTCTACATTGGGAGAATTGACAACAAAGAGATCCTTGGGAGCTGTCTTCACATCGAACCCATTCGCGTAGCCGACGCCGTCTTCTGCGTGTGGTGCCATGATGATGATTCAAAGTTCTTGGTGAGTTTGAGAACTTAGTTGCGGAAGTCTAAATCCGACGCTGCCCCAGAGGGAGAAGTGCGTCGGCCGGCGAATGGGTTATGGATCCTACAGCGTGTTAGCTGAAAAAAGTCACGATGATGCCATGGAGGGGTACACGTACGAGCTGAGGAGATTGGAAAACGTCTTGACAGCTGGGCAATGGCCCGGGGAGATTTAGGTGTGGTTGATGAGAGGTGAGGGGTTAGCAAGCCTTTGAGTTGACTGGTGATTGCTACCGAAGGAGTTGTGGTGGTGGGGAGTGAGCAGAGATGGGGGCACCAAGTAGCTCTATAAATGTCTTCCGGCTCTCTGCTGACTTATCAATAACCGCACGCAACCGCTCCCGACTCGTGCCGGGAAAGCGTTGGCGTCTTCACCCACCGCTTCTTTGCCTTTACCTCGACAAACTCTCCACTTTTTGTCCCAAGGACGCGCGCCATGGCCCTTTCGGACAGCTGGAGAAGCCAATGGCAGGGTAGCAAACATGTTTTCCGATAGTCGCCAATGTGCCGCTATCACTCATAGCTCTCGACGTGCAGCGACAACAGCCGCAGTCGGCAGATAATGGTGCAAGCGAGGCGGATGTGAGCACTCGACAAGCCTAGAGACACGGGACATGACAGCGACAGCTGTCACAGCAGGCTGAGCAAGTCGCGTAGCGAAGTTGAATGAAGGTGGTCGTGTGAAACGATCATGTACACAGTAGTAGGTACAAGCTCTACCCCACCCCCACGGGACACGTGATGGTGGGGTACCTGGGCCATCGGTAGCTCCAGCACCTGGGTGCCTGGTCCCCTCAGGGCGACTTTTTGCATCTTGATATCTCAGCCAAGTCGGACCTCGCACACAGCACGCATGCCAATCGACGGTTTCCTGAGCCACGCCATGTTTCAAATCACAGCTATGGCGTCAGTTACACAGCTGCAGAGCATCCGAGACGCTCCTCGTGTCAGGATTGTTTGCGAGACGAAGAGCAAGCACGCGACACGACGCGCAACAGAATGCGCAACCTTGGTGCCGTGGAGTGGAGTGGACGTGGACAATGTTGGTGGGTTGATGGTTTCGTACAGATACTTGCAAAGTCACAACAAAAGACGCTCTCACGCACCACGTTTGTCAGGAGACGAACGGGTTCGGTGGCAGGAGACACGGAAGCGGCCGCGCATAGGGAAAGCGGTGATCGTCATGGGGACCATGGAAGCTCATGCAGGAGTCGAGCTCTGGGCAGTTGGCCTCCGGAATGCAGCAGCAGCAGCAGCCGCCATCGCGATCTGTTGCATTCCGTCTCACGGTCCATGATCCGGGGCGTTCAACAGAAGAAGATTGGACGACGAGAAACCCGTGTGGTGTGGACAAGGGGCACACAGGCTTAGTCGACGATGATTTGAAGCATGCAAAGCAGATGCGCCCAGTGATGGCCATGATGCGTATAGCGAATTAGGCCGGATACTAATGCTCGGCCCTGATGGTGCCAAATGGGGCTGCAAGGCCGCAAAGGCAGCCAGCGACCAGAGCCTCAGGCATGCTTGGTTCGGCTCTACACGCACACTTCCAGCAACCGCAATTTGCGCGACGACGGTCGTGGACAGACAGCCGGCCTTGGCAGCTCCTTCAGTTCAGTGATCAGCAAAACAAGTTCAAGGCATGGCGGGGTGCTAACGAGATGGAGAGGGGTGGGTGGCCAGCTACAGCGGTACAGCGGTTTTGGTTTCGTTACATTTCGGCAGTCCAAGGGCGAGGCCACGGCACGACACGACACGACGACACGACACAATCTACCCATGCGCACGATGCCGCTCCGTGCACGCCAGACGAATTACCTCCAGGCCATCAAATCATGGGAGCCGCCCACGCCGACTAACAAAACCGCCATCCATCAGCGAACACGCGGGTACCTAGGCCGGGGGGGTTGCGCGCCCGTATTGGACTCGAGCCTTAAATTGCGCCAGGCATTGGTCGTGCTGTGTGGCCAACACTGACCTCATTGCCGTGCATCTTGTGATTGCTGCTCTTTTAGCCTCGCGATACCCAACATTACGTGTATCGATTGTGGGGCTAAACAACCTCTTAAACTGCAGGACGCAGTGACGCCCTGACGCCCTCGCGCTAGATTTTATCCCGTTGCCGTCCCCTGATCCCAGCATCCCGGCCAATTCGGAACCATGCCTGCATGCTGCCCCTGATTCAGCACGACCCTCACCGTTTCTGAAGATCAAACAGCCCTGCCCTGTCCACCTTTGTATGTCACCGCCCGCATCCGTCTTCCACCAAGCGCTCGCGAACCTCACTCCCCTCCATGTCACCAGCTTTTGATATCGCTGCGAACGAACAACCGCTGGACGTGGACCATTCCAACCATTCCAAACCCAGGCACACACTGCCTCTACTCCATTCTTCACCACCAGTCTTGGCTACACCACCAAGATGGACCGCATGAGCACTCTTCCCACCATAAAATGCTCTTCTTGTGCCGCCGATATCGATATACTTCACCTGGCCGACCATGTTTGCACTACAGCAGCCCCTTCCAGTGAGTGTAGATGCACCGGTGTAGTACCTTCCCAAGCTTACAGTGCTTAGTAACAGCTGTTCCTGAGCCCATGTCACCTACCTCGACACTTTCGACAACTTCACCATCTTCGATAGTTTCTCCCAGGCTCAACCGCGCCGCTACTTTCCAAGGACCAACATTCAGCAACAGATCAGATAGACCAGCACCGACTGGCCGCATGCCGCCTCCTCCCCGGATTGATTCCAATGCCGCGAGTAAGTGGCCATATTCAGCGTAAAAAAAAGCGCCAAAGAAATCGAGTGCTGACCTTTTCTAGACAAGCCATTCCGTCCATTGGAGCCGTCGCCTATGCCTATGAGCAGCCAGAGTGACCCCAGAAGCCGCACTCCCGGACTAGCACCCCCGAGATCACCTTTCAAGATGACGCGTAGCGTGACAACTCCCAACGTCCGAACCATGGGATCTCCATCGCCTGGTCTGACGTCGAATCTGGATTCACCCTTTCCTCGATTTCCACCCAAGGGTGCTACGCCCAACAGCCCCAAGCCTCAAACACGCGAACGCCTAGAACCTTATCCACAAGATTACGCCCAGCCCAGCCCTTTGTTTGCACCATTGAGCCCAAGATTCAATGGCGGAGAAAACATTTCAAAACGATTGGAAAATATTGCGCCAGGCCCATTTGACCGGAGACCTAGTATGACAAAACAGTTAGCTGAGAACAGCCAAGCATTTGGGCACAAGAGAACGCCCACAAACGGCAGTGTTGCAAGCGCTAGGAGCCTGCCGAGAAGAAACGGTTCTTCAGCATCGAATGCATCGCATAACTCTACATACTCGAATCGCAGTGTTGGCCTTCCTACCCGACCGAAGCCTGGAATGGGAGCAGCTAATGTTCAGACTTCTCTGCCCTCTACTTCGGAACAAATTGAAGGTATTGACGACTTCTTGGACCGCTTACAGAGAGAATCTGAACCGTCTACCACGGCCCGGAACAACCCAACAACGGAGTACCCAGTACGCCAGGAAAGTCGCGAGAGGAAAGAGCCGCCGCCACGACCGAGACGACCTTCAACAAAGGATCTCCCACCTGCTGACATGAGTGATCTGGATACCCAAGATTTCATGTCCCTCCCAAATAGCTTGTTTCCTTCACGTGGATCAAGCCGTAGTGGCTCGGAGAGCGATATGCCGAGAGGTCTTGCCCCATCCCACGCTTTACGCCCTGCCCCACTGGCTGCCTCTGGTCCCAACGACATGTCATTGAACGCACTTCACACACCTTCAGACTCTGGGTTCTCGGATGATTCCTACGGCTCTGGCTTCCGGAGCGTAGCAAGTTCCCGATCAAGTCCACCCGAGTCAGAGGCTGCACACTCACGACAAGTTTCCAAGATCAGTCGCTCCGATTTCGTTGCGGAAGAACCCGTAGAATCTGTTCCAAGAAGCGCAAGTCCCGAGTCATACGCCGAAGCACGACCTGTGCGAGCGCCTAGAAGCTACATGAGGCCCGATGGATCGGGCCCTGTTCCACGAGCGCTTTCGCCAGGATGGCGCCAACCTACCTTTCCACCAGGAGGTTACGCCAGGTACCCGGAATCTCCGCTGGACCCGGCTGTCCAGCTGGGTGCGACATCGCCTCGCATGAGGGAGCCCAGCCCTGCACGAGACCCAGCGGAAGCTAGCGGAAGCGAATCAAACCCTGCCGTTGTATACGAACCGCGTCAAGCCGATGTGCGTCGACCGAAGCCTGTCAGCAAAGGCAACTGCCGTGGATGTTCTGAGCCGATTGTTGGAAAGTCTGTCAAGGATTCTTCCGGTCGCCTCACTGGACGCTACCACAAGCACTGCTTTGTATGCAGAACATGCTCTGACCCCTTCCCAACCGCCGAGTTTTATGTTTACGAAAATTCGCCTTATTGTGAACACCACTACCACAAGCTAAACGGATCTTTGTGCAGCAATTGTAATCGTGGTATCGAAGGCCAATATCTCGAAACTGACACCCGTCAGAAGTTCCACCCGAGATGTTTTACCTGCACAACCTGCCGCGTCGTACTCCGCGACGGGTACTTTGAAGTCGCTGGCCGAAGATACTGCGACCGACATGCACAAAGCGCTGCAGCTCCACCGAGAAGTCGTCTTGGGCCAGGAAACTACCAACCTCGAAATCTACAAAAACGCGGAACGAGACTCATGATGATGGCGTGAGCTATCCACGTTTTTCCTTTGCTTTTGCTGCTTCTTCCCGTTTGCCCTTTCCTTTTTTGTTTGTTACGTCCTTTAGCGATCTTGGCCTTTGGCAGCTGTACGAACATTCACCCTCTTCATTCTTTCTGATACCCGGCCAGTCCGCTCTTATCTTGGACACAATCCTGCATTATACCCCTGACTCTATACATTCTCTACTCCTTGTAATCACTTTTTCTACCAATAGACGGGTTTTTGGTGGTTATAGTGGGTAGGGTTTGGTATACGCCCATTCCTTTGCATTTTTTTCAGTCTCTGGGAGACACCTTTTCTCTGTTGATAATGAGATCCGACTGCACGTGTACATATAGGTAGCATACGTAATGTTTACTGCTCATCTCGATGGGCTTATCAATTAATTAGTCAAATTACTACTACACTCGCTTCAATCCTTTTCGCGTGTCTTTCTTATGGCCACGCCATCATTGAAAGATCTCGACAGTTGATTGAAGCTGTGGAGATAAGCATCTTGTGGGGGAGATAGTCTTCAATCACCGTTATCTCGGCGATCGAGTATGCACATTTATTCGAGTATTGGGTGCTGGATCAGTCACCAACGTTTGCTCGTGACCCGGTTCTCGCCGATTTGGCTATCGGTCACGGCATGGTGTTCCAACAGTACCTTTTATCCGCAAACCTCAACTATCTTATACCATGTCTCGGCGACGTCACTCCCAAGCCTCCAACACACATACTCTTCACAACCACCAGAGATGACTGATATTGAATACACGCAAGATATATATAAGGAGCGGAAGTTCTGCCCTCTATTTACTTCTATATCAACACCAGCCACGGCTACATCCACAAAACAACTACAGCAGCCAAAGCTATTACAACAATCTATCTACAAGCAAAATCTACCCACATTATACCAATCCTACAACAACCCTCCATATTCATCAACATGCTGGACATGTCTCTGGTAAAGTCTTGGATTGAGGGTGAAGTACTACGCATCTATCGATCTAACAACAGCCCTAGGATATGACTCTTGTACCTTCTCCTACCTTCCCATTACCCGACAAGCAAACATCAGGCTCTTCTGTACGTATTTTCTTTCCTTGATCAACTCGCAGCCATATCTCCAATAATAGTACAAGTGGGGCTAACAAAAAGGTCCTGAAGCCTCCCACACCCAACGGCCGACGGTATGGCCCCTTTTCTCTAGGCCAGATGGTCGATTCAAATGACCCGAAGCCAACTCCAAGCCCACCCCCTAGGCCGCCACCTTCTTCCCCTAGACAAAAGGGTCACGGTATTACTCTAGTCACTTACTCTAACGATCCCAAGCCCACTCCCAGTCCACCTCCTAGGCCTCCGCCTTCTTCTCCTGGGCGAAAGGGTCACGGTGGTACTGGAGGTGTAGCCACTGACTCTAATGATCCCAAGCCCACCCCAAGCCCACCCCCTAGGCCACCCCCTTCCTCCCCTAGACGGAAGGACCATTACACCACTCCAAGTGTGATCGCCTCACTCCTGAACCACCCCGGCAGTATCGATTCCGGTGTAAGTACCATGACCTCCTCCGCCACCACCTTCGCACTACCAGCCCACGAGCTAATATTTTCTCCACCACACCAGGACCCAAGCCCTAGCCCACCTCCCCGGCCGCCGCCACCATCTCCCAAGCGCAAGAGTCATGATCTCACTGCAAACGCAATCAACAAACTTGTCCACTTGGCCATGGTGACATCGCCTCAATTGTGGTAAGTCCAAAAAAGGCTACCCTAGCCTGAAACCCCATCCCTATCTTTTTCTTTAGGTCCCGCACTTTTTACCGGTACCTACAGTAGGCTGGTGGCTAACAAGGCACGCACCAAGTCCCCTCGCTCTCCCACTAAACCCTCTTCCACCCCGCGTTGGCCTAAATCTCATGCGCCAAGCTACCGTTTGCGCTTACGCTTAGGGCCCTCTTTTTTTTTCCTTTCTTCCAACGCTTTTACTTGGCCTTGGTTAGCAGGGGAGGAAGGGGGGGGGGGAAATCTCCCGTCGTCGATGATGATGATGATGATGAACAATCGGGCGAGCGGGCAGGCAGGTGAAGTAATGGAAGAAGTTACGGGATGAAAGCGGCGGTTTTGCGACTTTCAATGCAAAGCTATGGACGGGGGAGAGTTTGCGAG
>Ga0265797_10005271_pt1 | contig 18976 bp, 23 predicted proteins | sample P2T30metagenome_FD_192433 | JGI IMG/M metagenome (GOLD analysis project Ga0265797, IMG submission 192433) | Plant litter microbial communities from East Loma Ridge, Irvine, California - P2 T30 | ecosystem: Environmental > Terrestrial > Plant litter > Unclassified | place: USA: California... | reverse complement strand
TGTTGTCAAGGTCAAATCCTTCTGACTCGTGCTCTCCAGTACGCCCTCCGAAGATGACCGCTACATCGGAGCGTGCAGCAACGGCCATCGCCTCTTTGATAGCAGATTCGTCGTCTGGTAATTTCAATAATACAAACTTTCCGGAATGGAACTCTGGCTCGTGGTGCGAGGCTGTTTTGCGAGCCGAGACTCGCAGCCGGACTTGGTACGCTTGGCCTGCTTCAAGGTCCACTTCCACTACACGTTCGAGCTTTTTCGGCTGGAATAGGAAGTCGGTGATGTCAATCTCGGGTTCTTCGCCCTCAAGGATGATCTTTCCGTCTAGGTCCAGTACGAAGGCGCCTGTGACTTGAGCTCCGAGAGTGTAGCGACCGTTCTCTTCGACCTTGATAGTTGTTGTCATTGTCGAGTAAAAGGTCCTAGGGTCTAGCCCAGATGCTATTCGGCCCAACATTACCATCTGGACAGACTTAACATCCTGTGAGATGACTGGCTCTGAGTCGTGCTTGTTGAAATGCTCCACGTGGACGCCCGGAGAGCCATTGGCAACTAGCGTAGTCTCAAGTGGCATGGTCGGAGTGCAAACAAAAGGACAGACCCCAGCAGCGTATTCCACGCTTTCTGGGTTTGGATGAGATTTTCGCAAGGCCTCCAGGAATGACACTTCGTACTCGGGGTGTGCACAAGCGCTACCTCCGCCAGTAACGACTGGACTGGCGCCTGCAGCCCCAATCACGGCAATCGATGGTCGCTGCTGCAGATTTAGAGGGAGTATTTCGCGCTCGTTCTTGAGAAGCACGATACCTTCGACAGCGGTCTGCCGTGCCATCGAAGATGAGTTGGATACGATCTGTGCTTTCGCTGATTTGGTTGTACGATCAATCATCTGAAGCACGGAATGCACAGAGCGACCGAGGTCCTCGTGCGAGACAAGGCCTGCGCGTACAGCTTGTACAAGCTTTGCGCCGCGGTGGGCACTGGGACCCGGCATCTCAAGGTCCAAGCCGGCATTGAGAGATTCTGCTCCGGAGTGAGAGCCATACCAGTCTGACATGACACACCCATCGTACTTCCACTCGTCTCTGAGTACATCGCGGATGATCCTGTTCTCGCTGCAGAAGACTCCATCCAATTTGTTGTAGGCCATCATGATCGAGGCAGGGTTCGAATTTCTGAGCATGCATTCAAAAGCTCGCATGTAAACCTCGCGCATGGTGCGTCCATCCGCCGACTCTGCAACGTTGTAAGACTTCCGTGAGGTTTCGCTTTCGTTGGCGACAAAGTGTTTCACACAGGCGCCAACACCGCTTTCTTGTACGCCTTTCACGATAGCGCCTGCAAGTTTGCCAGTAAGCAGTGGATCCTCGCTGAAGGTTTCGAAGTTGCGACCGCCCCTTGGGTCGCGATGCATGTTGATATTGGGTCCGATGACCACTTGTACATCCTTAAGGCGAGCCTGAATACCGACTTCTTGGCCAAACTGATGCATCAAGTCCGTATTCCATGTGGATGCAAGAGCCGTTGAGCTGGGAAAGCAAGCAGTGCCTGTGTCCTCGAGATGCGATTTGGCGCCACGAACGCCATTGATTGAGTCGCTCACATTCAGTGAGGGGATTCTCAGTCGCTCCACGCCAGTGGTGGAGGTCAGCGAAGCCCCTGATAGCAGAGATACCTTCTCTTCCAGTGTTAACAGCGGGAGTAACGCCGTGTATGGACCGTCTGTGCTGTTGGTCTTCTCGATAGTCGTCGCTCCTACCCTTTGCGGGACTGTGAGGTCAACGTTCTCGCGCGTCAAATCATGCGACGCTACGTTGACACTGAGTACTTGGGCGGTGGCCATGCTGTGCGACTCGCGTGGGTGTTGTCTGCAACGGACACAAAAAAGATGGTAAGAGAACAGTTATACCCACTCCACGGGATTCCAGGGTGGCACACGGCATCATGCATGACAGTATGCTCTGGCGGATATATATATCCGCCATGACTTTACGGCATCGTAGAGTTCAACATGGCCGATTCTCACTCCACCCAAAGGCTGGGACAGACTCCCGAACGCCACCCCCAACTCCGCCTTGCCTCCAGCTTGGCCTCCACCTTCGTTCCTACACTCCACCGCTGCCGCATTCCTCCACCTTTTCCATCTCCTCACCGACCATCCACACACACTAAACGCGTACGCGCTTACCTTGTCGCCTGCAAATGCACGTGTGTACACAATGCCAAAGGACGTACTCACGGCAAGAGAATCTTGCTCGTCATGTGCGCGCCGCACGTAAGTGCACACCGGATCCTTGCAGGTGAATGGCGGTTGATTCCGTGTAGACACAAATGAGGCACGACATTCTTGCAGAGACTGCCATAAACGATTCTCGCGCACAGATTTGCTGCGAAAGCACGAGAAGACGCACTCATCACGCACGCTCCAGGAAGTCTTGTCACATCCGCAAGATGCGGCTGCAACTTTGGCGTCGCCTGCAAGCCTATCCACAGCAGAAACATCGCAGATTGCACGCCCTTCGGAAATGACACCATATTATGCTCCGAATGCAGAAGGCTTTGGGTCTATTGACACGCCGAGCTATGGGACCTCCGGAATTGGCGGACCTGGAGACGAGCCGGAACAAGGTCTTTTCGACTTTGATCTTGCTTGGACATTCGACTTCTTAGACAAAGACGATGGGTCCCATGTAGAGCTTCCAGCACCGCGAAACGACGCGGCCACTACAACACAAGAGACAGATGACGCCAACGACAGGTCCAACCCGATTGCACGCGAGGTCGTCCCGCAACCTCCATTGCCTGACGGGCACACACCAACCAGCAACATGGACGATGAAGAGATAGGCGATATGCTTGAAACATGGTCTGATGTTTCTTTAAAGGCATTGGCTATCAATGATAGCCTTCGCTCAGCGCTATTGGAACTTGCGACTCCGGACGACACAGTCGATCACCCACGTCGTGGCTTTCCAAGCTGTCGTAAATTGCAGTATTTCTTGCTACTCTACATACGACGGGTCCATCCGCGTTTCCCTGCAATACACATCCCGACATTATCGACTGCGAGGACATCCGCTATTGTTTTGATGGCGATGATGCTGGCAGGTTCGTGCCATTCTGTGTCTGATGGAGACCGGTTCTGTCGCGAATATCTGGACAGGTGCCGCTGCTGGCTCACTGCTACACGCGAGAAAGATCTAAAAAGCGTCAGTACTCACCATATGCAATGTGAAACATGGTTGACATTGTGTCCAGCTAGATAACATTGATCACACGTTCGCACTGTTCCTATGCACACTGACCGCTACCTGGAGTGGAAGACAAACAGCATACTGCAGGGCAGAGCTCGACCGCGGTGTCTTGGCCCTGGCTTGTAGAAATAATCATCTACTAGTGAGCAGAGAGGCTGATCCAATAGTAGCTGTATCGACTCCGAGGTCTTCTTCAAGTCGGTCGAATGATCTGGAGGTCAGATGGCTACGATGGATAGAGACTGAAAGACGCAAGCGACTCGGTATCTGCATATATCTGCTTGACTGTCAATACTCTGCTCTGTTCCAACGACAGCCATACATAAGCAAAGCTGAAGCGACTCGACTTGCTTTGCCTTGCGAACCAAGGTATTGGAGTGCTCCGTCCTCTCGGGCTTGGACAATGATGCTTGGTCCGGCGACTACACCTCCGAGCGCATATCACCTTCCGACACTCTCAAGCATCCTGCTGGAACGAGAAGAATCTTATGGAGACATGTTCTTCCCACCTCTTGATGGCTTCTCGCGCACTTTTTATGCTTACATTTTGCACACGCTTATCTACGAATGGAGGCAAAATGTCTGCATGCTGAATTCCAACGGCCTGACAGGAAGCATCCTCAGCTTTGTTCCCGAGGACATAGGAATCGGACTCAAACAGCATAAGATATGGCTATCTAATGCTTTGGATGTTTGGCTTGAACATTACTCATCCCCAAGTACGAGCGGCCATCTTTCGGTAGACCACATGCAAGCCGGGACTCTTCTACACCATCTCGGAGATCTTGCTTTACGCATCAGCTTTTCAGATTTGTACATGTTGGCCAAGCGGTCAGCAACAGCAGATGATTTGAGCACCGCATCAGAGTCAATTTGCAACACTCTTGCGGTAGATCGGGAATGCGCCATACTGGATCGGACTTTCGGCATGATTGAATCAGCCTCTATCATACGATCGTTAGACGAGGACTCATTTTGCGGCTATGAGTTGGTCGTGACGCTATTCATTGGTGGCTTACTGCTTTGGACAACTCACCACCTGCGACATCGTCAAGAGATCACAGCAGCCATGGAGTGGGTTGAACAGCGCTTCGGTACCGAGACTCATCCTGGATTGCCTTTGGCCTCGGGAAATGCGACAATTGTTTCCAAGCTTCAAGATGTGATTGTCGTTCTGAGGTCTATACATAGTGTTGGCTACGCAAGCTTACTGGCGTCGGTGCTTGAAAAGCTCCAAGACGAAGGGGTGCCCGGCAGACGGTAATTCTGAGCGTAGTCCCTACCTCTATATCTCCGACTTCTTAGGCCGTACAGTATTCCAGATGCGAGCTTGTTCACGGAGCTGAGTCTTTCAATGCTCGAACGCCAAATTTTCAAGTTGCGCCTTGCGCGGGCAGTATCATGAGTCAATGCCTTTCCGCACCGTGTCCCAGAATCACAGGCTACAGTGATTCCGTGGAACTGCGGAACGATGCGGTCGGCGAACGGACTGAGTTGCGACGAAGTAGGGCATCCGGAAAATCCGCTATGAGCTAGTGGAGCCTCGGCCGTCTTCCGGCGGTCCGGAGTCTTGTGGAGAGGATAAGAGTTCAGCCAGACAGATGCGACCATACCCAGCCTTGTACCAGTTGCGACTTCGCTTCATGCTGACGACGACATAAAGGCATCGCCAAACCTGTCATTGCCCCATATCCACGTGTTTACACAGTCAATACACAATACGTCCGGTCATCGCTTACTGCCATGGCAGCAAAGAAAGGCCCATTCCGTCTGGTAACAGTCAACACTGCACCTGAGCGCGCGCAACGTCTCATTGGCCGCCTGGTCGAAGCACTCAAAGAAGACTATGAGATCATCCATGTCGACAATTGCCAAAGTACGCCGCCATTTTGAAAAGTCAATCTACAAAGCTAACAAGGCATCAGGTATAGATGAAGTGTCACCCAAGGTCACTCTCCACAAACCAGATGTCCTGGTAAGCTTACATCAATCTTGCATATCCGCCCGGTGGCTCAAGCTTACATTTGCGCCAGTTCTCCGCATCGATGTGGACGGCCGATGAGGCCAAAGAGATCCACTCAATAGCGAAGTCGATCGTGCCCGATATCAAATACCATGCGATACCGACTGGCCTACAGGTTGAGCGAGGACCTGACGCTATTGTGGAGTACCTGGTCGAGAAAGTGCCTGCATTGCTGGACTCATAGTGCTGGAGCTGATGTGTGAGCGGCGAGAAGCTTTAAACTTGCCTACAAGATCAAATGACCCAATGTATGATCCTCAATGCAGACGTACAGCCAATCATAATTCTCCTTATAAGTTCCCGTGCACAAGAAGTGAGTCGCCACACAAGCGCAGTCGTCGGATTTCTGCAGGCAGCCGAGCCACTTTTATTTGACAGAGTTGAGAGCTTGCCATCACTAAACATGATTGGTGACGATACGCTTGAGGAAGTGCCGTATTATTTTATTGACTTGTCGGCAGATGTTCGCTGGAAACGCTACAAAGTCCGATTTCTACTCCTCATTCTCGAATACATTGATGAGCGTGCCAATGTGAGGAGTCACCTCTACCGAAAATTCGTCGCCAGCCTTCAGAGTCTCCTTGGGTGTCTTGCCCATGCCGACACCGGCGGGTGTGCCGGTGATGATGATTGTTCCTGCTGGTAGAGTCGTGCTTTGGGAAAGGAAGCTGACAAGCTTTGGAATTCCGAAGATGAGGTCGCTGTCACAAAATTAGTTACACTGCATGTATACAATGTGGCAAGCTGTGACATGTCATACTCTAGTGGGCAATCTTGCAGGACTTTCCCGTTTTTCGAGCCGCGAATGTGAAGTGCAGACGGATCTGGGATGAGGGAGGTTGACACCAGAGTCGGACCTGTATCAGGTGTCAGTAAAGACCAAGATTGGGTCTGAAGTAATCTTACCAAGAGGGCATGAACCATCGAAGCCCTTGGAGAACGACCATTGGGACTGGTTCAGCTGTGATGTCCGGCTAGATACATCGTTCGCGGCTGTGTAGCCGAGGACGTATTCCATCGCAGTACTCTCTGAGACATTCTTCGCCTGTTTGCCGATGACAACGGCCAGCTCAGACTCGTAGTCACCGCAATCGTCGGCTTGAGTGATCTTAGGGATGACAGTCTTTGCTGGCCAGGGATCCCCGAGAGCTGTGTTCGGCTTCCTGTGAGACGATCCAGTGTCAGAAATCTAATACCTTTCGAAGCTACTCGAGACGAGTACCACCTACATGAACACAGTGGGTACTGATGGCAGCGGCATGCGAACTTCCTCGGCATGTTGCTTGTACTGTGTCAACGCCATTAGCGAGGTGTCATATTGCTTGTCAGTAGCACAGATATGGACCTACATTGAGCCCGATGCACCTGATGGTTCCAACCTCATTTTGCGCGAGCGGCGACAAGATGCGTTGGATGGACTCAACATTTCCCGTGTCAGATCCAGGCTGCAGGACAGAAGTGCCGGAAAAGATAGAGACGTCGACTTGTTTGCCGGCGCGTAACGCTTTGCCAACATCGATGTCTTGCTGCACCGGCTGCCCAATCAAGATCTTAGATGAGTCCGATGAAGGGATGAATCGCACAAGGCCTAGTACCCCAGTCAGTGAGTCAAGATCTCGCTGTTCTTTTTGGACACACTTACGGCTGAATGCTCGCGATGACATTGTTGCAACTTTCACTCAAAGAAGTCGGGTCGTAGTAAAACAAATAAAGCCTAACTGTTTATGTTGGCCTCTACACTTATGTATATTCATACACGTGGCGTTCAATATTGAACTCGAAACATAGAGCCGCTCGGCGATGGAAGAGTGTGTAGCGAGATGGAATCCGGCATATCCGAGCATGACTAAATGCTAGGGTTGGGGTTTTATTCATCCGATAACGGCCTGCAACGTTACGCAATACATGTCATGCCGGCAATTGCATGGGGGCCAGCTCCCGGACTGGGTCCATCAAACTCTCTGTTGTCATTGATATGGCCTTGTCGTGTCTTACATATATCATACATCTAATCTGTCCAACCAGTCCCCGGTAGCTATTTCTGATCTGCCATACGCGAAAGTGCTGTTTTGAGAGAACGGCGAAACGACGACTACAGCGACTTCCGACCGGCAAGCTTTCGGATACATATATTTGGCCTTTTTTAGTATATATATTGGCCCAACTAGCAAGGACTCATATCACAATCATGGCGGTCTCAGATGCTGTTGGTACCGACTTTCGTCGCCACCTGCACGACCTCAACCAGCCCCGCTTCACGTCGATGAAAGGCCAGCATGCCACTGAGTATGCAGATGCTTTCAAGTCTACAGGCCAGCCTCCATGGCTACACGGCTTGTACGTACACTGGCGAAAGCTGTTCGAGGAACCATACTACGGGATCACGAACGACGGTGAGAAACCACTTGCTGTTCCGGAAAGCCACCGGCGCGTCGGCCAACGAGCTTGTACTAACGGATCTACCAGGTATCGTACGTGATGGCTTGTTCGGTCTTCAAGATGAAGGAGTCCCGATAGACGACATCACAAAGGCTGCTCAAGCAGTCTTGGACAATCTGGACGAGCAGCAGAGAAGCAAAGTGTGTTTCCACATCGACGACCCGGAGTGGCGCTCCTGGTCCAACCCCGAGTTCCTGCTCAGTGACAAAGGCATACGCCTTGATGAAATCACAATCGAGCTCCGGACGCAGGTGCTACGGGTGTTGGAGACCGCTCTTTCTCCCGAGGGCTACCAGAAAGCCCTCGGCGCAATGCGCGTCAATCACTTCCTGGGCGAGCTTGTACAGGCTCCAACCATCATGAACGAGTTCTCGTATAACTTCGCTCTGTTCGGCGCACCCTCTACCACACGGCCATGGGGTTTCTCCTTCTACGGCCACCACTTGTGCTTGAACCTGTTCTTCTACAAGTCGCAGATCATCTGCTCTCCGTGGTTTACCGGCGCAGAGCCAAATGTCATCGATGACGGTCCATACAAAGGCACGCGCATTCTCCAGAACGAAGAGACTCTTGGCCTACGCCTGATGCAAGACCTCTCAGCGAATCAGCAAGCCAAGGTCCAGATTTATAAACTCATGAATGATCCTGCCATGCCGCATGGCCGTTGGAACCATGATGACCAACGGCACCTGTGCGGCGCCTACAGGGACAACCGGATCGTGCCATACGAGGGCATCCTGATCTCTGACATGTCATCTACACAACAGGATCTTGTTCTCGCTATCATCGCTGAATACTTGCTCTATCTGCCAGAGAAAGCGCGCCAGCTACGACTGGAACAGGTCAAGCAGCACCTTTCCGAGACCTACTGGAGCTGGATCGGTGGCTTCGGCAACGAAGACCCATTCTACTACCGCATCCAGAGCCCTGTCATCATTGTTGAGTTTGACCACCATTCGGGAGTCTTCCTCAGCAATGCGGAACCTGCGAAGTTCCACATCCACACATTGCTGAGGACGCCGAACAGAGGTGACTACGGCATGGCGCTCAGGCCGTTAGCCGCTCGTCTTGAGCAGGATTATCGCTGGGAGGGTGAAAGATGATATCTAGAAGATTATGAGGTATGGCATTTATCTCGAGAGTAAGCAACGGAAATAATACATGATGTACAGTCACTCGTCTGCCTAGAGGTCTCACGCTCCCCAGATGCTTCCCATCCCTACTTGCTGGTGGTAAGACTCCAAAAGAGGATTTTCCAGATCAAACGCGACAATGGACGCTGCAAAAACCGGGTCCAAGCCGCCATCGAAGAAATTGAGCGAGCCCCAATGATTAGTATTGCAAGCGGCGCCACCGGGAGACGATGGCTCTGCTTGCATGGGGTCACCGTCAAGTGAACCGCTCTCGAAGCGGGTTTTTGCATCGCGGAGCAACTTTGCCACTTGCTGAGCCACTACTGACTCGTCCATGATCGTCAGGATTTCGATGGCCATGTCGATGAGTCGGAGTAGCTCTGGCGCTTGTGTCGGGTCCGCTTCTTGCCTGATATACATCAAGATTGTTGAAGCTGCAAACACGGTGTATGTGACATTGTAGAACCTGATTCGCTGTTAGAAAGTCATTGAAATGTGAGACCGGACAGATTACCATGTTCTGAAGAAGTCGCTATGCTGGTAGGTCTGGTGAATCACACGTAGAGTCTGTTCCGCAGAATCCAAGCATTTCTGCACACTCTCGCGAGCCCCACTGACTGATTCTCTTTCCTCGCGGGTCGAGTTCAGCAGCAGAGCACCAAAAAGCAATATCCTGAGGTTGTGATATCCTGGAAACAATCAGCGACGTATTCCAACATGCCGGCAATGTAGGAGAGAAGACGGACTCATAGTCAGCACCAGTCTCTGTCGCTTCATCCACTGAAGATCCCTTGCCCTTTGGAGGCCCAAGTCTTGAGCAGAAGGCACTATCGGGCGTATCGCTTCCGGCAAGGCTGCAATCCACTGCTCGATCTGGTTCTCCAACTCACGAGCCGGGGCGATGGCGGCGGCAAGCGTGACTTGCGGGAGATATATCCGCAGACAAATTGACTTGGTGATCCTCGACAAGTCCACCATACACTTGATGATCGCACAGTGCGCATGGTCCAGTAGCTCAATGTCCCTGCTTTCCACAGGCTGGGACACCTCCGTTACGGGAAAGCGGCGATTATGGTACAGGTCTGCTCCGAGTGTGTCCGGTCTACCCATGGCAAATGATGTCTCACTGGCAGCTGGTCAATGTCTCGATCGGTGAAGGCATAAACCTGTGAGGAAGCAGGGGTACATACGTTTCTAGCGAGTACAGGCCCCTAAACAGTTTATTAGACAGCTTTCTCGAAGACGACTACTTCGCAGCCAGCGGATGACTTACCACCATAATCGAGCTTCAGCCTTAAGCACTGATGCTGGCTTGCTTGTGTCTGGACCCGGTTCTCGATTGATGCCCATGGCCAATGCTGTGCGAACAGCGAGACCAATGTACATGTAAGACGCTGTATATCATGAGCCACAGATATCACAGCACGATCGGAGATACATACAATGTGGATGAAGCTCGTTCTGGCACACTTTTGCCTATTATACGTTAATTGGAGGGTTGTATTAGACACTCGATGTTTCTTACCATGATGAAATAACACTGTGTTATGCTCAGATCGGTGACCATTCCAAGTCGAGTACAGCGGTCTTTGGCGATCTGGAAGAATTTGCGACTCCATTCCAGGTTGTCTATGCCGTCGATCGGTTCATCATCGCGCACGCCAACGATGGCGCCCAGAGAGAGCACGCTGAAGTAAAGGGCTTCGAACGTCGAGAGACCTTGATCCTCAGCTGCACTGCCAGCCCACAACGCTTCGCAAGAGTCCAAAAAAGGTCGCTTGTCAAGGATCGGATGTATGTAGTGGAGAGAAGTAAAGTACGTGTCGATGAAGCTACGGCATTGAGGGTACCAGCTGCGGACTGGAATCTCTGTGCTGCCTTCGGAAAATCTGTGCGATTCAGCCGGGCGGAAGTCAGGATTGTAGAGGGTAGACAACAGAGAGCCTGCATTTCCTGGTTGCGATACCGCGTCGCGATGGATTTGTGAGAGACGTGTCATCGACGAAGAGCTGCCATAGAACTCTGTGCTTTGCGTGTGCGCATTAATACCAGATACCTCCTGCTCGCGCACTGCCCAAGGCGAAACACTGTTTGGCGTTGGAGGCTCGACATTGTTGGTGTCATGGAGCTGAGACGGGGCAGAGATATTGCTGGCCTCCACACCTGCAGAAGGATTACTGGCAGACGCGTTCTCAAACTCCTCCAGACGCCCAGTTACGTGCTTCAAACGGCTCTCAAGTTGCTGAACATACTGCCTCGTCACCGTGGAATCGGATACTGCAGCTTGGCCCTGGTATTGGCACTCAACGTTACGGCCTACAGCATGTCAGTTCACACAACGATACATGAAAGGAAGCAAATATACGAAACTGACTGCGGCAGTAAGAGCAAGGTATCTCCTCGTTACACTTATTCTTTTTCACCCGACACAGGTCACACGCCCTCGCTGCTCGAGGACGACGCGTTTGACGGGCGGCTGGCCGCGAGCCATCTACACTCTCAGCTGCGTTCACTGGTTGCATGTGAGTAGCGAAATTAGTGTGATGGTTGTTGTGTCTAGCTGTCTACAAAATCCCCACGCGCCAGCAACAAGCGCCCTGCACCAGAGCGGAGCAGGCTGGGTGGAGGGACAGGGTGGAGGTGGAGTGGCGGAGGTCCCACGTCGTCAGGGCCCACCATCTCAACCCTGGAAACCCTAAGAGAGTCTAGCCGAGGCCTAGGAATATCCGGATGGAAAGGCTAGATCTGAGGAGAAGGATGGGACATCCGGTGCACCGCACAGTCCGCCATGGGCGGCACTCGCTTACACGTCTATGTCGGCCGTGTTCGATCAGACCTATGGCGGCCATATCAGGTCTGGCCATGGCGATGATGTCCCGCTCCGTGATCCTCCACGCTGTTGTAAGAGCGTTCATACTCTGCCGGCCTTCTTTGCGTCCAAGTCTTCGAGTAATCCTTGCATTTTGAACTGTCCCATCACGTGAATACCAACATGCCTGCTGCATTGACGGTTCGTATCAGATTTGACTCTTACGTTGATGGACTAGCCTTAACGATGACCTTCGTCGCAGCCCCCTCCACCCCAGCAACACCAGGCGACGCACATTCTCGATGTGCTAGTAGTAGGTGCAGGCCTCGCCGGGCTTGCATCCGCTATCTCTGCTGCACTTTCTGGCCATTGTGTTACAGTTGTGGAATCGGCGAAGGAGTTACTTGAGGTATGTCATATCCTGGACTGTATGCCTGGCGAAGCGTCCGACCAGCCCATTAATCTCTTATGCATTGAAGGTCGGAGCTGGTCTACAAGTGACGCCCAACGCCACCCGGATCTTGCGTACCTGGAACGTATCGGAGAACCTCTGGAGATCCGGTGCCGAGCCCAGCTCGTTGTCTGTTCATCGCTACACTGGAAAGCTACTCGCACATGATGAAGTCTTCGGCCAGAGGATGCGTGACGACTACGGGCATCCGTTCGTGGACTTGCACCGCGTCGACCTCCAGCTTGCGCTTTATGAACGAGCCAAGGGCCTTGGTGTGAAGTTTGTGCTTGGGCAGAGAGTCGAGCATGTCGACTTCGACGGGCCTTCTATACAGACAGGCAGTGGCCTGATTCTGAACGCCGACCTGATCGTCGCTGCGGATGGTCTATGGTCACGGTGTCGTTCCGACTACACACAGAGCCAGCAACTACCGCGACCCACTGGTGATCTTGCCTATCGTGTGGTACTTCGCTTGGACCAAATAGACGATCCGGAGTTGAGAGCCTGGGTTGAAAATCCCACCGTGCACTTCTGGATTGGCCCTGGAGCTCACGCGGTTGGCTATTCTTTGCGAGGTGGACAAATGTACAACATCGTCCTTCTCGTTCCTGATGATATCCCCGATGGTGTAGGAAAACAGGCGGGCTCGGTAACAGAGATGCGTGCCCTCTTCAAAGACTGGGATCCCATCTTGACCAAATTCCTCGATCTAGTCGAAGATGTGGACAAGTGGAAGTTGATGCATAGTCAGTGCCACCCCATCCCATCTCTCCAGCCTGTTATAGAATAAGCTAACATTCCTCTTCGCAACAGGAGACGAGCTATCATCATGGGTGAATGAGAAGTCAAATGTCGTCTTTGTGTGAGTTTGACAACGTCTTCGTGCTTCCATGGATGTATTGCTGACTTTCTGTTCACGATCAATAGTGGCGACTCATGCCATCCCATGCTGCCGTATCTCGCACAAGGCGCCAACTCTGCCATCGAAGATGGTGCCGTGCTTGGTCTCCTCCTCGGCCACCTGAAGACAAAAGAACAGATCCCACAGGCACTGAAGATGTACGAGCGACTGCGCAAGTCTCGAGGCGATGCAATTGCCCGAGAGACATTCAAACAGGTAACTCATGAGCATGTTCCTCGTGCCGGTCCTAGATAATGCTCACACATCTCACAGAGGGAGTCTTTCCACATGCACGACGGCCCAGAACAGCTCGCTCGCGACGAGGTGTTCGCATCTCAACTTGGCGCACCACAGATCAAAGTCCCTTTCCCGAGCCGATGGACTTGTCCGGAGGTGCAGCCGTGGCTATATGGGTATGATGCTTTTGCTGTGGTGGAGCAAGCGGTTGACGAAGAGCCTTTTGAGAGCTTGTAGTGATACTGTGGTAGCGTATGGCTAGGGAACGTATGCTGATTTATGTTGCGAGTAACAGTCTCGGGTATGGCGCAATCTTTTCTATTTGCCAGTATTTAGATGCACATTTACAGCTATGAACCTTTCGTTATAAGAGTCCCTGCAAGAAGTCGAACCCACGGCGCTGAATGTCCCAAGTCGGCGACCCAACCTCCATCTTCGCAGCAAATGTGTGCTCCTCTCCCGGAGCGTCGCTCATTCCGCAAGTGATACCGAGACTCTGGAGTTTTTGGTAGAGCTTTCGACTCAGCTTTATCGGCACTTTTGTATCAGCAGTGCCGTGTACAATGTATGTCGGTGGGAAGCCTGAGCTAATGTTGAGAAGAGGATCGACGTCTGCCCACTTCCGCGATGGATACACAGCATCCATTACCGTGCCGTTTCCCACTTGCGACAAAGCGAATGCTTGACGTGGGTCGCTAAAGTCTGGAGGTCCGTTTGCTTGTCCTTCAAGTGAGACTCCACCTTCGATTGGAACGGGGTCTTCGTCGTAGACCTTGTTCATGAATTCAGTTGTCAAGTGGCCCGGCAGCTTCATCTGAGTTATCTTCTGCGTCCAACAATCGTTGGCGAAGTCGCATGGTCCGTACATGTTGAAGATTCCCGCCACCGGACGTGGAACGCCGTAGCCCTAGAGCGTGTTAATGGATAAATACAATAGATTCACATCACGCTGTCGCTGTGCGACTTTCCTCCTTCAAGTGCTGACTTACGAGAGAAAGTGCCAAAGTGCCGCCTGATGATGTCCCGAACGCAAAAACATGCTCGAGATCCAGTTTGCGTGTCCCTGCACTCAAACCTTCAATGAACCTTGTAAGGCCGCCGTCGTACACCCAGCTTAGAAGATCTCGACAATCCTGGATCGGTCCCTCAAGTAAATTTACTTGTGGGCATAGCCTATGATTGGGTGCAAGTACGATCCAACCACGACCTAAGCAATCTTGGACCTGATCGAGATTGACCATTTTGGACGAGCCAAGCATGAATGCACCGCCGTGGATATCGATCACTGCTTCCTATTAGATGATGTCTGCTAAATGAGAGTGATTGGAAGAGCTGACGAATAGGATGCACTGCATTCGACTTAGGAGGTAGATAGACATCGACATCAACTTCTTGTGTTCCCACATTCTTGTAGACCGCTCGCGCGCTTTCTGGGGTGCTCATGGCGATGGATGTATGGCTTAGCAAAAGTCAAGGTGATAGTCTTGATCAACTCGTCTCGACCAAAGACACTTGTAGACTCTATGCATTGTATGTGTCCCGCTCGGCAGGACTAGAAGTCAGAGGCCATGGTTCCACCAGTGACTCTCACCCACAAGCGCTCCGGCTTTGCCGCTGGCTCTTGACTTCGTACGCGCGGCAAACCCGGGCCCATTCTCCACCATCAAGCCTTATCCTGTAATTATGTCATGGTCGTGATGACGATTCCTCATTTCATCTTCTCGTGTGATAGCGTGTTGTGCTTCGTAAGATGGCTTTTCAGAAATCTACTTCTTCACGAATTTTACAACCATCTCTTCTGCATCACCTCGAATCTGCCGACACCCTAAGAGTGTCCACGGCTTGGGTAACGACACTACACCCTTAGTGCCTCCTGGAAGCGACAATCTCAGAGTACCTTCCTCCCTGCTTTTGTCGATCAAGACCTCTATCTTGATCTGACCGCGGACCGTTTCCAATTCATATGCAACCTCGTCCAGGTCAGCAAGAATGGGCGATATCCCAATAGTCTTCCAGCCAGGCTCAAGCGGGTGAAGTCCTGCCAGATAGCTCGGAAGTAGGAACACTGGCCATGTTGACCACCCATGAACCAAAGACACGTCATGATTGAAAGGCTTACCATGCCTGTTCATGGCCTCCCAATGTGCACCCGAGTAGTTTGGATTGCTCTCATCTGCCATCGCACCCCAAACCTGATGCAACAGATCGAGCGCTTTGGCGGGCTCGTTCTTGGCCAGCAGTCCTTCCAGCGCGAAGCCCGATGCATAGGGACTCGAGACACCGAATTTGTCCCAATCGTCGAGACCCTCGAAAGCCGCTGGTAGCAATTTGGTACTTCCGCGGATGACTTCAGTTGAACCGGGATGGCGAGGCAAAATCCCGAGAGATGAGGCGTACCCATTCGTGCTCTGACAGATGCCGCCAGTGGGCGAAGTGCTACTGAATCGTAGAACTCCATTCGTTTCGTCCCAGAGGTTGCGCACGATTGAGGCTTGTAGATCTAGCGCAGATTGTAGGTACCCCAATTTGGTCGACTCATTGGGAGCCATCGAAGCCATCGCGTTCAATGCATCAAAATACGCCAAATTGATATTAGCAGACGGGCCGAATACTGGACCGCCCATCGGGAACCAGGTCACTGGATTCATTGTCAGCTGCATCAACAGAATTTGTCGGACCGTTCCACTTACTCGACAAATGGGGTGGCGCTTCCACGAGTCCACTTCGGTTCACGAATCGTGCAGCAAACCGCATCTGGTCTGCCATCTTCCGGAAATACATCTCGACAAACGAAACATCGCCAGAGTGGAACCAGTAGTCCTTGACAGAAACCACCAGCAGGAGTGCATATGCTAGAGAATAAAAGGCATAAGTGGGTGGCTCGTCTTCTGTCTCGTGCGACGGAGCCTGGATTGGACACAGGTTACCCAGTAATCCATCTTGAGTCTGATGGCTCATCAACAAGTGCAGTGATCCTCTCCATGTTTCGAAGTCTCCAGTCGAGTATGCGATCGACCGACCAGTGACGAAAGCGTCTCCTCCGAAGCAAGCTCGGTCCCGTTTTGCGCCATCGATGAGACAGGAAAGTTGATTGGTGCCAACTTGGAAGTCGTTGTATGTGCGCTCAGTATCCTTTTCCAGGAGGCTGTTGCGGTAGAGGATGTTCCTATCTGCAGTTGTGACCACCAGGTTTCGATAGGTCGCAATCCACTGCGCAGGCCCGCCAAAAGCGACAGAGCCAGTATTGACCGCTCCTCCCAACAAAGGATTTACAGTGACTCCGTCAAGGGCTGCAACAGTCTGGCCTTGAATCGCAACAGTGACCTTGTCGTCTTTACAGACGGTCACAATCTGGATCCATTCAGAGAGCACTACCGATTGAGGCAGCGTCCAAGATCCCATCTTACGGGAGGGGAAAGTGCCGGAATCCTTCGAGAGACCAACGTAAGCATCGAGCGACTTTTTCTCGGCATCCAGACAGAATATTAGACCATTGGCAACCATGTGTACACCCCAGCTCGCTCCCAAAGCCTCGATTCTGGTCTCAAAAGTGACAGTTTTATCACCCCATCGCGTTCCCTGTCGACAAGGAGCCCAATGACCGCCATAGACTCGTGCACCATGGGGTGTCATGTCCCAAGCTGGCTTTGTCTCTCCAGCGATCACTGTACACATATCAACAGTTCGTGTTCCGTCTTTCCAGATACGGTTGATGATGGGGTCGGAGCATTGGAAATTAGCTTTGACGGGTATCTCTGGCCGTACCCTTTCGAAGCCGACCCGAGAGAACACGATTGTCGTATTCGGGTTCATCAAAGTGATCTTCTGATATCTCTGAGATGCCTGAACATATCGGGCTCGTATGGTTTGGTTGTGAGAGCCGAAATTGGCCTGGTGCAAGTTGCTCCTGTAAGTGTCCATGGCGTTCGAGAACAGGAAGAACGGACCGTCGCCTACCATGACAGATATCAGCAATAGCTCTTTTTATAGAGTCAGAATACATGGATGCCCACCTGTATCGTGATCGATGCCTTCTCTTGTTTCGCTATATACGACACGAAAGGGAATATCTTGTTCTCCTTCTGAAGATGCGGCGTTGTTGACGACAAAGATCGGAACGCCTCCCTCACAGCGGCCATAGTCGAGGATAACCTCGCCATCGTTGCCACCAACGTTGCTGATCTCCAAGTCTGGCTTTGGGGGTGCTGTTCGAGTTCCCGTGAGTCGATCAAAAATGGTCCATGTGCTGATGACTTCGGGTGCTTGAGAATGCATTGTTTACTTGAGTTAGGGCTGTCGCGGCGGTACTGTTTAGCAACCTATAGACGACCCTACATGCCTTTGGTATTAAGGGAAAGAATGTGTGTGGAGGGTTCAACTTCGGTGCCAACTGCACCGACGCAGACACAATAGTTGAGAGACCGAGGCTCGGAATTTCCGGGCCCAAGAAAGCAAAAGAGCCCTACGTGGACCTCCTCTCTTTGTGGGGTGACAATGCCCTACCATCTTCATGTAGCCAGTCAATGATCTCGATGGACCAAGGCCGATTAGTAGAGACAGCCGTCGCACTCTCGCTGGTTGTTCGCTGCAAAGTGAGCCACGTTTCCGTAAGTACGACATGCCTCGTATTGATCTTCTTGTAAGACTAGTACGAGTGATACTGCAGTAGATTGTTTCGGCTTTGGACAGCACATAGCATACCAACTATATCATAATCATAGACAAAAATCATCGGAATATGTCCCCACTCAGAGTGAAGCCTTGAAATTTCCATATCAATGATATCATAACCTACTTATATACATCATACCGCCTTGTTGATGGAGCCACTGTCCTGGGTGTTGCGCTCAGAAATGTACTTCTGGAAGTTTCTTGGGCCGACGCCATTGTGATATGCCTCATCAATCTCTTGCGTGGTCATGTTCGTGGTATCAGGGACCAAGAACCATGCACCAGCGAGCACAAGTACAGTGATACCAGCATGCACGAAGCCGACTCGAGACCCCAGACGGCCAGAGTCTACGTTGTACATATAAGGCGTAACGAATTGGAAAAGCCATGTGGTCAAAGTCTGGCCGCAGAGTCCGAGTGAGAGTGTCTTCGCTCTCAAGTTGGGCGTAGGAACCTCTGCGGCGACAGCCCATCCAACGCCTTGCAGGATTGCGGCTTGGAAGGAGATCAGCACGTTCATCAGGATGGCGATCGCCCAAATTGCACCTCGGCCTGGGGCGAAGTATAGAGCACCGATGATGATCATGAAGACCAGGTTAAAAATGAGGCCACCGATAATTGCGTTGCGACGAGAGACCCTCTGCAGATAAAGGCCACTGCAAGCGATCAAGATGGCGGCGAAAGCAAACCCGCCGATGCCGATATCGAACGAGTGTACCGCTTCGAGTCCGGCAGTGATCAGGAAGTAGATGTTTTGAGAAAGGAAAGCAGCTCCAGCAAGATTGGTGAGCGAGAACAGGAGTGCTGTTGTGGCAGTCCTTTTCGAGTCCGTTCCCCGGAAGCAAGACATCCAGGTGATCTCCGGACTGAGACTAGCATTCTCGTTCTCGATGCGTACGATATGGATCTCGCGCGCCAGCCTCTCCTCGGCATCGTTCGGTCCATAGAGACGCTGCATGACTTTGCGAGCACGATCGATCTTCTGTTTGCGGATGAGCCAAAGTGGAGATCTGATCATGTTAGCAATTTTCAAACTACAAGCATGCATGGGTGAGTTTTAC
>Ga0265797_10005270_pt1 | contig 18977 bp, 12 predicted proteins | sample P2T30metagenome_FD_192433 | JGI IMG/M metagenome (GOLD analysis project Ga0265797, IMG submission 192433) | Plant litter microbial communities from East Loma Ridge, Irvine, California - P2 T30 | ecosystem: Environmental > Terrestrial > Plant litter > Unclassified | place: USA: California... | reverse complement strand
TGGTGTTTGTACTTGGGTGGTGAGCACTGGTAGAAAGTTTGGTTGGGAGTGGCATCGGAGGGGAAGATGAAGGTGGGGGCTTTCCGGACGACGCGGGCGGGTTGGCAATCGATTGCTGGCTGCAGCAGCGTATCAGGTAAGCAATTGGTCAACGGGCCTTTTGATGCGGCGGCGTGTCAGTTTGGCGCTACACGCGAGACTGATCAATAATCGCGGTGCTTGTGCGGGTGCGTGTGTATGTGTGTACGTGTACGTGGTGGAAATGATGGTGTTGTTGTCGTTGGACAATGGTTCTATCTGCTCTCCTCGCTGCCCTCGCCCACCTGACTGCCACCAATGTTAACCGCGCAGAGCCGCGGTATCTCTTCTCATCACAGCACCGACCCTACTACTACTGCCACCGACACCAATCCAGCCAGCCAGGCCAGCCTCAGCCTCCAGCCTCAAGCACGCGTTTCCTCTCTCCGTTGCCGAAACTTGCCCCACCAACACCAGATCGATCGCGGTGTCATGAGCACCCAAACCGCAGTACCGCCGCATTTTCACCTCTTCCCCATCCCAAACACGAACACCACGCATGCTTATCGTGCTGCCTCGCCGTCATCTGCCATCTGCTACATTATTTCGCCGGGCGCTTGGCCACGCACTGATCGTGCAAGCATCTCCGGCGTAAGAGATTCGCCGTCCGCTATGGCGGCCATGACGCCGTCAGAGCAGGCCCACCCGCATAGCAACCGTTTGATTTATCCGCGGGGCTGAGTGGCGGTCCTTGCGAACGGCTATGAAATCATCGCAGCCTTTCTCACCGAGCCTCGCGCGCCCACCAAGTCCGGGCGCGCGCGCTCATTCTCTCTCGCTGCTCGCAATTGACGCAAGTCCGTCTCGGCAAAACAGGCAAGAGAGGCCGATGGCCGACACGACCTCTGCTTGTGCTTGTGACTGACTACTGAGGGCGGTCTGCGGCGAGTTGGTACGGTATAATTCCTCACCTCGTAGGGCTGACGGATTGGGCGACTGTCACCCTGGCCGCCTGTAAGCCTGCCAGCCTGCATCTTCGGCGGCTGAAGAAGCCCTTTCTCACGTCGGGTCGGCGGCGGCTAAGTAGCGAAAGAGATTACGGATTTTTGGTTTTCCGCCATGGCTGCCCGACCTCAATGGTTGAGACTGTGATTAAGCGAAGCTGGTGCACGAGAGCGAGCCCCAAAAGCCGTGTTTTCGGTAGTAGATGTCTATTTGCCGACCGGAAACATCGTTGATGAGTGTTGTAGGCGTCGTCGTCTTGTCGTGCTCCTCCACCTTGCCGATTGTTCTGTATTGGGAAGAATGTAGATTCGGATTTTAGCTTTTCGTGTGAGTATATTTGAAAGCGTCCATTTGATATGTGAAGACGTTCTCGCCGCATTGTTGAGTCATATCGAATTAGTATGCTGCATTAGCAAGTAATATGTATCTTCATTATGGGTTTCAGACATCTTGCTCGTTCCTCGAGAGTATGCTGAGGTCGAGTTGAGGTGAGGTTGACATAGAGTGCATCGCTCCTGCCTTGGTCGCAGCAACTCAGAGCGTGATCGGCATCTGCCATCTCGTCGTTTGACGACACTGTGCAATCGCTCTTCAACCTTCAAGTATGTGTTCAGCTATACTGAAAGTGGCGGATACATTTAGGTACACTGGAAGCTGTTACGGCAGAGGACTGTGGGTCTGCACACATGCACAACTTTGTATCGAATCACGTTGTTGATTTTGTATGGTCGTGCGAGTCATAATCATGTCTGATGCTATCAAGATTCTGCTACTCTAGCTCTCCGAGATGATCACCTTCGTCGGCGCTCCCTTGATCGGCTTCTGCTCCTCTCGCGACTCCTACGCCGATGAGAGTGTCGATGTCGCCGATGTCTGTCGTGTTCACCTCTAGACTCAGTCTTCGGCCCATCGAGGCTGAAACCCTCCAGATCATCATGTTCCTCATCCCGCCGACTCCGCCGTCTCGACTCATGCTTCCTCTCATGCCTCCGCTTCCTCTCCTCCTCCTTCTTCAGCTGCCGCATCTCGCGGTCTCGCTCTGCCTGCCACTTCTCTCTGTCGCCCTCACTACGTTTCAGTTGCTTTTGCGCCTGCTGCATCATGGCGAAAGGATCACTGCTCACCAACCGGGTGCGCTCCCGCTCGATTCGACGGGGATCTTCGTTGCCCCAAACGTCCTTACCTTGGGCTTCAGAGAGCACTAGCTCGCTTGTAGGTTTATGGTTGTCTTCACGGGCAGGTCTGTCAGATGCAGCGTACCAGGGCTTGTTCGTCCCTGTGCGATATCCGGCAGCGTCACTGAAGCGCATGCCGTGCTGCTGCTGTTCTTCCTCGTCTCTCTTTCGTTTTGCTGCTTTCTCGCCCTTTGGAGTTTCACTCTTGCGCGACTGCTTGTCATCTGGCGCCGAGAAGAGTTGTATGTGGCCCGCATGGTCTTGCAGAGGCGCATCGCTGCCACCCTTTGATTTTGTCCGCAAAGAATCTCGCACCCGGCTCCCAGCCTCGACATCTTCGCGCGCATAACGTATCTCCCTCTGCGTGTCGTCCTCACCTTTCAGCCTCCTTCTCTTACGATCTTGCGGCGCCGTAGCCTCATCATGTCTCCGCCGCGGACCATGTGCGTGCTCGTTTTCGTCTGCGAGTTCAGGCAGGGCGGGCGGCTCCTCACCTCGCAGTAGCGCGATTCTGCGTTCGGCATCTTGCTCTTGCATTAGCTGTTCCGCAGCCTCTTCCCTCGCCCTTGCATCGGCTTCGTCGCGCCGCACTCGCTCGACATTGTCTGTGTTGTAGACGTTCCATGACTTCTTGCCCAGCAGGTGGAGAGGCATGTTGGGAGGATCCGTGGATGGGATGTCAGCGTGTCGCCAGGACGACGCAGTTGTGTTATCTGAATCGGGCCAAAGGGACGTGTTCTTGATCTGACAGAGCGCGTACTATTGTTATGGAATAGTGCAGGGGTCATTCCCTCTTTGGGACGATGGCGTCGTTTAGCTCAGCAATTCAACGTAGGGATCTTCGGCTTTGAGGGGGGATTTGCGGTTGCTTGGTGGTGATTGAGCGTAGGATGCGAGATGCAAAACACGAATCACATGTCTGTACGTATCGAGCGAGCTGATAACTCAATAATTATGCGTTGGCAACCGCGCATTCGCTTGTGGATCAGGCGTACCTACTCCCACACGTGCAGCCACATTTACAACACGTCGCTGCCACGCTCACACTCACAATTCCAGAAGGCTGGTAAACTCAAGTATTAACTAGCCCAACCTTGCCTTTGACCACTGCCCGACATTCGATTCGCCATATCACACACAGTCACTGTGTCCTCATATCATCCTCATGCAGGACATCGTTGTCAAGGTCCTCCTGTTCTCATAGTCCCGAGTACTGCACTTTCTTGCTCTGGACTCGAACATCATCCCGGTTGCACATCCGCACTCCATCAGGCCACCAGCACGCGACAAGTACCACACTATCAACTATAGGCTTGTCTACAGCCAACGGCCAATATCACAGCGCCCAATAACGCGCAGGCGCCAGCTCCGCGCGATCGATATCAAGGTCGTTCTATTGCTTGCTGCCCTGACCGAGCATCCCCAAAGCCGGCTGCACCTGTACCTCGAGCCAAAAGATCCGATCACAGACACTCACGTTGAGATCGCTGATCGCGGTGACACCGTGTGCCCATTGTGTGATCAGCCTCTGATACCTTACCTTGTCACTCTTTAGACCGCACGCGACGACTGCCAGTACCCGTTCTGCAACTGCACCTTCGGACGGCGGCGCAGACCTATAGGTATTACCTGGTGTTATACCTCTCGGTACTTCAGAGTCTAGCAAGCCTGCAGCCAATCCCTCCTTAACAGATCGCCAGCTTAGCGAGCGGTTGTCCGCTACTAAGTCTTGTTCCAAACGACGACTCGAAACCAACGTAGCTCGTCGGAGCACGTCACGTCATCCGCCGGGTGATCATCGCATAACTACACAATTAGGATGCCGGTCTACTTCATCCATGGCTTCCGCTGGCCGCGCGCCTTGATTCGCATCCATATCATCCTCCACAACCTCGAAGACTCGGCGGCAGAATGGCTGGTAGCGCCGGGCACGACGCGCGAAATGCTGGACAATTTCAACCACTTGTACCCTGATAGCATGCAGCACTTGGAGCACTTGCGATTCGTGGAGCAGTACGATCCCGACGACACGGCGGCGGGCTCGGGCAGTCAACCGTATGCGTACGTCGCCGACGTGGTAGAAGAGGTGAAATTGGGAGTGGACGTGGATGAGATCCGCGGAAAAGGCGTGCCGAACGACCAATGGGCCGCCATAATGGAGCTACGTGATCAATTGGCACCGGAAGAGAAGGTAGCTTGGTATATCGTTGTCTGTGGAGATGAGGAAAGATGGGCCCCTCGTGCATCAGCAGAGGAAGTACAATGCGAGGAGCCCGTCCAGGCGATACCAATCCGGGAGAGGGAGCCCGAACGCAGTGAAACCGTGACGCCAAATGGCGGAGATGTAGGTTTTCGAAGCAATAGATGGATTATTCTGTCGACCATGCCACTGACGAGGCTGCAGGTACAGCAACCCCGGGTCAACAGATCTCCCCAAGAAGAGCAGCCCAAAGGCATCAAGAAGCTCTTCCATTCGGTCAGCAGAAGGAAAAGGTAAGCCTTGCTACTACATGATTGAAGTCGTATGACCTGTAAGCTGACTCTGCCTTGTAGCCGATCACGAGTCAACGCTTCACCAGTAAGCCCGGATGCCCCGTCGATGCCAACGCAAGCGTATAGATCGACTACCTAACTGTCTTAGCCGCTGGGTGGCAACACCAAAACACCAAACGAGAATGGCATCAAACTACAAACCACCAACCTCACTCCGACCGACAGCGGTCCAGAAAGTGGGAACCGCAGCGCCCCAAGCGCTGGTAGCGGTCAAAGCTGGGAGGCCAATGAAGAGCAAGAAATTATAACGAGCACCACGCCTTACGACGAAGACGACTCACTCGCCGCGCCTTCTCCTACAGTCCGTCAGGGCCCAGAGGTGGATAACGCTATCCGGAAGAAGCGGTTTTCAAGATACTCAGTCTACCCAAACCCTTACAACAGCACCATTCGCACAGTCGGCCCTGAAGCTGCACGCGCGCTGAGCCCCCAGCGAAAGAGCGACAACAACATTGCCAGCGTGATCACCAGTGGCAACAACAGCACAGTGCCTTCTCGCCGACAGTCTCTCAACTTCTCTCGCAACCCTTCCCCACAAGCCCTCTCGCCCTCAGGCACTGTGACACCCGCCATTTTCAAACCGGACAATGGCTCGAACACACCCCCATCCGGCGCTTCCACCCCAGCAACCTTCCACACAGCCTACAACCGCCTCTCCCACTCCACCGTCTCGCCTCACACCTCCTACGCCAGCGCCAACATGTCCTACCAATCCCTCGCCGAAAACCCACTCCCACCACTTTCCTCCAACATCTCGCGCCAGTCTCTGATAATGCCCAACCACCAGCAACAGCAACAACAACACCCTCTGTCGGCTAGCATGAGCCGCCACTCACTCCACTCCCAGGCCACGCGGCAGGCTCCGCTCCTGCCGATTCCTGCGGGCTCGTCGACTGACGTGAGCAGGCGCGGCAGTCGGCAGACTTTAAGCGGCATGAGTCCGACGGTGCAGGCGCTTTACGGACAGCATGAGAGAGACTGGCGCAGGAGCCAGGTGGTGCTTCCGGAGGATTTGGTGGCTAGGGGTCTTGATGAAGGTGTTTTCGCGGGATTGAGGTGAGGGTGGATCGATGACACGGATCTTTCATCATGGGATCTGAAGACAGTCGGACGACGAGCCGGCGACAGCAATGAATGGACATTGGGAGGATATGGGGTACTTTGATACGATCTGGCGAGGGACTGTCACACGACATATGGCTTGAATTGCTTTGCACTATTGACATAGTTCTATTTTAATTCCATGATATCTTACACTTCTACACTACTTCGTTCTTGGCAGCCTCACTCGCCACGGTTCGATCTCCGCTCACTGAGCCGTGAAGTCAAACGGAGCAAACAGCTCTTTGAAAGCCTCACACTCCTTCTCCTCTTCCGCCTTGCTCTGTCCACAGTCCTTCCAGTGCGTGCGCTCCTGCAAACCCAGCAGCTTGCCCAGCACGCGTCGGCCGAACTGCAAGTCGAAGCGGAAGGACGCGTCGAGCGGCAACACCATTTCCTTCTGCATCGCCTCTGACCAGATCATGACTTTGAAGTAGTCGCCTTGTTCCACGTCTGCAATCTCGCTGGCGCTCGTGGCGAACTTGGTCGGGTACGAGGAGTTCTCGGCTTCGACGTTGAAGCCGGCTTCCACAAGGCCTTTGGTAATCAGATCTGCTGGGACGGGCAGGAACTGCCAGTGCGTGTGCACGCCGCTGCTGCGGGAGATTTCCCAAGTGACAGCGCCGAGACGCGCACGATCGGTTTCGGGGTCTTTGCTGAGCGAGGAGAGCATGTTGTGCAAGCTGGTGCGGTACTTTTGCATTTCTGCTTCGACTTTGGCGCGGGCTTCGGCGTCGTCTATGCTGGAGATGGTAGGAATGTGGGAGACTGGGATGATAAGGATGTGGCCTGGGAAAGCAGGGCCGAGGTCAGGGAAGGTTGAGAGTTTGGGAAGAGGGCCTTTGGCGGTGGTGAGGTAGGCGTCTTCGCCGATGGAACCGATCATGTGCGATTCGCATTGGGCGTTGGAGAGGCAGAAGTAGCATTGGCCTGGGTCTGTGGGGCCTGCTGGTTTTCTGCGTTTGCCGCCGTGGCGGCTGCGGGGTTCGTTGGTGGTGGAGAAGCGCATGGAGTTGAAGGAGTCTTGTTGGGTGTCGAGGGCTTTGCGCTTGCGCGTTAGCAGGAAAGGGGAGGCGGTGGTTTCGGTGGGTAGGTGTTGGGGTGGCTCGGCTGAGGGCTCGAGGGAGAAGGCGTAGATCCATTTTGATTTTGCTGCGTTGCCGAAGGGTGCTAGGCTGAGGAAACGGGTGATCGGTCGAGGTGGGTCGGTGTTGTGGAAGAAAGGCTCACGTTCCCAGAAGGTGTCGGATGAGGAGAAGTGGTAACGAGGCTTCAGTGTGGTGCATAGCTCTGAGAGGGCCTCAGAACTCGCAGGCTCAGTGATGCCCAAGGCAGCCTTTGAGCCATCGCGTACTCCGGCAGGCCATTCGCTAGTGACAAGGATGTCGGCATCGTTGTAGCCCTTAGAAGTGTTGGCGTCTTTGTCGCTGTACTTAGCAGCGTAAGAGTCCATAGGATCGTCTCCTGCATGGTGGCTTCCTCCAATTGCGACAACGTTGAATCCATCAGAAGTCTTGACGCGGCCCTTGCGTCCGAGTGCTATCAGATTTGTGCACAGCTCGCCGTCATTGCTGTTCAGTCTCTCAATGACTGCCTCTGGCAAGGTGCGTCGGCCAATAGAGAAGTATGTGGTGACTGGAATCTCGATCTCGCCCTTGATCAATTTTGCCAGGTCTTCAGCCTCGCTGGGGGAAGTGGTTTCAGGATCCGCAAAGAGGTTGCCAGCAATGATGGCGAAAGCAAATTGCTGCCGCGATTGGAGGGTAGACAGCTTTGTGAAGAACTCGCTCAATTTTCCATTAATGTCGCCGGTAACCACGATTTTTTGCGCCATGGTCGTGGATGCTACCTACTCTCGATGGAGTGGTTGGTGGTAGGTGGAGATGTTGAAGCCTCAGTTGCTGAGCGATATATTTTTGAGGTGGCTGTGTGTGGTGATGAAGACGAGTTCAAGAAGCGAGATATTTTATCAGTGCTCCGCTTTTATCACGTTGTATTGCATGCACTCTCATGTGAATTGGTTCATGTCACGTGAAAGAAGTCGAAGTCTGTGAAAGCGCATCTGAAGTTGGTGGCGCGCTCGGTCGGCTCGGTGCAAAACGCCGACCCCAGACAAGACGCACGGACTCTCGAGATGTTCCCGTCTTGAACTTTTTCTAGATCTCTGTGAAGCCCAGCTGCCTCTACGAACTCCACACAGGCGGAGGATGTGAAGATGGCCATATCAAAAGGAAAAGTGGCAAAGCCCACTGCGGTGGTGAAACCCAAGAAGGACACCAAGCGAACCACCACAACCACCAAAAATCACCGCTGGCAACCCTTCTCCCAGCGCATCGCAAACCTCAGGATCGACCCGATTAGACGAAAGCGAGCACAAGTGGACTCGGAAGCTCTCTCAGAGGATACAGACACATACTTTGGCAGGTCTCTGGCAGAATGGCGGGATCTGAATCTTTCCGAGACGTTCGCCAACTTTGCGAAGGAGGCTGCGCCCTTGTGCGACAACCTGCCGTCCGTTCTTTACAATGAAGAGAAGATCATGGATACTTTGATCGAATACATCGCAAAAGCAGATGCTTTGGCCATGGAGCCGCTCCTCAGTCTGCTTTCGCGCTTTGCACACGACATGGATACCCGCTTCGAGAAGCACTTTTCAAGAGCTGTGAGCACCGTGGCGAGGGTCGCATCCAAGCACTCCGACCCGGCTGTCGTAGAATGGAGTTTTACGTGTTTGGCGTGGCTTTTCAAGTATCTGTCACGTCTCTTGACACCCGATCTGCGACCTGTGTACGACCTCATGTCAATCTACATGGGTAAAGAATCGCAGAAGCCTTTCATTGTACGATTTGCTGCCGAATCGATGAGTTTCCTGGTCAGGAAGGCTGCGACATTATACGAAAGGGACCCTCAAGCTCTGGATCGCATTATCAGCCACATACTGGAGGACTGCATAGCTTCAGAATCCGTTAAATCAGCAGAGTTGCACCGTCAGGGTGTGATGACTTTGCTGACCGAAGCCGTGAAAGGCATTCAGCACGGGATCCACACCAACGGACTGGCAGTCATAAAGAGTCTTGTGAAGCTGGTGCGCAAATCGCCTAGTCGTTCAAGCATCCACATTGTGATCGGCTCCCTCACCAGCATGATCCACTACACCACTCCAGAGACGTTCCAGCCCGTCGCAAAGGTGATTGTCGATGAACTTGCAACCGCCGAAGACGCCGTAACGGATGATTTCGCGTCCTTTGCAAGCCAGATCGTCTTCGCTATCGTGTCAGTAAGGAAGGCCGCACGTATCGAGGAATGGTCCGGTATTGTCAAACTTGTCTCCACGTTGGTGAAGGCAGGAACGAAGCAGCCGCTATACAACGCGAAGACGAAATCACAGGTCCTCTCGTCGTTGGCAGTTGTCATGCAGTCTGCGCCCATCGAGGCCGTGCTACCCGCTCTTGGACTTCTGGATATGACTCGAAGCCAGGAATGGATCTCACATTTCCTTGCCTTCTGCGACTTGTTCGCCAGGCTTGGAGATGAGCGATACCAGCAATTCCTCGTCCCTCACCTGCAAAAATTCGTGATCGCACACTGGAAACATGATCCGACGACATTATTGCAGCAATTGCCTCGCCTAGCTGCATCAGGACCGGACACCAAGATGCAATGCCCAAAAGAGATGCAGCAGTATGTTCTAGAGCAGCTGGAATCACTGGACTCAATGAAAGCCGATGTCAGCGCTGAGAAGATTGCGTCTGCAAATCTCGCACTGAATACTTCTCGGATTCTCAAACTGGAGGCAGCGAACGAGGAGCGCATGAGGAAGATCCTGGCTCGCCTGGTGAAGTCTGGATTGGAGGCCTCCGAAGGATCCGCAAATACGTTGCTCACAGATTTCAGCTTGGGCAATGCCTTGTTCGCTGCTGTGAGCATCTCATCGCCAGTAGCTGCGTATTGGTCTCAGCTGTGCTCGCATAGCGCTCACGCCTTTGGCCTGCCGCCATTTTACTTCAGTATGCTGAAGTTGATCAAGACAAATGAGGATCTGGATCTTTCGGGAGAACACATGGACGTACTAATAGATACCCTTGTCCGGTCATTAGCCCTACCCTCTCATCCACTTCGATCAGACAGCTTGGACATCCTGGAGGCAATCTACAAAGCTAGGGGACAGGATGTACCAGAAACACTCAGCATTGCAATTCTGATTGAGTCCACCCCATTGAACATTGAGACCGCGCGAAGCATCTCTATGAACATCCGCAGACTGACAACAGCTTACAAGAGTGCCGGAGGCGACAAGATCATGGAGAAGGCGATGCCTACATTCTGTTTCGGCCTACTCCATGTCCGACTTTCACAAGCTTGGACCGATTCAATCGAAGCTCTTTCGTCCATGTGTCAGACGGCAATTGGCGAGGAGACGATTGTTGCACTTACCCAGTCCTGGCTGGAGGGCCAGAAAATCAAGGAAGAACTGGCAGACGAATGCCCACAACCGATTACACTTGACACCGAACAGGCCCATATTGCGTCAGACTTTGAATGTTCCAACCTGGCCACAGTTGGCGCAATCGCTGAACAAGCATTCGACGAGCCATACGGCGGCTACCCACCGCCGGAACAGGCCTTCCGGCTCCATCATCAGCGCATGTCCACCAACACTGCTACAACGAGAACACAAGCTCTGAAGGTGTTGGACAGGAGTCCACACCTTGCAGAGAAGAGGTCCCGCCTGCTCGTCCCCATCTTGTTGCAATGGGCTGGATCGGTAGAGGATGAAGAACAATCTTCCGATACTGAGCGCTGGGCGCGCAAGGACCAAAAAGCCATGCTTGCAGTGGTCGCCAAATTCAACAATCCGAGAGTGTTGTACCGAGCTTCAGAGGTGCACGAAGCCTTGCTAAAGCTCTGTGCAAATGGCGATGTAGAGATTCAAACATCGGCACTCAAAGCCATTCTGGCATGGAAGGAACCAGCTCTCAGGCGTTCCGAGGAGCATCTGAACAACTTTTTGGATGATGCAAGGTTCCGTGAAGAAATCTCCGTGTTCTTGCAAGGCGAAGGTGACGAAGCGCTCAAACCTGCCGACCATGCAGCTGTCATGCCTGTCCTACTTCGCCTCTTGTACGGCAGAGCAGTCGGCAGTGCCAAAGACAACCAGAACGCTCGACGTAAAGCCATCTTTGTTGCGCTATCACGGTTCGAGCCAGAGGTTCTTGGTGGCTTTATCGATATCGCCACGTCCAAGACTCAGAAAGAGGGCGAGTCTGTGTCTGCCGAAGCTCTCACTATGCCACTACGACAGCAAGTCGGTATGCTCAACATGGTCAACGATATGCTTGCGACCCTGGGATCCGGGCTGGAACCCTACGCTGTTCAATTGGCAAACACAGCGCTCCTTTGCACAATGTCTGCCGCCAAGCAACTTGAAAAGGAAGACAAGGAGGAAATCCAAGACGCGTCGCTGTTGAGAGCCATTCGCCAGACTGGCCTGCAGTGTATTGTCAAGATTTTTGCCGACAACGAGAATCTCGACTTGTCAACCCAAGGAAAGACCACTGTGACGGAGTTGATCTCGCCACGCATGGAGCACTTTGCAAACGAGAACTTGCAAGGTATCTCGGCAATGCTCAAGTTGTTCTCAGCTTGGAGCAAATCCACGGTACATTCCACGCACCTGTTCGAAGATGCTCGCATTCTCAACGGAATAGCCGAACTCCTAGGACATTCAGGAGCACAGAACGAAGTGAAGATCTTCATCCTGAAGGAAGTCCTCGACAAGTTGGTACTGAACAGTGCAGTCACCGCCACCTTCCAGCCATATGTATCAGCATTTGTGGCAAGCATCTCCGGCATCTTGAGCTTGCAACAGCCTGCAGGTGATTTGCTTTCCACCTGCGTGAAGAGTACCACCAAACTTGCTGAGCGCATCACGGATCCCAAGCAAGCTGAAGAGGTCATTCAGGTCTGTGCGAACCTACTTCGCCAGCCTGGTAATTTTGTTCACCCTTCTGTGAAAGCTGGTCTGGTCCGCACTATGATGCCTTTGCTGGACACCATGGGCGGTACTACTCCGCCGAAGACAGTCTATGAGTCAATCTCTGGGCTTTTCTCTCGTCTGCGTGATCTTGAGAGTCGCAAAATGTTCTCAGCAGCTCTCGTCAAGCTTTGCAAGGGTGATGAGGCGCTTTCGGAGAGCGCCGACATCTGCGAGGAGATCAATGCGCTTGATCCTACACGACTCAACGAGCCTGACCATGACCGAAAGGAGCATGGCTTTGCCCGGATTTATGAGAATGCAGAGAACTTCTCGACGGACCAATGGCTGCCTCTGATGCATAACTGCATGTTGTTCATCCGTGATGAAGATGACACGGTCAACCGCTCGAGTGCTGCGCGTGCGCTTGAGCTCCTTATCGTAGCGTCCAGCAAGACTGGCAACATGGACTTGATCAAGAGTGATCTCTTCCCAGCGATCCAGCGTGGAATGAGGGAGCCTTCTGAGCTGGTGCGTGCTGAATACCTACGTCTATTGGGTCGTATGGTCGAAAGCTGCACCGAATGGACCGAGATCAACGACATGGCTGCTCTCACAGTCGAGGGCGACGAAGAAGCTTCATTCTTCACCAACGTCTTACACATCCAACAACATCGCCGTCTTCGCGCATTGCGTCGTCTGGCGGAAGAGCCCAAGCTCAAGTCTCAGAACGTCAGCAGAATCTTCCTCCCCTTGTTGGAGCAGTTCATCTTTGATCAAGCCGAGGGAGATGCGGGCCGCACGTTGTCGGACACAACTGTCATCACAATCGGTTCACTAGCAAAGAACCTCAAATGGTCGGATTATCGATCTGTGATGAAGCGCTACTTCGGACAACTCAAGAAGAACCCCGATCAAGAAAAGGTTGTCCTCAGATTGATCAGCGCGCTCGTTGATGGACTGACCGCGAGGATGGAAAGTCAAGAGGAGAACTCGATGGCCACAGAGGAGCAGGATGCCTCTCGCACAAAGAGACAGCAGGTGATCATGGAGGAATTCTTGCCTCCGTTGTCCGAGTACCTGCACCGCAAGGACGAGTCGACTGTGGATCGACGTGTTACTGTCGCCGTCTCCATCACTAAGCTGCTACGTCTGCTTCCCGAGAACGAATTCGTCAATAGACTTGCGCCGACTCTTACTGACATCTCCCACATCTTGAGAAGTCGCGATCTTGAGGCAAGAGAGCAGACACGCCGCACTTTCTCCACCATCTTGCGACTTGTCGGCCCGACATATCTTAACTTCATGCTCAAGGAGCTTCGCAGTGCACTGCAGCGTGGTTACCAATTGCACGTGCTGTCCTACACTGTGCACTACTTGCTCGTCACCAATGCCGACCAATTTGCGCCCGGCGATCTGGACGCGTGCCTTGATGAGTTCATGGCTGTGGTCATGGATGACATCTTCGGAGTCACTGGTCAAGAAAAGGAAGCTGAAGATTACACGGCAAGCATGAAGGAAATCAAGAGCAGCAAGAGTTACGACACCACGGAGATTCTTGCTCGCTCTGCTTCGATCAAACACCTCGGCCAGCTCATGCTGCCAATCAGGACTCTGTTGTCCGAAAAACTTGATTCGAAAATGGTCAAGAAGATCGATGACCTACTCGTCAGAGTAAGAAAGGGTGTCGATCAGAACCCGGCATCTGACTCGAGGGACATGCTCGTTTTCTGTCACGAGATGGTCCGACAAGTTTATGCAGAAGGACCCAAGCCCGCAGCTGCAAAGAAGCCCGAAGATGAAAGGAGAGCTAGGTTCCTTATCGCATCGGAGCAGAAAGCCAACCGCAAGGGCGCTACAACATCCTACCTCTTCAAGCTGTCCAGCTTCGCCTTGAACCTGGTGCGAAAGGTGGTCAGACGCCACGAAGATCTCCAGACTGCTGCCAATATGGCTGGCTACCTTCCTATTGTGGGTGATGCCATTGTCGGATCCCAAGAAGAGGTCAAGATCGCTGCTGCTAGGCTGATCACAACGATCATTCGTGTGCCTCTCCCGGCCATCGAAGCCAACGCTCCAGTGTACCTCAAAGAAGCTGTCAACATGATCAAATCCTCCACAAGCAGCACGACCGACTCCGCCAAGGCTGGTCTCGACCTTGTCACTGCTGTCCTACGTGAGAAGCGATCTGTGAAGGTGAAGGAGAATGATATTGCAGTCCTGCTCAAGACTTTGAAGCAAGATCTCGACGAGCCAGATCGCCAGGGCATTCTCTTCCGCTTCCTTCGCGCCGTCATCGGCCGCAAGATAGTGATTACAGAAGTGTACGAAGTCATGGACGAGGTGGCTCGCATGATGATCACGAACCCCGATGCTTCCGTTCGCCAGAGTGCCCGCAGTGCTTACGTGCAATTCGTGCTGGATTATCCTCAGGGCAAGGATCGCTGGACCAAGACAACCGGATTCTTGGTCAAGAACTTGGATTACGAGCACGTCGCTGGACGACACAGTGTCATGGAAGTCTTGCACACCCTATTGAGCAAGGTGGGCGAGGAGATCTTGCAGCCTTTGCTGCTGACCTTTTTCGTCGGTCTCATCCCCAGACTTGGCTCCGACGTCGACAAGTCGTGCAGAGACATGGCCGGTGTGCTCATCGGAAAGGTCTACGAGGCTGCTGATGGCGAGCGGGAGAAGACACTGAGGGAGACTGTCAAGAAGTGGATGGGTGCGGACAAGAAGATCGCGATCAGGAAGGCAGCACTCCAGTGCTGGGCTATCTTCGTCCTATCTGATAAGCCTGCAGACAAGATCGTTGACGGGCTGATGGACGAGCTCGACACTATTGTGGCCACTGAGATTGATCTCGAGTCTGTTGGCGAGCGACAACACCTCCTTGCGGCCCTCGACCTCTTCACTGCCATCTGCGAGATGCACCCCGAGCGTGCCTTCTCCAAGAAACGAGCCAGCTTGTGGTCAAGCGTACAGCAGAGATCTACCGCACCCGTTGCTGAGACCCAGGAAGCTGCTGCCAAGCTACAGAACATGCTCTACAACGACACCGCGAGCACGGCGTCCAAGACCGACCGTGGTCTGGCCGGACTGCCCCTGCGTGCCTCGGGTGGTCTCGAGCTGGGTGTCGAAGAGCTCAAGTCCGCATGCACTATCAACCTACGCGTCCTACGCTCCAGCTCTGCCAACGCGAACGAGGCCGTCGCAGCAACAGCACGCAACCTTGTCTTCCTCGGCCGCGCATTCTCAGCCAACGGCATGCAATGGAAGGAGAGTGCGACAGAGGAAGACGCCGAAGAGGACGACGTCGAAGAGGAAGACAAAGCAAATGGCCAGGACACCACTGCAATCGGCTACCTGCTCGCACGTCTCTCAGCCATCGTGCGCCGCGAGAACACCGCGGCAGCAACCCGCACGGCGGCTCTGCAATGTCAGACCGCTCTGCTCAACCACCTTTCCGCTCCTCTACCCAACACAGCGACTCTCATCCGTCCGCTCTACAACCTGACCGACCCGTCTGTGCCGCAACCACCCGGAGAAGCGTACGTTACACTCATAAGCCAGGCACGCGAGACGCTCGATCTCTTGCAAAAGAAGCTTGGATCTGAGGCTTACGTTGCGGAGATGGGCAAGGCCAAGAAGGCGTCGATGGAGAAGCGTGACGAGCGTAGAAGGAAGAGACGTATCGAGGCTGTTAGTGAGCCTGAGAAGTGGGCCAAGGAGAAGAAGAAGAAGTTTGATGCGAAGAAGGCTAGGATTAAGGAGAAGGGTGCTGAGGAGAGGGGTAAGAGGAGAGGATGGTAGAGAGATGTTTTTTGTTTCTGGGGCTTTGTATTTGGTAGTTTAGCGTGCGAGTGTGTATGATTGTATACTTTACATTTGACCATGTCTCTCACTGGCGCGTGTCTATGGTGTTCATTGGCTCTGGTATGTGCTGCTGCCTTCGTGGCTTGCAGATCTTGCAGATGACATCCCGATACACATCTAGCTCTCGCGGTCTGTCCGCACTGCTTGCTTTACTGCTGAGAGGCCAGTAAGGAGAGTCTCGCCACATATAATAGGCAGCTGCCCCCAAGGCATGGGAAGGAATTGATGTTTATCTGCGTTGTCAACTTCGTCGTGTGAGAGAAGTTACTTAACTTTTCTGCCTGATAGCGATTGCTGCCTGAAAGCATGACTAGGCCGCCACTTCCCGAAGTGGCTCAAACGCGTCCCTCTCGCGTCGCGCTCCACCAAACTTTATCACCATCAAACACCGCCGCCGCCACGAGCAACACCACCGCCCTCAACTCTTCCCTTAACAAATCTTTTGACATACTCTTGCGCTTCAATTCAGACGACTCCTTCTCATTCGATCACACCATGGACTCGGCCAGCGCCCTCACACACGGTGCTCTCCGTCGCATCTCCGACGGCGAGGAAGTCCACGAGCCTGTGGTGCAATGTGTGCAGATCAAGCCCATGGCACCCGGCGCGAACGGCCAGGAGCGCTACAGAGTCGTGTGGAACGACTCGCTGAACTTCATCCAGAGCATGATCACTCAGCAGGCAAACTGGATAGTAACTGAGGGCAAGCTCAAGAAGGGCAGCATCTGCAAGCTGAAGCAGTTCCAGGCGAACATGGTCAAAGAGAGGCTCATTCTGGTGGTGATCGACTTGGAGGTCTTGGAGGAGTATGGTGAGCCGGAGAAGCTTGGACAGCCTACAGCGCTGGAGAACCCCAAGCAAGAGGGCCAGGAAGAGACGAAGCCACAGGCTCAGCCCGAGAACATTGGTGGAGGCAACTTCTACGGACAGCAGCAACAGCAAAGAGCACAGCCTCAACAGCAACAGCAACGCAGCCTTCCTTCGAGGGCAACCGGCGGCGGAGGTCACGCAAATATCTTCCCCATCGAAGCTCTGTCACCATACGCACACAAGTGGACCATCAAGGCGAGGTGCTCGCACAAGGGAGATATCAAAACATGGCACAACAAGAATGGCGAGGGCAAGCTTTTCAGCGTGAACTTCCTGGACGAGTCCGGTGAGATCAGAGCGACAGGCTTCAACGACGCGGTGGATCAGTGGTACGACGTCCTGGTCGAGGGCAGCACATACTACGTCTCCGCTCCTTGCCGAGTGCAGCTCGCAAAGAAGCAGTTCTCGAACGTCAACAACGATTACGAGCTCACATTTGAGAAAGATACGCAAATCGAGAAGGCCGAGGACGATGCTGGTGTTCCCCAAGTGAGCTTTAACTTCACGACTCTTGCGGACCTCCAGAATGTTCAGAAGGATACCACGATCGACTGCATCGGAGTTTTGTCAGAAGTCGGCGAGGTCAATGAGATAGTATCGAAGACGACCAGCAAGCCGTACAACAAGCGCGAGCTCACTCTGATTGATAACACCGGATTCAACGTCCGCCTCACTATTTGGGGCAACAGCGCACAGAGCTTCGACGCTCAGCCGCAGAGCATCATCGCTTTCAAGGGCGTCAAGGTCTCCGACTTTGGCGGCCGCTCACTATCACTGCTCTCATCTGGCAGCATGAGTATCGACCCCGACATCGACCAAGCGCACAAGCTTAAGGGCTGGTACGACGCCGGCGGTAGCACTGAGTCCTTCCAGTCTCACGCGAATGTCATGGGTGCGGTCGGCGCTACGTCAGGCGGCAGGAACGACCAGCACAAGACTATCGCGCAGATCTCAGAGGAGAACCTGGGCATGGGCGAGCAGGCCGACTGGTTCAGCGTCAAGGCTACGATTCTGTACGTCAAGAAGGACAACGTGGCATATCCTGCCTGCCAGACCGAGAGCTGCAACAAGAAGGTTGTGGAGATCAACCCTGGCGAGTGGAGGTGTGAGAAGTGCGACAAGACCTGGGATCGTCCCGACTACCGTTACATCATGTCCATCAATGTTGGCGACCACACTGGCCAGCTGTGGCTCTCGTGCTTCAACGAGTGTGGACTTCAGATTATGGGTGTGCCGGCCAACGATCTTATGGCTATGCGTGAGGAGGGCGAGACCACCAAGGAGGAAGCCTTGTTCACAGACGCCAACTGCAAGACCTTCATCTTCAAGTGCAAGGCGAGGATGGACACTTTCCAGGATCAGCAGAGGTATGTTTCTTGACGATTAGATATGGTCTTCGATGCATCTGATACTAACTCCTTTCACAGAGTCCGCTACCAGGTGCAATATGCCAACCCGCTCAACTTCGCTGTCGAGGCGAACAAGTTGGCCAGCATCATCAAGCTCTACAACCAGGACTCGGATAGCTTGTTCGTAAGATAGGCGTTTCTCGGACGGTGGACAAAATGAACAGCACGATGGAACGAATATGAGCGGAGTACCGAACGCCGAGACGTGACAGTGTTTTCACCTTTTGGGTAATGGACTTTTCTGCCTGGCGACGTCGTTGAGCAGCAGTCCGTTTGCTTGTGTGTAGAAAGAGTAACGAGATGACTCTACAAATGTAACGACTAGTCCCAAACTCGTATTTCGTGCTTGTACGATGATACTCGTCATGTTGTAGATCAAAGAAGGCGATATCCATCTGGCCGGCGTGGGCGTGGCGGGGCAGCTGGCCGACGATCAATAATCAAGGGACAGCACTGCGATACAATACAACCTTGATGATAAGCACATCGATTATCCGTCAAAAACTCATCGCAGACCACTCGTCAACTAAAGCTCAAGCGCACCAAGAAGTCTGATCACCAGAAGATCCTCCATTAAAGGCCTTCTCACCATCCATCCCACCAAAACCCCAACACCCACCATCAACCCCCCCAAACCCACACAAAAACAATGGAAGAACTCCGCACCCTCCCCGAATACCTCAAAGCCAGCAACGCCGACGGCACCGTCATCCTGCAAGCGACCGCCACCTGGTGCTCGCAGTGCAAAGCCATCGCGCCGTTTGTCGACAAACTCGTCAAGCAGTTCCCCGAAGCCAAATTCTACAAGTACGACACGGATTCCGCGGGCGATATCGCGCAGGAGCTGGGCGTGAGCCAGATGCCGGTGTTTACGATTTTTCAGGATGGGGATTTGGAGGATACGGTGACGGGAGCGAGGGGGAAGGTTTTGGAGGAGGCGATTGGGAAGGTTTATAAGGGGGAGGTTGTTGGGGGGGAGTGATGGTGGTGTGGGTG
>Ga0265797_10005269_pt1 | contig 18981 bp, 19 predicted proteins | sample P2T30metagenome_FD_192433 | JGI IMG/M metagenome (GOLD analysis project Ga0265797, IMG submission 192433) | Plant litter microbial communities from East Loma Ridge, Irvine, California - P2 T30 | ecosystem: Environmental > Terrestrial > Plant litter > Unclassified | place: USA: California... | reverse complement strand
CCGGAAGTAAAAACGGACTCGGTGTGATTATTGTGCCAAATGTACCGAGGTAACAAACACTAATTCGGAAACGGCATGAAGTAAGATGGATGGAGCGGGGTGTACCTGCATAGCTCCGGAAGCTCTTGCCCCACCTCTACCCCAACGGAGTCCGTCAGTACACAGTGTAAACAACTTTAATGACGTCTCATACTGATTCACAAATTACAGTTTTCTCATAAACTCTTTACAATCCCGTGTGTCTTATTCTCGACGAGAACCCGTTGACAGTATTCTATATCTACCCCACTACCACACCAAGTAGCAAAGATGCCGTACGATCTCAAAGGCAGAAACGTGCTTATTACAGGTGGATCAGCGTACGTACAGGGCAACTCCTAAAAAGCCTTCAATCAATTCTGCCATCTCTGTGTCACGTTGGAAGTTCGTCACTGACAATATCTCCAGTGGTCTCGGCGAACTCCTCAGTACGACGTTTGCCAGTGAAGGCGCGAACGTCGCTATCAATTACTTCAACCGTATCGAGCCGGCACAAAAAGTGCAAAAGGCATGTGAGGCACATGGCGTCAAAGCTATTGTAATCAAAGCAGTACGCTCATCGTATTCTTGTTTGTAGCGAATGCAAGCTAAAGTGTCCGATAGGATATGACATCGACGGCGGAAGCAAAGCGAGCGGTTAGAGAGACAATCGAGCAGTTGGGTGGGCTGGATATTGTGCTCGCTAACGCAGTATGTACAGACAGATACCGACAAGAGAGGATGCTGCTAACGCCAATGCAGGGCTGGACGCGTTTCGCTGAATGGAAAGACCTCGACTCCATGAGCGAAGAAGAGTGGGATAAGTGCTGGAACGCAAATGTTAAAGTACCCAAGGCAATACTCTCTGAAGCGAGGGCTACATTCGATGCGAATCCGGATGGTGGACTTATGATTACTACTGGTAGCATTGCGGTGAGCTGCCCTTCTGATCTTCTCTTGATTTACGTTCAGGCCAAAGGTCTAGTAGTAACCACATGCTAATCGCGAAGTACAGGGTGTCAGCCAAGGCGGATCAAGCATGCCATACTCGGTTACCAAAGCAGCACAACTTCAGCTGGTCAAATGTCTGGCAGTCACTGTTGGACCCAAAATCCGTGTCAATACGGTCCTCCCGGGCTTACTGCTGACTGAATGGGTGCGAAGAAGAACCTCTCCTGGTACCTTGTATTGGATGCTGACACTATCTTAGGGCCTCAAATATTCCCAGGAAAAGATCGAACAGTTGAAGAACCTTGCAGCACTGAAGCATGAGACATTCCTGGATGATTGTGCTGCTGCGTTCGTGATGCTGGCAAAGAATACTAGTATGACTGGTATGCGCATTCAGGTTGATGGTGGACTGAACATCCAGGGCGCATAAGGTGTGGTAGAACAGACATTGTGGTCATCTCCCAGAATCATCATCAACTTAGCAATGGAAAAAGTCATGGTGAACATTCGCAAGCTTGTCAATTGCCTCGGCGCCGATTTGTCGCGGAAAAGGGAGAGACCTCGGCCGTGGGGATGCTGTCACCCCACGACGCTAAACCGAGCTGCAGGGCACCTCACGTCAATTCCCCGCGTCCCGAACCTCCGCATCTCCGCAGAACTTCCAGAGATCAACACCATGACTCCCTGAAAGTCATAGTCAGAAACCTACCATGTCTACTTCTCTCAATACCGCTTCCAGAGCAGCCCCGCGTCTAACGCGACGGTGCATGCGATGCGGCGAGCGGAGCGACAATTGTCAGCCCGCGCGACGGCGCTGGATGAGCAGCGTACGAGACGCGCCAGCTAAGAGACCAAAGACTGCCATCTTCTTTCCTGGTACTTCTTCCCAGCTTCTACAAACCTCACTATTTCAGCATGCTAAGCAGCAACAGGTCAGGGCGTACAGCGAGTGGGAATGTGCACACCATGGCTGGAAGCCTTCCCCAACACCGCGAAACCCATCCTCGAGGAAATCGACGAAACCCTCAAACTCCCCCTCACCAAGACGATAGAATCTGGTACCAATGCCGAACTCACACGGACCGAGAATGCGCAGCCGGCCATCATGGCAACCTCGATCCTCATACTGCGAATACTGGAGAAGGACTTTGGCTTCAAGACTAGTGAGCGCGTAGACATCACACTGGGACATTCACTAGGCGAGTTTGCGGCACTAGTGGCAGGCGGCTACCTCACATTCCGGGACGCACTAATGATGGTACGGAGACGAGCCGAAGTCATGAGTAAATGCAGTCAGGAAGCAGTTGCAGAGGAAGGCGGCGAGTTCGGCATGGTCGCCCTAGTCTGCGAGTCCGAAGAGCACATGCAAGCACTCATCAACGGTATCCATGAATTCCTTGCCCTGGGCTCTAAAGCAGACTCCCACGACCATCTACCAGCCGTCCAACAAGTCTCAATCGCAAATCTCAACTCGAAGAACCAAATCGTCCTCAGCGGCAGCATCACCCGCATCAACACCTTGCTCACGAATTTACGTCAATTCGGCGGCCACGATCCACGTCACGTACGCTTAAAATCCGACGCGCCCTTCCACAGCCTTCTCATGAAGCCCGCTCAAGAAACCATGAAACGCATACTCCACAAAGAAACTGAAGATGGACGTGACATCGTTACATGGCCAGGTATCATGCCTTGCATATCGAATGTATCTGGCAAGCCCTTCCAGGACAAAGAGCAGCTCAAGGATCTTCTAGCACGTAGCTGTGTAGAAACAGTACAGTGGTGGAAGAGCGTAAAGTATCTGCACGAGCAAGAGAAGATTATGCGTTATGTGGGCATTGGTCCGGGGAAAGTGGGCAGAAACCTTGTGGGTAAAGAAGTGGGTATGAAGGGCTCCGTCAAAGGAGGCGGTGTCTGGGGTATTACGAGTCCGAAGGAGATGGAGGAAGTGGTTAGGGCATTGGATGACACCGAGCATGTTGAAGTGGATTGAAATTTCCGAATTCACGTTTACGACGAGTCACGACAATCGCGTCACGATCGCAAAGATGGGCCGTGATTCCTTGAGTATAAAAAGCGTACAGATATACCCCAGTATAGCGAATTTACGGTAATGCTGATGGACAGATCTGATTGAGTCGCACCAGGTCAAATGGTTTCTCGGATACGTAAGTGAAAGTGGTTATGATCATGGGGACGCCATGAGCAATGGCGTACTCCTCCCCTTTTCATCACCACCTTTGACATGCTCAAACAAACAACGGGGTGACGGGGTGAGCTGGTACTAGGGATGAACTGAATCTCACTCCTGTCTATCGAAGCATTCTCATTCCTGACTGACCACCAACTCTATCTATTCAAACTCAACAACTCCTCAACATACCTCCTGGCATCAATACCAATCCCCTCTGCCAACCCCTTGGGTCCCCAACCCGCTGCCGCACCCCCCATCCTCTGATTCTGACCTCCGCCACCACCCATACCAAATCCACTCCACATACCATTTGCAAAGCGACTCGAGCTCTTCGTACTCCCTGGCTGACTATCCCTCGCGCGGCGAACTAAGAACGCTTCCCGCAGCTCATTTGTGTTGAACTGCGCGGAGCCAGACCCCTCGTTGGAGTTGTTCTGCGAGTCTTGTTGGGCAGCTGCGTCTTCGGAGCTGACTTGAGAAGGCGGGAGACGCATCCAGACGACCCACCATCCGCGCGAAGTCTTGCACGTACGTTCTATTTCAGAAAGGTCGCGGCGCGTACCTGCTACCGTGGCTAGGATCTGGGAGTGGACGTTGAGGGCTTCGACTCTGCTCCAGCCGAGGGAGCTGGTACTGCTGCTGCCCAGACCTTCTGCTAGTAAGGTTCCTGGGTCGGGAATATTGGGCAGACTGGAATGGATCGTGTATGTGCGGGGGTCGAAGACGACATCGTAAATGGCCTGCGTGTTGGGGCCTGAGTTTGGGCCTGAACCGCCGGTAGAGGCTTCGGTTGTGTAGTGGTTGGAGACGGCGTGGAGACGCGCGGCGACGTTTGCGGGGGAGGTGCTTTTGTCTAGGGAGCGGTGGAGGGGCGAGAAGAAGTTGTGAATGTCGCGGTAGAAGGATGCGACGCCTAGTGAATGCGTGCGGTGTTCGAAGAGGAAGGTGTAGACGAATGGACGGTGCTGGATTTAGTGTTAGCCGGGTCTTAGATGTCGTAGATGCTGTCCAAACTTACCACGTAAACGACAGGTCTTAACCGGGCTAGATTACTTCCTGTCGTCGTCGGTTGCACTCTCATATCCTTCTCGTATTGCGGAGTCTCGTCCGAGTCACCGTCTCCTGTTTGCAGTGAGGCAGCTCGCCTGTCGACCTCCACATGTATAGTCCGCAGTGGTATTCGGTTGTTCCAATCACCCTCTCCGTTCTCGTCGTCGACTTCCAAGTCTTGCAGATCCCCCTTGAGCCCTACGAGAAAGTACCCATCGTTCTCTAGGCGTATCTGTTGCTTTATCTTCTCTTCTGCTGGGTCTACATCGGGTGTAGGATCGACGTAGCGCATCGCTGCAGGGGAAGGTGTTCGTTCGCGTACCGGTTGTGGTACCGGAGCTGGCGCTGGAGCAGCAGAACCCGAGGTCTCTGCGCTCTTGTTTCCGCTTCCGCCCCATGCTGTCCCATAGCCAAGGGTCATATATTTCATCCATGTCTCGGTGTCACCCAGAGACGATAGCATTGTCTGAGACTCGGGCGCAGTTGAAGTGGCCTGAGATTTGTTGTTATCGACGGCGGCTGCTGCCTTATCAAGGGAGTTCTCAACCGCTTTGACAATCGGTGGAGGGATACCAGGTGGCAGGTCTGAGCCATCGTTTGATACTGGAGGATGCGGCCTTTCGTCCCGCATTGGAGGCGATGGTTCGGGCTCGGACTCGGGCTTCAGATTTCTCCTCCGCCGTTTTCTGCGATCAGAAGTCGGGTTGTCTCGTATGCCGTAAGCATACTCGCCGTGAGCGTAGATAGTCTCTACCCAGTGAGACAAGTCCCGCAGCGACTTTCGGCTTACCGCTCCCAGACCTGAAAAGACAACGCCATCAGCGGCATGGGCATTTCTCCCGACCCCTATCCAGGGTTCCAACTCGGAGACTTCGAGTGTTTTTGGGTCTGTAGAGGTTTTGGCTTGTTGCAACGGCGATGCTTCGCCGAAGCGGGATACCATGACATCCACGAGACCTGATGTTCTGCGTGCAAAGTCCTCTAGCACATCCCGCTCACTGCTACCCCACTCCTCTTCTCCAACACCCATGCCCAACTCTCCGCCTGCTGCCAGTTTCATGCCACCGTATATCTCCACCGCAGGGCTTCCGTGTAGTAGCACGTCCCAATTGCTCGCAAACCGCGACCAGTATCTCTCTAGTATGCTGCAGAACTTGCTGCGGCCGTGTTTGGCGAACATGGCCTCCATTGTCGAGCCATGATGGAGCAGGAAGATGGACTGGGCGCGAGCGAGTTGTTGGATCAGCAGTGCGGGCGGGCTGACTTCGCGTGATGAGTACTCGATGACGGGCTCGGTGGTATCGGTGCTCGAATCGGTTCGTGTGAGGCCGCCGGCAGCGGGTAGTTGTGTAAGGTCAATCGACTACCGTGGTGTCAGTTGTAGTCTACTGAGCATGTGTAATGTACATACTGCCAATATCCACCATCCGTCCTCCAATTCACGCAGAACAATACGCGTCTTCTGCGTTTCTACGGAATCAACTGCCTCGCCATCAGAGAAGCTCCTATGCTTGATCAGCTTTGATATACGGAAAGTGCTTGCCACGCGACCTACTTCGCAAAGCCTACCATGCCCTGAGCTAGCCCGACCTGACGGAGCTTCTCATTCTCCTGCTCGCGCAACTCCTCTTCCCTCTCAGTATCGCCATCTCTCAGTTTGGAGCGTGTCTTGGCGGCCTTGGAGTAATAGAAGACAATCTGCTGGTCGAATGTCTCATCTGACCTTCCGAGGGAAGGGTTGTATATGGCTAGGAAAGAGAGTTGCGCCGGAATGACCTTAGAGCCCGCCGTGGACGACATTCCAGCATTCTTCGAAGTGCCTGGTCGCGAGCGCTTCGGGTGGTTTTGGGTGAGGGATGAATGGCGTCACACGTGCGGAAGAGACGCGGAGAAGACAACCAGCCACCGTGCCAACCTCAACAACAAGCGGTCGCTGTGGACTATTTGTATTCCATGGTCAAAGATTGCGATGCATCGCGATGCGGCGCCAGGCGGCAAGGATGCACCCGATTGTCGTGGTGAAGATGCCCCACGAGATCTCGATCGCAACGTCCAGATCCTGCGGAGCGGCATTTGTCGCCGAACTTCCTCACTCCGACCATGTTCTGCAGGCTACGAGGCCGCGTCTACTCCCTGGTCCAGACTCCACACTGTCGCCATAGCTCTACAGCAGTTCCCGCTCGGACGTCGGGGCCATTGCGGATATTGTTCTGCGGTTCTGACAATTTCAGTATCGCATCACTGCGCGCCGTAGCAGACGCGAAGCGGCATGTGCCGAAACTCATAGAGAGCATCGATGTAGTCCATCGACCAGCGAAGCCTACTGGACGAGGACTGAAAAAACTAAGAGAGGGTAGGAATGTCTTTTGACTGCCACACAGCATTAATTGACAAGATTCAGTTCCTATCAAGCAGGTAGCTACCGAAGAGCTCAATCTACCTACTCATGTGATCGACACCTTCACAGGCTGGACGCCACCCAACCCCATAGATGTCGTCATCGCCGTGTCCTTCGGCCTCCTTGTCCCACCGAGGATCCTCAACTATGCGCAATACGGCGGCCTGAACGTCCATCCTTCTCTGCTGCCCGATCTGCGTGGCCCAGCGCCCATCGAACATGCCATACTGAAGAGGCGGCAGTACACCGGTGTCTCTGTGCAAACACTACATCCAAGGCATTTCGACCAGGGTACTATCCTTGCCCAAACCCCCATGCCTGGCCATGACATTAGCCTTTCTCGCGATACTCCTGATATGGCTCGGGTTGTAGAGCAACAGCTTGCCACTGCCGGGGCAGAAATGCTGGTAGATGTCTTGAAGCAACGCAAATTTGTGCCTCCGCATGAGCCCGTCGGATGGTACGCACACTCCAACGGTCCTATCGACCACGCACCAAAAATCACTAAGCAAGATCGCTATGTTGATTTCGAAAAACATACCGCGGCAGACGTCATTGCCAAATGGAACGCACTTGGCGACCTGTGGTGTCTGCTACCCACTGGTGAGCGGCTGATACTACACGACGTGCTTGATCCAATGCTACCAGACGATGATGAGCATGTCACGATGAAACCTGGACTCTTTGTGGATTCAGATTTGGAGGGCTTTCTCTGGTTTAGAGGAGCGTGTGGTAAAATGGGAAATGTGCTCAGTAGCACATTAGAAGGAGGCAAGAAGGGACAAGGGAATGCGAAGTTGCTACAACTGTTCGGTCCCCCAAGAAATTCAAGTGTGGGAGATATGCCTTTAATGCGTCCTTTACACAGGGTTATCTAACAGCGCTGTCTCGTCCGAATACTGAACTATCAGACTGTACAGTCAACGAACTCGCTCCTGCTTCTCCCATTCTTCTTTAGCATCCTCGAATTCCTCAATCTCTTTCATCACCCTCACGCTCTTCGATATGGTTTGTACCTGGTCCAAGGCCGTTGCAAAGCCTGAAGAGTCCGAAGTCTCGTAGAATAGCTGTCGCGTCCCTCTAGAGCTATCTTCCACTGCCTCATTCAGCGCTCCCAACAACATCAGGAAACATTCGTCCTTCTCTCTCGGAGGCGCTTTGTGGTTGATGAAATGAGAAAACCCCTCAGTCCAGCGATTGATCTCATTCTTCAGCTGCTGCGTCTGCTGTTTACCTTCCGCCGTCGACTGAAAGATGTAGGGTATGCAAGCTTGAAGCTCCTGGCTGGTGGGCATGATACTCGTCAGGAAAGATGGCTTCGGAACTCTCTTCGGCTGTGCGTGTTGCCGCAGGAAAGCTTGATATTCTTTTGCCCCGAAAGCACGGCGTTCATTGTTGAGCTTGACAGTAGCGACTGACAGTTCGCTGTCGCCCGGTAGATCTTCCTTACAAAATTCGCTTTCATCAGTTGGGTAGCTTTTTGCAGGCATGGCATACACGGCTCCTTGCGTTGACACTCCTTCTGAGACAGCTCCGACGTATGCTTTCGCTGTTGACGTTGTATACGGAAGATCCGACACGGCATACATACTCACTGAAGGCAAACTTCTTCCGTGTCTCGCGACAGGGCCAGAGGACTTGAAAACTGATGAGCCGCTCGGTGAATAGGCAGTGGTACAAAACTGCTTACAGGTCAGTGCTGTACCCTGCATCGTAGCTATCTCGACGACTTCTGTTCCAGTAGTCGGTCGTGTGAGTATCGTGTGTATCTCTTGTACCATAGCTCGAAATTCTTCATCTGCAGCTGGGTTGCGCAGTACATCTCCTAACAAGGACTGTGTTACTTTATGGTTCTTCTCGTTATCTGCATCTGCGGATGCAGTGTTCGCCCTGCTGTATTGTTAGTCGATATTGGCTCGAGCTACAAGCCAAGATGCTTACCAGATCACAGAGGTCAACATCAGGTTTATCGCATCGGTATGCGACTTAAGCTTCTCCCGATACTGTTGCAAATACTGCTTTTCGTAGTCCCATCGCACTCTTTGCCAGTTGACCTGGATACTCTTCTTCACGTCTTCCAGCGTGCGTAGTTTCGTCTTGCCCTTGTTTGCCTTACTCTCAACGTCACGATATTTCTTCGTTACGGTATCTAGTTCTTGCAGAGTGGAAGCACACGAGTTGATCATCATATCAAGCTTTTCCTTGAACCCTGATCCGCCATTCCGGAAACCTGGCCGCGCGAGTATGTCGTTTGAAACTTCTCCAAGGTGATCCAGAGCACATTTCAGGCTGAACAGTACTTCTTCAAGCTCTCTTAAGTCCCGCGTTGCTGCTTTCCTCCCGGAGCTGACGCTATCGTAAAGACTGTATGCTAGCTGGCTGAGGAGGACTAGATACAGTCAGTGCTCTTTGCCCAACGACGCAACCGCGTATACATACTGATGTCCCCTATCGAGAAGCCAAAAGACATCTTTTCTGAGTCACACCACGATATAAAGAAAACACAGACGTTGGCCCAGCTGAACGCAACAAGAGCGGGGGCGCGTGTGCGGCTGAGATGACCCCACCTGACAAGACGTAAAGGCAGCCATCAAGCTGAGTTGAACCTCAAGACAAGCACCACATCATCTTTCCTTCCAGCTCAGAAACTCTCCCAACGCTCTGCTTAAAACGGAGGTTTGCTACCTACGATGAGCTGCTCAACATCGACCCGAGTCGTCCCGATAGGCTCTCGTAGAATTGTGATCGAGGGCCTAGAGAAACTCCAGGATACTTCTCAGGTCAACCCGAAAGAAACGCTAGCCGAGAATGTCAACTCGTCGCCATTTTCTATAATCATGCATGACGACGAGCCAATGTCTGAACTTTGGAATCGGATCGAAGGTTTTCAATCTATATTTCGGATAATTGGGTATTTTATTGACGTAAAGCAGACTGCGGTTTTCAAAAGCCTCTCGAGCTGATAATCGACAATATACACTACTACGAAGACATACCCAGATACGTCGTGAGTGATCATGACGAAGTCGTTGTGGTCAATGACGACCAGATTTCCACCAAGAACACAATCAGACTTACAGAATCGCTGATCTCGCACGCAAACACTCACTATGGCCAAAGAATTGAGTTCAGCATCTCTCCGCTATCTTCCTCGAAGCGCGTAGTGGAGACTGATTGTGGATTTCGCATGTCTTTCGAAAGAACACCAAGAATGCCGGATGATAACAGGCTGCACCAGCTACCAGGCTCGTTGGGTAGTTACGACCTGTTCAGCGTGGAAGCATGTTCCAGCCATCTTCCGAAGAACATCAGTGAGAGTGGCGGTTTGTTCTTCCCCATGTGGCAGAGAGAAGCTATGTGGCTGAACTTCAAGCCAAAGCAGCATAAGTGGGCTGTTCGTGTTTTCATCGGCCACATCAACACTATTTCGGGTCGTGCGATAGAGGAGACTACTGATAAAAACGCCGAGGAGAAGCAGCAGGATTACATCGTCATACCTGGTCAACGATGGTTAGATGGTATTTGTGTAGCGCCTGGCGTAGTTCGCCAGTTTGTCGCTATGCCGCGTACGTCTCTAGCTTACCTATCATGGAACTCAGCTGACTGAAGGAAGTGGGATCTGGATACACTGTCGAGGGCCAAAAGACATCAAAAGAGCAGCATGGAGGGCTTCAGATTGAAATCACACCGGAACTTCTTCCAAAGCGACGCTTATGGTCGTTCAGCAAGGACAAATATATAGTGAAGAGCGCACGCGGTTTTTCTAGTGACCTTGACGAAATGAAGACGCCTGAGCAGCTTGGTAGAGATATTGGCGACGTTTTGAGATCTTACCCGACCGACTCTACTTACGAGGTGCCTCTCAAGGCGAAGCATCTCGCAGAACCAGGAACAGATATTAAGTGTAAAGTAAGTCGCGCTAAAACTTACGTAGGTTTCTTATTAACTCATGTGTTCAAGGCAATCGGGCGACTGTCTCACTTGTTTACGTACTGTTCTGGAGGCGAATTCGCGAAAGTAGCGACACCAATCGAGGGTTTTCCAACAATAGAAAGCCCGAGTTACGGCTTTGAGAAAGAGGTCGTTACGCATAACACTAACAAAGAACTCGAGACCAATGATGCGAGAGACATCAGCGCTATGGGTCTAGCCGCTGGCGGAAAACTGAGTAGGGCTAGATAATCCTTCGCTTTACTTTTACTGACCTAGGATGTAGTTCAAGATATATACAAAGACCCCTACCCAGCCACATTATGGAACCACACTGCTGCACGTATTCTCTATGTGCACATGCTCGACCCAGTAAGCTGCGAAAAGTTAACGCATATCGTCCCACGGCCTCCGCCGATGGATGTCAAAGCATACGCCGAAGCTTCTGGACAATTTTTCGTTATAGAAGAAAAGGTAGATGAGCGCCTCGACGGAGGTGATTTCAACAACATGAAGAGTGTTAGCCAGATGGACCAACAGGTCGGTATCAGCACTGAACCAGAGTTCGACCCAACAAAGCCGAAGATGTGCACGACATGCGAGCTGCGACTGTGTGATTGCATGTAAGCAGTTCTTCTTCAATTCTGCCTCTTCTTGCTTACACAGTCAGTATCCGTCCCTGCGACCACCAGTTCTGCAACGTCTGCATCAAGAAGATTGAACAGAACAGCAATGAGGATTCTGCCTCAGTGCACAGAGACTGGAAATGTCCGACGTGCGACAGCATGGTTTCGCATGTAGCAGGTTTCTCGGCTCCCATGAATCTGCCAGGCGAGGAGCCATTGCGCGTCAAGGTCCCCGTTAATGTGCTGAAAATTGAAGACGGTAGGGTAAGATTTGAAAGTGTGCAAAAGACCAGAATCTAGGGTTCACATCATACGAGTGAATGGATGGCAAACACATGAGTCCGTCTGAAGGAATAGTGTGTAACAATCTATGTATGTCCTTTGAGTTTGTAGGATCTCTTCACCGAGAAAACTGCACATAAACGCGACCACGCTTACAGCCAATGGAACGTGCAGCAAAAACATTATTCTACAAGACATACGGGCGAACGTGCCACCACAGTAACATGAATACGATTGATGTATACTGGACGAGCAAAAAGATAATCCTCCTCCGGGAAGGCTCGAACTTCCAACCTCCTGATAGCCACTGGTGTAACAGTCAGACGCGCTAGCCAATTGCGCCACAGAGGATTGTTTGATGAAGTGTTGAAAATATCTATCGTATATATTAGCATTGACTATGGATCCTCGTCGCACCGCGCCGTGTGAACCTCAAACAAGATAGTCACCCAACGTAAGCTTAAGTGGGGTAGCTACCCCCCACTTCAAGATCTCATCGGAGGTTCCATCACTAAACAAAGCAGAACACCTATCACGTCGAGAATGAAGCAAGAGGAAGTTCATAACAATACTATAGTGAGCTGAATACGTGAGCATCGCAAGTAAAGATGCAATCATGTTTCGATAACCGTCTATGATCTATGTTTCTTTCCATACTCATGTAAAATACCCTGGCAATTTCATTTCCCAAAGCGCATCAAGTCGCTGTTATTGCAAACACTCCATGTGAACGTCTCTTCATCATCTCAGTGGCCTCATCGGTATGTCTGCGTCTTCTTCGTCTATTTGTTCACCTTCGAATTCCGGCGATATCAACCCCCTCTCTTCCTCGTCGTCTCCTCCTCCCATTGGCTCTACTTTCTTCGTCGGCGCCTCCTTGTTCATCGCAACGTATATCGCCGAACCAAGGATGAGCGACGATCCAGTTATGGATAAAGCGCCAGGTGTTGTGCCCCAGACCAGCTTGTCAAATGCTAGTGCGAAGAGCATTTGCATGTACACCATGTTTGTTGCGCGAGATGACTTCTCGTATTGAAGGCCTGCGGCTAAGAGGAATTGCTAGGCGGTGTCAGTCAAGAAGCATAACACGGCGGCACTATGCAACAGACATACCATTACGAAACCGCAGACGCCCAGAAAGATTAGGTAGCACCAGTCTCTCAGGCTGTTCGGAAGCAGAAACCCAACACCAGGTATGGTAAACATTGCTACTACGCTGACGATTGTACACCATGTTGCGAAGTAGTTAACGGATATGAGCGGGTGTGCCCGCTTGCCGATCCATCGAATTGTGGTATATGCGCCTGCTGCTCCAATGACACCCAGCATTGCAATGCCTACTGCCATTGCTCGTTGCGTTGGCGTCACCGAATCATAGTCGGCGGCGAGACGATCGGGTGAAGATACAGTTGTGTTCGGTAGAAGAGCATCTAAGTCGCCAGTGGCAGGAGGAATAGGTGCGTCGGAATGCGACAGCGCAGAGAATAATGTAACGGGTCTTGCGATAAGGACAACGCCAAAGAGCGAGACGTAAGCAGCGATCTGTTCCATCCGGGTGAACGGCTCATTGATGAAATATGAGCATGCCCAGCAGGCGAGCGATGGTGCCAGAAACGTAATGACTGTGGCATCGGCCAGAGGCAGGTACAGCAGGGAGTCTATGATAGTTAGCGCTATGAAATACAGAGAGGGCCCATATGATGTACTGTGGAGTTCATCACAGCAGTGGGTGAGCAAGAATCCTCAAGCGCGACCGAGCATCTGACGAGCTGAGACGAGTTACTGTACCCATATGGTTCCTTGATCGACGTTGCATAACTTACAGTACATTCCAAAGACTCCAAAGAAGCCGAACAGCCCTCTGGCAACTAGCAACGAGCGGACTTCCTTCATTCCGAAAGGGAAATGTTCTGTCTTCTTGTACCACATGTAGAAAGAAGAGCACGCCACGGTGATACTCATCCTCGCGAATAAGATCTGAAATGGGTGATATCCGTTGCCTATGACAGTCAGTACATGCGGATATCGCTACCGGAGGGTCTTCATACCCTTATTTCCTTCCATTTCTAGTATTCTCGTGGTAACATTCATCAGAGTTCCGAATAGCTGAGCGAGTAGAACAAGTGCGAGGCCCTTGTTCGATGTCCATGATGCTTGGACTTTGCCTTTGAGGGTACGAGGAGGAGTGGGTAAGCGTGAAGCATATCTGTCATGGTATAGAGGAGCATAGTCTGGATTTTGACCAAATCGTATAATGTTCGAATCGTCTATTGATACAAGGGATGGGTCCGGGGAAGGAACACGAATTGCCCCGCGATGAACAGTTAGCGTATCATCCGTCTTACCACCGGTTTTTAGAGATGATTCAGCCTCGGGTTCGCGCTCGTTGAGCTGCTGCAGCGATTTATCATCGTTTTGAAGAGAGGTGGAGAGCGATGCCTGTACCATAGTGCTTCATGGAGGAATGATAGAGGGTTGCAGGTCGGTGACGATGACATGAAGACATGATGGACGGCGAACGAAACGCCAGCCACGGGCGCCAATTGTGAATGAGGAAGGCGGCAATCCAGTCGACGAGTCACAGGCACGCGACACTGCCCCAGATCCACACATTCGCCCCTCCTTCGCGTAGCTTTCCCCCAGACCCCGCTGGTTCATCGAAGAGTATCCATTTTAGACGCGATCACTTCTCTAGTTCTCAAAAGACTTGATATGTGTTGAAGTAACTGCAGAGGACGTTTGCTTTTTCATAATGACGTTGGCCTACCTACCCCGCCATTATCGATCCATGCAGATACCTCGGTCCAACCTTGGCAATCAATGCGGCGGGTCAGTTGGCACATGAAGAGGACTTCTTCAAACGTAGGGGTGTATCATGTAGGAAGAACGAGTGAGTGTTGCCTGACTCATGTATTTGGTGATACTCACATTCTATCAGCAGTTCACACTGAACCCTGCTACCATCGAATTTCTCACCTAGGCAGCTCCTTCTCTTTTGGTTGCGCATGAATACCAGCCAAATTTGATCAACATCGAAATGAAGTTGCCCATATATAAGACAAGGCTATCCGGCCCTTTTCCAGTCGTTAAGGCCATGCGACCCGTATTTTGCAGAGGCAGCTACGCTCGCGATTGTTGGTACACAGGCGCTCTTGGTGACCGACACTATCCTTGAGAACGCGGAGGACCAACCCGTTCCTTCTATGATCGCCCTCTCGTCACATTACTCCAATTGATGACAAACCCGTTGGCACACCATCGCTATGCATGAGCTGTCAAGACAGAGTTAGAGGCGTTCTTTTGGGCGCTTCGCGCACCGAGAAGGTTTACTACACCGATCAACGGCAAGAGATGTTAGATGTTGGACAGGACCAGCAACGCTTGTAGCCGTGTGGCTCAAACAAACTTTTCATCCACATGTAGGCGGGCCAACGGCTGGCAGCCACAAAATGATGGCTTGGAAGCGATGCTGCAGATTTGGTGATAACCCATCGTAGGAGGAGATTTGCAGGGAGCACTTCCTCGGATCAAAGGTCCCCCACACTATCTTCAAATCAGGCGTGACGTGCGGATCTCGTCACCAAACCCGCGATTCTAGACAACCCTTTATTTGTGAGCAATTCCTAATAATGGTCGCTATCTCGCAGCACACCATTACTAGTATCAGTGGCGCTAGTCTGCCGCTCTTGAAAGTGGATTGCGGCATCTCCCAGCCCGTAAAACGGCGTCCAGCCGCTGCTCTAGTGGCACAACAGCATCGTCTGCCACATCGCTTGACCATGGGCAACGCTACTGCTCGTCACACAAATGATGCAAGCGAAGCACTTACCCCGGCCTGTCAGTCACACGTCTGTATACCGGGGTCGCGGAAGGCGAAAACTGGGATCCCCATTGTGTGTTACAAGTAAATGACAACGACAACACCACGGCTGTCAGCGATAATTTATGAACTTTCTTTACGAACTTCGGGAAAAAGGTGCACACCATCCTTGCGTCATGAGTGGGCCCAATGATTGTGGCCAGTGAGCTGGATCGAAAAAGGAAATAAGTGGTGGAGCGTTTCATAACGACTATCATGACTCGCAGCTATGGGGCGTATAAGGCTGGAACACACGGCAGCACGCGCTACACTCGACGTGATATTGGTGTGATGAGTGTCTTCCCTTTGTAGCGCTCATGCACGGCATCCAATCGCTATCGGTTCCCATCCAGGAAACGTAATTTTCCAACAGAGTGGATCTACCCTCAGGGGTCGACAAGTCGAAGAGCAAGACGGTGTCTGCGGCAGATGGCCCCAAACCCCCCTACAACAAAAGTGCATTCCTTTTTGCAAACCCTAAATGCAAGACAAAATTCTCGGATTCGCAACCCTTTGTTTAGTGAGGCAGCTTTAGCCGTAGTACTGCGTGGTCACGGAAGGTCTCCCTTACAACGCATCGCCTAGGTTACATTCTGCCCAAGTAGACAATCCCAGGTGAAAACCACAGTTCACCACGCATTACCGACGTTTCAGGCTTGCCACGAGGGGAGGCAGCGTACGCACAGATCGACTGCAAATCTCCCGCTCAAGGCGCCCCACGGGAGCGCGCGTAAGGACAGCCCGTCGGCTAAAAGGGAATCAACAACGTGACCTAAGCGCGCTGTATCACCAACAGCTTGGCTTGATGCCCAAACACATGAACAATCGTATATTTCTGTTGAAGGTTGGAAAAAAGAAAAAGTAGTGAGACACATGTCTATCTTGATGCTTCATGTGGACAGCTTTGCCGACTCTTTGCGACTCGCCCACTCGACGTCGCAATTAAGTTTTAGGTCGCCGTTGAACAAAGCTAAGGGTTATATCATCGAGACTATGACGGTGCGCCTTGCGCGGGAATGGAGATATCCGGTAGTGGTGTCCTTTTTTTGTCCATCCCCACATCACGACGGCAATGTAAACACTTCGGAGATGGCGACGTTGGTGCCCAAGGAAGACCCATGTTGGGGAATACCAAGAAAAAAATCCTACTTCCTGGTCCATGTTCGATATGGATCGGCGTGGGGTGCTGGTAATACCGGTAAGGATGGGAAAGGGATATATCAGCGAAAGCGATATAGGTAGGGTGGGGCGAGACGGCATGAACGCGAACTATCGAACGGCCACATGGACAGTGGCAAGCGAGATTTTCTTTCCTAAAAATGCTGTAAGCACCATGAGATGATTAGTCTCGTCACCTTGTGACAGCTTGGAAAGTTTATGCTGTGGGACTTGGTGGCTTAGCTAAGACATTGATGGAGAGAATGAGTATCGTCGCGCGACTCGTACTGCGACTACCATCCCGCTGTGAAGAATACATGGCGCCTAGTTTTTTGGGTGATCAGTTGCATAGCGTGAGGTCATAGTGTTGAGATCGAGCGATGAGAATAGGAGAATACTGCAGTGAGACTTCACCGTGCTTGCTCGCGAAACAATACTGAAAGAAGACTGACAGCGCATATGTCGTGAATCCCATTGATTTGGAGTAACCATGCAGTGCGATAACGGAGAATAAATGCAGTGAAGCAAACACAGCAGCCAGCAGGAAACCACCTTTGAGATCCGCTCAACCTATCCCGAAAGCAACATGACAGTTACCAAACACCACAGACTGTCAAGATGCCCATGTCGGCGGTGCCACATCGCTTGCTCGTCAAGTGTCGTGCAGATACCGGTAAACCTTCCTTCATCCATGTAGATCCGAATCCACCTTCCTCATCATTACTTCTTGCCGCCTACAGTGGCCCCCTACCTAGCATCGCCCTAACGCCTGTTGCCGCAAAGTCATGCGCTCTTTCTCGGGAGCCCTGCTGGCCGGGTGCGGCGAATTTGCTTTGGCCACGCGCCTGACCACCGAAGCTTTGGTCGTCATACACGATCGAGTCGTTAGAAGCTACAACGTGCCTTTGGTACACTTCTTGTGTGCCATCGCTGAGTGTAAGGCGTTGCTCCGTGTTGCCTGATCCGAATGACTTCTTGAGTGCGGGGACGGACACATAAGACGCTGTGCCATTCTGCCTGTTTTTCAAGTCTGAACTAAGGAATGCCTGATTGCTGTAAGGCATGGAGCGTAGGCGTGTGTAGTCGAATGTCTTCAGGTCGTTCGGAAAGGCCAAGTCGCCTTGCTGCAGCACGTTTTTACTTCGATCCATGCTGGCGTCAATGGTAACGTTGCCGCCTGTTGGTGCGTTGTAGGATGATAGAACCCAAAGGGGATATTCGAAGTTTCTAGAATAGTCGGAGGATGATGTATGTGTGCCTGTTGTCGACTGGCGAACGATCTGGTCGTTACCGCCGTTGCTGAGAGTGCCGACGTTGGAGAACGTGAGCTTCTGTGTCCATGTTACAGTTTTCGATCCTGTGGGCGTGTCAATGGTAGACCTGATGTCCACATTACGAGTGACCTGTATAGAGTAATCCAAAGATATGCTTTCACTGGCATTTGAGTTTCCATGTGTTGTCGACTGCAGTGTGATGGCGGAAGTAGAGCGAGAGGTGGCAACGGTGCCTGTTGTAGTGTTGTTACTGGAGTCGAGCCAAACGAATATCTTTCCTGTAACGACCCAATTTGATCCGATCGCTGTCGTGAAGTTACCATGTCCGCGACCATCATCGTCAACGCCGACAACCTGTATTTCAAAGCTATGGGGTTGATCGTCGCTGAGTAATGGTATGAACGGAGTGATGTCTATCTCGTCGTCCCGCAGATCAAATGCATCGATGCCTACGACCGGTCTCCAGAATCCCGGCACAACACCTCCAGTAAAGATGACGGGAAAGGGCCAGGCAACACCAGCCAAGGTTCCGTCGATCAGAAGACGAAGCTCTCGGAAGGCCGAGTGACCATACAATGTAGTGTCGTTGCCGAATGCGGTAGTGTCTGATGACAGTACGTTGCTCCACCAGAACTCTTCAGCGGCCTGACCACAAGCGGAGATCGAGAAGACAGCTTTCTTGGCGTTCTTTGGGAGTGTAGCACTGTTGACTGCTCTTGTTTCCGGAACGACGAACGCACTCGACGCATCCTCGCCTGACTTTCGTGCTGAGATTGGAATGATGACATCTGCGGGCTCGATCGCATCATCGGCAGTAAAGAAGGTCGCGGTCAGCGTGGTATTCCAGAGACCAGTATATGTATCGTCAACGATGTTGCCGAGATCAAAGATGATCTTCTGCGGCGTCTTGAACAGAGCAAGGTAGCCGCTCATGTCCTTGACATAGCTCCATATGATGCCGCTCTGAGTCGGCTCAGCGGTGGAGGTACGGAATACCTCGGTGTCATCAAGGAACATCAAAGCAAGCCGGTCGAATTGTCGGCCAGCGGAAGTGACCGTAAAGTTGATTGTGACTCTGTTGAAGCTGCAGTTCGGTGGATTGTACTGACCTATAAAAGGTTGGCCGTACGAGTAGGCAAAAGTATGGACCATCAAAGTTTGCTGGCATGCGTCAGTTGGACTCAGGACCGGTGGCGTAACCTCAAGACACTCTAGAAGGGACGATTCGTTCGTAGCACGCT
>Ga0265797_10005267_pt1 | contig 18985 bp, 17 predicted proteins | sample P2T30metagenome_FD_192433 | JGI IMG/M metagenome (GOLD analysis project Ga0265797, IMG submission 192433) | Plant litter microbial communities from East Loma Ridge, Irvine, California - P2 T30 | ecosystem: Environmental > Terrestrial > Plant litter > Unclassified | place: USA: California... | reverse complement strand
TTAAGCACATCGAAGAAAACCTGTAATTTATTCCTACCTAAAATGAAATCCTGAGCAATTCTCAAATCAAAGTGATGTTCAAATGGTAATCTATCTTCATTGCGTTTTGAATTTTTCCCTAAATTATCACCAATGTATTTATTTGCATTGGCAAAAGTTTGGAAATCTGCCCATTGCTGAGATGCAGTTGCTCCATTTCTGATGTCTACAAAATTAGCTTCAGCAGCCGTTGCAGGAAGATATACCAAAGTATTTCCTGTTCCCGAAGCAGAGCCGGCGATATCATCACCAGTAATTGTTCTGCTATATAAGTATGACATTCTTTGTCCTGACTGACCTGTATAGATCAATGTGAAGTTAGTTGCCAGGTTTTTAGAATATCTGAATTCTTTGCTGATTGTACCGATCAAACGTGAACCCATGTCGAAGTTTGAGTTTGCAAGATCCAAACGGTTTAAACCATTTGTTGCATAAGCAAAACGCCAGTTAGAAAAAGCAACTGAGCTCGTCAAATCTGTAAGTGACTTCGAACGTCCGTAAGTATAGGCTACAAACCCGGACCATCCCTGGCTCTGTGGTTTCTGGATTTGAGCTGTCAGGTTGTAACTATATCCTTTGTTCGTATTAGTAAGAAGCAAAACATCAGAGAAGTTTGCACTTGTTCTTTTCGTCCACAAAGGACGTGTAGTTGGTCCCAATTTAACAGTTCCTTCACCATTTTCACTGATATTGATATTCTGGTAATTTGCGTTATTCACTGTTTTGGTGAAAATTCCTTCCAAACTACCAATCAATCCCCAAACGCCTAATTTTTGATCAATTGCTAAGTTAGCACGGAATATCTGAGGGAATTTAAAATCCTTATCAATTACGTTAATAACGTTTATAGGTTTTGTAGTTGAGCTTGGTATGAAAGCACCTAAATGCGCATCGTTTGGATCATATTTGAAAGAAATACCACTCAATGTCGCAGCAGGGGCAGTGTAGTTTGTTGCTGCTATCCCTGTATTTGACATTTGATTCGAAATCCATACAAATGGAATTCTACCTGTAAACAAACCAGCACCTCCACGAACCTGTGTCGTTGCATCACCCGTTACATCCCAGTTAAAGCCTACACGTGGAGAAAACAAAGGATTTGCTTTTGGCATTTGCTGTGTTTTCACATCGAATGCGGCGAAGGTTGGATCTGAATTGAATGCTTCATTTTCTGCAGGTTTTTTAAAGAAAACCGGCATATCAATTCTCAAACCGTAAGTCAGTTTGAAATTTGGTTTAATAGACCAAATATCCTGACCATATATACTGAATTGTGCTGCGCCTAAGTTAGCCGGTGCTTTATCATTTGGATCTGTACTGTTGGAATAACCAACCTGATAAGAAGTTAAACCACGGTTTGCCCTAAAATTGGCAATATTATTTGAGTTGGTATTATTATTGGCACCGAAAGCATAGCTACCATAGAACCCTTGAAGAAACAAGTTTTCACTATTAAAGAACTCATTGTTTGTACCGAAAGTAATTGTATGCTTTCCTTTGTACAGAGTAAAGTTGTCGGTAATCGTGAAAATATCCTGATTTAAACCGTTAACCTGAGATGAAAAATCTGAACCAATGTTATATTGAATCGTTGATTTGGCAACTGCATCGTAGTTATTAATTGTTAAGCCAGGAAAAGCATTGCTGGCTCGCTTATCACGAACCGTATTGTATGTAAAACGAAGTACATTGGAAGCATTTGAAGAAATACTGCTGTTTAACTCTAAAACTGTTGAGTTAGATTTAGTCAAAAACTTGTAGCCAGCATTTTCAAAAACTACAGAATTGTTTGTTCTGCTTCTAATGTCGTTGCTACCATCAACATAATTGTGACGTAAAGTCAGCGTATTTTTCTGGTTGATATTCCAGTCAAGACGTGCAAACAAAGATGTTGATTTATTTTCGTTGTTAATTTCACCAAATCCACCCGGATCGTAACCGTATGTTTCAGTGACAAAATTTCTGATTGCCTGTAAGGTATCAGCATTTGCATTTGAGCCTGAACCCGCAATTGTCGGATCAAAGGCAAGAGGTGTAGACTTTACAAATCTTTCAGCATTTGCATAAAAGAATAGTTTGTTTTTGATAATCGGGCCGCTTACACTTGCACCAAAAGTCTTATTGCTGAAATCCGGATACTTATTACGCGTAACAATATCATTGTAACCCGCACTCTTACCTACAAAACCAGCATTTTGAAACTGTCCATAAACAGATCCATGAAATTGATTTGCACCACTTTTAGTAACTGCATTGATACCACCACCTGTAAAACCACCTTGTGTTACATCATATGGAGATAATACAATCTGCATCTCCTGGATTGTTTCAATTGAAATTGGGTTAACATTAGCCTGACCTCCGTTAGTACCCGAAGAACCAAGTCCAAAACCATCAGTTGCATTTGCTCCGTCAATTGTGAACTGATTATAACGGTTATTTTGTCCACCAAATGAAACTCCACTACCAGCGGTGTTTGCCTGCGGTGTTAAACGCGCAAAATCAGAAACACTCCTATTGATTGTTGGCACACTTTGCATCAGTCTCGAAGAAATAAAAGTTGAGGTACCATTTCTGGAAGTACTGATAAGATTTCCTTTACCACCTGCAACAACTACTTCATTCAAAGTCTGTGATCCATCCTCCAACGCTACATTTATAGTTAGAGGAGAACCAAGGGTTGTAATAACATCACTTAACTCCTTTGTTACCAAACCAATAAAGGAAATTGTTAGTTTGTAGGGACCTCCTACACGTAAATTAGGCAATGTATACTGCCCTCCATCCGAAGTAATTGTAGAATAAACGGTTCCGGTTGGCTCATGTAGTGCTTTAACCGTAGCACCCGGCAAAGTCTCACCTTTGACATCGGTAATACGTCCACTGATGGAGGATGTTGTCACCTGAGCAAATAGCTGTCCGCTCAGAATAGACAATGAAAATACGAGCAACGCACTAAACGCCGCCTTGAAAAGTAAACTTTTCCTGTTCATAAAATTTGGGATGTTTGAAAAATGAGTTAGGTACATCGATCGATGACAAACAAATTATACCGCAAAATAAAAGTTTTTTTCGTTCATAAACAAAGAACGAAATCCTACTAAAATGCTATACTACTAATCATAACTGCCTGATTTATTGAAATAGTACAGAAATTAATCTTTATAATTAAACATTGGTTACATTATGTTTTTATTAAGATTCAATTGCCGTTATTTTTTTCTTTAAAAGATTTCCTGCCGACCTTTACCGCACGTATGAATAATAGGCCTTGGTGCAGTTTAGCAGTAATTACGATGACTAAATCGAACAATTACTATATTAACAAATTGTTAAGTGAGGGCACGCTAATAAAGTGATAAAGTTTTTTTAATTTTTTTACCATGAATTTAAATTTCAAAAAAATAGGTGAAACAGGGCCAGCCATTGTGATACTTCACGGTGTTTTTGGATTTCTGGATAACTGGCTCACCGTGGGTAAAACCATTTCCGAATTGGGATTTCAGGTATTTCTGGTTGATCAGCGAAACCATGGCCGTTCACCACATGAAGGAAGTCTTAATTACGAAACGTTTGCCGGCGATCTTAAAGAATTTCTGGTTCAGCAGGATTTAACTTCCCCGGTTTTACTGGGACATTCCATGGGTGGGAAAACAGTGATGGAATATGCCGTGACCTACCCGGGGACTTACGAAAAACTGGTGATCGCCGATATTGGCCCAAAGGCCTACCCTATCCACCATGGAAAAATCCTTCAGGGTTTAAATGCCATTAACCTGGAAGAAATTGAAAACAGACAACAGGCGGATGATGCCCTGGCAGCTTATGAACCAATTCCGGCAGTCCGCCAGTTCTTATTAAAAAACCTCTACAGAAAAGAAGAAGGAGGTTTTGGCTGGCGTTTCAATTTGCCGCTTTTAACGAGCGAAATGGCAAATGTGGGCAGAGAGATCATATCAAAGACAACAGTTGATGTGCCAGCCCTGTTTATACGCGGCGACAGATCCGACTACATACTGGATCAGGATTGGGAAGGTATATTAAAAATATTTCCTGACGCCAGACTGGAAACAATTGAAAATGCCGGGCACTGGATTCAGGCGGAACAACCCAAGGCATTTGTACAGTCACTAATGAATTTTCTTACCTGAAAGCTTCTGATACAATCAGTTACGGAGATATTTATGCCGGGTACCATCGCAGCTTGTAATGATGATTTCATCATTTTTCCATTCTACCTCCCAGGTCTCGCAATATTCGCAGTTCACAACGGAACAAAGGGGATTTATGAGTGACGGACTGGTTGGAACATCAATAAGCTTGCTGCCATTGATGAGTAACGTTTTGGGAGAGCAGCAGACTGCAAGCCCGTCTTTATCAAGTATGGCTCCATCTGCGCGGAAAATGCGGCTTTCGGAAGAGTTGGAGGCTACTTTTTCCCAATATTTTTTTCCATAGGTACCTTTTTCAATTTCTGCCAAACGCCATGTTCCCGAAATGGCGGCAAAATTGGGTTCAGGCTCCATATTCTCTTTTTTACAGGAAAATAAAAAAGCGAAAAACAGTAAAATTAATAATTGTCGTAACATTGCATTTTAACTTTGCTTAGTCATTAGGACAATACGTGAGCCGGAATGGTTGGAAATGGCATTTAATATTATTAAAAAAATTTATGAAACCAGAGAATCTGTCATTGTTTCTGATTCCGACTGTTTTGGCAGAAGATACTTCCGGCACCGTACTGAGCCCGCAGATAGCGGATACCGTTCTTAATCTGGATATATTTTTTGTTGAGAATATAAGAACTGCACGCAGATTTATCAGCAGCCTCAAACTGGGTAAAGTCATTGATGAACTAACCTTTTTCGAACTTACCAAAGATACGCCGTTAACTGAAACAAGACAGCAGTTATTAAACCTTACAAAAAATGCCGGAATTATATCCGAAGCGGGTTGTCCGGGTGTAGCTGATCCGGGAGCTGTGGCTGTTAAACTTGCCCATGAGGCCGGTATAAAGGTGGTGCCTTTGGTTGGCCCATCTTCCATATTACTGGCTCTGATGGCATCCGGCATGAGCGGTCAGTCTTTTACTTTTCATGGTTATTTACCCATTGATAAAGTACAGCGTAAGAAAGCCATACAGCAACTCGAAAGAGATGCACAGATGCGGAACCAGACCCAGATTTTTATGGAGACGCCATTCCGGAATAATCAGCTGATGGAAGCGGTAATCGAAACCTGCCAGTCGGATACATCTCTTTGCGTGGCAAGCAGCATTACTGCTTCTGATGAATTCATTAAAACGTTACCGGTGCGACAATGGCGAAAAGAAAAGCCTGACCTTCATAAAAAGCCAACCATATTTTTAATCGGATAATTTTTATTAAAATGCTGGAATCCAGCATAATAAATTCCATTTTCTAATCTTATCAGGTTCTTTTTCCAACCCTGCTATACATTTTAGAGTCCTTCTTTCGTGTATCTATTTAATTACAAAAAAAGTTCTGATGAAAAAATGGATAATATGGATGGGCTTAGCACTTATCCCGGGATTATATTCCTGCAATAATGATGATCTGGATGCAACCATCATGCTGGACTCCCGTTTTGAAATAACACTGGAAAACTGGGAGGGTGGTTTTGCCGAATACAGCGCTGCCACAGACTCGGCCAGTCTGGAACTGGCGTACAGCAGAGCACGCCTGCCTGCTGTTCTGGATTCTACAAAATATGGTTTCAAAATACAGAGCCATAACCGCAGCGACGATATGTTTATGTATCTAAAAAGAAAAGTATCCGGACTCACTCCTAACGGAAATTACAGTGTTGTCTTTAATATTGACCTCGGTACTCCCTATACAGACAAAGGAATTGGCGCCGGCGGGTCTCAGGGTGGGGCAACTTACCTGAAAGCAGGGGCTTCCGGGAAAGAACCGGTCACTACTTTATCAGGCGGTTTTTACAAATTTAACCTCGATAAAGGAAATCAGTCACAGGGAGGAAAAGAATTGAATGTTCTGGGAAACATTTCAAACGGAATGGAAACGGATGGATATAAACTTGTAAACCGTTCCAATGGAAGTGAGCCGTTTTTGGTAACTGCAAATGACAAAGGTGAAATCTGGCTTTGCATCGGAACGGACTCTGGTTTTGAAGGGTTAACAGTACTGTATTACGACCGGATTCAGACAACAATCAGTGAAAGGAAAGGAAACTAGCCTTCCATTTTTTATTTTTCAATGCCATTACAAATCAGTGGATTTGTAATGGCATTTTTTTTGCAGTTCACATATATACCTGATAGATGAACAGTCTGCTTGCGGTTTTGTAACTTTGGAATCTCATTTCAGATACAACAGGATAAAGCGCTTTAACAGAATGATACAAATAAAGTATTTTACATTCAATCCATTTTCAGAAAACACCTATGTCCTTCACGACGAGACGGGTGAAGCGGTAATTGCGGATCCGGGTTGTTATGGATCCGCTGAAACCACTGAGCTGTATGATTATATTGCAGCCAACAACCTATCCCCTGTTCGTATCATCAATACGCATGCACATATTGATCATGTGCTGGGTGTGGCGGCTGTTAAGGCAAAATTTAACATTCCCTTTTCACTCCATAAAATTGACGAACCGTTACTGAAGGCCGTCAAAACGTATGCGCCGAATTATGGTTTTCCGGCGTTCGATGAACCTGAGATTGATAGTTATCTGGAGGAGAATGATATGGTAACTTTTGGAAATTCCTCCCTTAAAGTAATTTTTGTCCCGGGGCATGCGCCAGGCCATGTGGCGTTTGTTAATGATGAACAGCATTTTGTAATTGGCGGAGATGTACTTTTTCGTCAGAGTATCGGGCGAACGGACCTGCCCGGAGGAGATCTTGATACATTGATTGGCAGCATTAAAAATAAATTGTTCACATTGCCGGATGATTACACGGTTTATGCCGGTCACATGGAACCTACAACGATAGGATACGAGAAAAAAAATAATCCGTTTTTAAGATAATACAAATCAGTATCCGCTCAACTCATGATTCGTAGAAATTTACCCAATGCCCTAACCTGCGGCAATTTGTTATGTGGTTGCATCGGTATCGTCGAGGTATTCCACGGCAATATTATTTTATCGTGTTACCTGATTGGCGTTGCGCTTATTTTTGATTTTTTTGACGGATTTCTTGCCAGACTTTTAAAAGTAAGCTCCCCTATTGGCCGTGACCTGGATTCACTTGCGGATATGGTTACATTTGGTGTTTTGCCCTCTGTTATTGTTTTTCAGCTATTGATGCAAAGCACTCCTCAAAATATGGACGAATTATGGAAGGCTTATCTTGCTTTCCCTATCGCTATTTTCTCGGCCATACGCCTGGCAAAGTTCAATAATGATTCTCGGCAAAGTGATACTTTTATAGGTGTTCCTACGCCGGCAAACGCCTTATTGATCGGTTCACTGCCAATTATCGTACATCAGTATGGAGGGATTTGGGAGGAAATTATCGTGAATACGAATAATCTGCTGATTTTAACGGCCGTGATGTCGTTTTTACTTGTAGCAGAACTTCCTTTGATCGCCTTAAAATTCAAAACTTTCAGCTGGAAAGGAAACCAGATACGCTATTCATTTATCATTCTGAGCCTATTGCTTTTAATCTTTTTTCAAATTCTTGCTATACCGACAATACTGTTATTATACATTTCCCTCTCAGTTATATCCAACCAAACGAAAATTAACTGACTTAATTGGTAACAAAAAGTTTTTGTTGCAATTTTACAGCTATGATACATTTTGAGATTTCAAACACTGAAATTTCTTCTTAAACCTGATACTTTTTCTCTGTTCTAATTTATGACTTATTCACGAATTACTGGTCTTGGATATTATGTACCGGACAATGTTGTAACCAACAATGATCTGACCAAGTGGATGGAGACTTCGGATGAATGGATTCAGGAAAGAACCGGAATAAAGGAACGGAGGTATTTTGAACCCGGAAAAGACAGCAACTACAGTATGGCGACCGCCGCCTCCAGACAAGCGCTGGAACGAGCCGGACTTTCTGCCAACGATATAGATGTTATCGTTTACGCCACCATTACACCTGACTATTTTTTTCCGGGATCTGCTTTTCTGATGCAGAGGGAATTGCAGATGGACGGAAAGCCGGTAATTGATATCAGGCAACAGTGTTCAGGCTTCGTTTATGCACTTTCCATTGCAGACCAGTTTATTAAATCCGGAATGTATAAGTCAGCACTTGTGGTTGGTTCGGAAATACAATCTTCATGGATTGATAAAAGTACAAAAGGAAGAAATACGGCAGTCATTTTTGGTGATGGTGCAGGAGCGGCAGTGTTACAGGCAACCGAAGATGCGGGGCATTCTATCCTGTCAACCCATCTTCATGCAGACGGCCGGTTTGCAGAAGATCTGTATGTAAAAGAGCCGGGCAGCAGCCGTCCGGGGCGTACTGTAACTAAAGAAATGATTGACGAAGGAGGTTTTAATGTTTATATGAATGGCAATGCAGTATTTAAACATGCCATAGTAAGATTTGGGGAAGTAATTAATGAGGCATTGCATTCAAACGGATATCAGCCCTCTGATGTAAATCTTTTGGTACCTCATCAGGCCAATATCCGGATCAGTGATTATGTCAGACAGCAAATGGGTCTTTCTGAGGATCAGGTTATTAACAATATTCAACGCTTTGGAAATACAACAGCTGCCTCCATTCCGATTGCATTATCAGAGGCTTGGGAAGCAGGCCGGTTAAACGACGGGGACCTTATATGCCTGGCTGCATTTGGAAGTGGATTTACCTGGGCATCAGCTCTAATCCGCTGGTAATTAAAGAATAACGAAATACTTTTTATTAATACTGCCCAACGGACAACATAACCAGTGTACAGCCTCTGACTGGTACGATATTTATAGAACTCAGTATGCTTTCAAATTCGGGATTTTCTGTTCCGGGATTAAAGATAACGCGTTTGGGATTTAATGATATGATATAATCATAATATTCAGGTTGGTGACTGGGATTAATGTAGAGTGTAACTGTATCTATATCTGGCCAGACAACCTTTTCCAAATGTATTTCCTGTCCGAGGGCAAGTCCTTTTCTGCGGCCAAGCAACAGAATGGGATGGCCCATAGCAGTTAATCTCTGAGCAGCTAAATATGCGTATCTGGAAGGATTTGAGGATGCTCCGACAATTAAGGTGCGTTTCATTAGCGTGTAGTTAAATGTATAAAGTGAGAATAAATTTCACCATTAATGCTTGTAAAAAGTATAAAGTGTAAGTTTTAATCACAACAATCATGCCAAAATATAGGATTAAAGACACATTAATATTATTACATCAATAAAATGAATGATTCAAATATAAACCGGAGTTTCTGGAACGAGAGGTGGGCTAAGATTATCTTTGCTGATGTTGAAAATGCTCCTCATTATGAAGTTTCTAATTACGGCAGGTTAAAAAGTTTCCAGAATAACCCGAAAGACGGAGTCATTATAAAAGGCTCTGTCATTCAAGGATATAGATCGCTAAACATAAGGGCAAGCGGTGGAAAAACGATTAACAGATATGTACATAAGCTGGTGGCAGAATACTTTGTTGAAAAGACAAGTGATGATCACGCGTTTGTAATTCACGTTGATTTTGAGAAGCAGAACAACTATTATGAAAATCTCAAATGGGTAACCAAAGCTGAGATGATTGCGCACAATAAGGAAAATCCGGCTTTCATAAACAGGGTTATTCCAAGAAGGACTAAAAATTACAAGCTAACTGAAAGTAAGGTTCGGATCATTAAAAAGCTACTTAAGAACGACAATAACCGGTTGAAAATGATCGCGAAGCAGTTTGGTATTACGCACACGCAGCTCAACCGTATCCGCTCAGGAGAGAACTGGAAACATGTAACTATTGAAGATTAGCCGTAGCACTGCTTTTCTCTGTGGCTGAGACCGTATACCCGCTTCCGTTCAATCCTTCCTCGTAGTCTACGGTTAGGCCAACTACGTACATCAGGTGTCTTTTATCAATATAAACTCTGATATTATCTATCAGATAAGATTGATCGAAATCGGTCTGTGTATCAAAACCCAATAAAATAGTACCACTACATGCCCCTCCCTTTAATCCAACCCTCAAACCATAAGTATCAGGAATCTTATTTGCCTGCAATGTGGAAATAATTTCAGCCCTGGCTTTTTCTGTTATTGATATTGGATCTTGCATGGTCAGGATTTATATAAGGCAGTTCTTCAATTGGCAAAACTAAAAGAAACCGCTTTAATGTATTTAGATTTTGTGAAAACATATAAAATGTGCTAACAGCATTTCTATTGATTGAATTCGTTTGACCAAAAATTTCTTCCGTTTAATTTTAAGTTATCTTGTAATTTTGGCATCAGGTACCATCATTATTATACTGACTCATGGAGTATTACATTTTACTGACTGCTGTCTTACTTGGAGCAGCAGTTATTTACGGCGTCTATCTTACTGTAACCACTATTGCTGACAAAATTTTTGAAAAGCAGAAATGGGATATTCGCAGCAAACAAACCGAAATTACATTACCCCTAAGATTGCAGGCTTACGAACGTATGTGTTTGTATCTGGAAAGGATCAGCCCCGGAAACCTTCTCCTCAGGCTGGTACCGCTGGCATCCACGGCTCTTGAATTACAACAGGTTTTGCTGAATGAAATTCGTGAAGAATATAACCACAATGCGGCCCAGCAAATGTATATCAGCGCTAATGCCTGGGAACAGATCAGCCATGCAATGAATGAGGTGGTGGCTGATATCAACAATGCTTCTGCGGAAGTATCTCCCGATGCACCGGCGTCCGATCTGGGTAAAAAAATATTTTCACATGTGATCAACAAGGATGTTCAGCCAACAACCCATGCGCTGAGAGTTCTTAAAGAAGAAATCAGGGAATTGTTCTGAACCGGGCCAGTGAACCAATTCTTTGTTAAAAGAATTATTTTATTGCGCCGGAAAAATTTATAAGCCGTTTAAGAAATTAACGCTGACGGTTAAAAGCGAATAACCAAAAAATGCTATACCCCAATACGATAGAACAAAAATTAGGTTTTGATAAGCTGCGTGAATGGCTTAAAGAAGCTTGCATAAGTACATTAGGACAATATTTTGTTGAAAAAATAAGATTTTCAGACAATTTCGGCCTGGTTGAAAAACTGGTCAGCCAAACGGCGGAAATGAAGAAGATCATGGAAATTGGTGAAAATTTCCCGTCTCAGAATTATATCGATGCAACACCCTATTTGAAAAGAGCTTCCATTGAAGGAATGCTTCTGACACAAAGTGAATTTTCTGATCTGAAGGCATCGTTGCAGACGATCAAATCCTGCATTCGTTTTTTCGAAAATCAGGAGCCGGATGCTTTTCCGCTACTTGGTGAATACTCCAAAAATATCAGGGTTGACAAAGCCATTACAGATGCGATTGATAAAATTATCGACGAACGCGGACAGATCCGGGATTCTGCTTCTTCAGAGCTTTTACGCATCCGGCGCCGGCTAATATCCGAACAGGCCGGTATCCGCAAAAAGCTCGATACATTATTGAAGTCGGCAAAAAGCAGTGGCTGGGTAAGTGATGACGTATCGCTGACGGTTCGTAATGGCCGGATGGTCATTCCCGTTGCCGCTGAACACAAACGTAAACTGAAAGGATTTATACATGATGAGTCGGCAACGGGTCAGACTGTATTCATCGAACCAACCGATGTTTTTGAATCCAACAACGAAATCCGTGAACTGGAATATGAAGAAAGAAGAGAAATAAACCGGATTCTTTTACAGCTGACCAGTCAGCTCAGGCCATTTGTTCCTGATCTGCAAAAGGCGTATCAGTTCCTGGGATTAATGGATTTTCTCAGGGCAAAAGCAAAACTTGCTTCGGAAATGAGTGCGATCAATCCGCCCTTTTCCAACACTCAGGTTATAGACTGGCATGAGGCGCGGCACCCGTTGCTGCATTTGTCTTTTCAAAAACAGGGAAAAAAGGTTGTACCGTTAAATATTGAATTAAAAGATAAAGAACGCATCCTGATCGTGTCCGGACCTAATGCGGGCGGGAAATCCGTATCACTGAAAACGGTGGGACTTATTCAGTATATGTTCCAGTGCGGCTTACTTGTACCCATGCGTGAAGATTCCTCCATGGGCTTCTTCCAGAATATCTTTATTGATATCGGAGATGAACAATCTTTGGAAAATGATCTGAGTACATATAGCTCACACTTAACCAATATGCGTCATTTTCTTTCAATGGCTAATAAACGTACGTTGTTCCTGATTGATGAGTTTGGAACCGGAACCGAGCCCGGACTTGGCGGAGCCATTGCAGAAGCTATTCTGGAAGATCTCACGAAATCAGGCGCTTACGGAGTGATAAATACCCATTACACCAACCTGAAAGTACTGGCAGATAAAACGGAAGGATTAGTCAACGGGGCCATGCGTTTTGATGGTGAACACCTTGAACCGCTTTACCAACTGGAAATTGGAAGGCCGGGAAGTTCATTCGCCTTTGAGATTGCCACAAAAATCGGATTACCAAAAGCCGTAATCAACAGAGCAAAAGATAAACTTGGAACACAGCAGGTTAATTTTGAAAAACTGCTTAAAGAGCTGGACATTGAACGAAAAGTGTTTTCTGAGAAAAATATAGAACTTGGCATTAAAGAAAGAAAACTGACTAAACAGCTGGCCGACTACACGGCTTTAAAAACAAGTCTTGAAACCAATGAAAAGAAAATTGTCAATGAAGCCAAGCAAAAAGCCAAGACACTTTTGTCGGATGCCAACCAGCTGATTGAAAATACAATACGAGAAATAAAGGAGAATAAAGCCGAAAAGGAAAAGACAAAAACAGTCCGGCAGCAGCTCGACAAATTCAATAAGGTAAATCTTGAACCCGAAGTCATTACAGAAGCAGTTCCCGCTGAAGAGGTATATGAACCAGAGGATGGTGCAATTGTGCCTGGCAGCTACGTGCGTATTACGGGCCAGACAGCCATTGGTGAAGTGATCGCTTTAAGAGGAAAAGATGCGGAAATACGGATCGGTGATCTTAAATCAAACATTAAGTTAAACCGGCTGGAAAAAGTCAGCAACAAAACTTACAAAGCCGCTACGGGTGAGAAGAAATTGAAAACCGCTGCCAAGGGCGTGGATTTGAATGAGCGGATGATGAATTTCAGCTTTAATCTGGACATGCGCGGAAAACGTGGTGAAGAAGCACTGGGCATCGTTGACCAGTTTATGGACAATGCTATTATGCTGGGTTATGATGAAATACGGGTGGTACACGGAAAGGGTGACGGAATACTCAGAACCTTGGTGAGGAACCACTTGCGCGGCTATTCTCAGGTAGGAAGCATGCAGGACGAACATCCCGATCGCGGAGGTGCCGGCGTAACTATCGTGAAGCTGAAATAGAATAAACTCAACTTCAATAGAAACAAAAGACCACTTCACAATTACACCTGTTCCACAATACATCATGCCAGATTCTGCCTGCTTTCTGCTAATACCAATTATTGCTGTAACAAAAAGCGCCCACATAATCAGTTAAATCATGTAGGTTAACATAGCAACCGGAGGTTTTTTTTAAATATAAAATTACCAGCATAAGATAGGATATTTAAATGTTAATAATTAGAAACAATTTTGTTAAATATATAAACTGTTCATATGTATATCAGAATTTTTTGAAATAAAAAAATAAATTCTTAAATATATAATTTTATTATATATAATATTTACATTTGATTCAAATATTTATTTGATCATATGGAAAACCCAAGTAATCTTTTCAAAATTCCCAAGGTAATACTCGGTGTTGCAATAATAATTTCAGGAACTGTTAATGTTACCTACAGCCAGTCTGACAATAAAAAAGAAGCAGATAATCAAACAAAAACTGTTTTACCCAACGGAAAAGTCAAACAAAAATCTAATGACCGGATTTTTGCATTTGTTGAGCAGCAGCCTGAATTTCCTGGAGGACGCGAAGCGATGAAGAAATTCATTACAGGAAATCTGGTTCATCCCAAAACTATATCGGACCAGAAAATTACAGGGAGAGTTTTCACATCCTTTGTAATTAATCAGGACGGGAGTTTGCAGGATGTAACAGTAATAAGGGGACTTAGTCCAGAACACAATCAAGAAGCCATCCGAATAGTGAATTTAATGCCGAAATGGAAACCAGCTATGCAATCCGGGGCTGTGGTCAGATTAAGATATATTGTGCCAGTTGAGTTTTATTAACAAGTAATATCTAAGAAAGGCTTTTTAATTCTCTTTTAGCTAAAACAATAAAGGAATAGGCTGCCTCAAAATAATGAGACGGCCTATTTAATATAAAGACTGAACTTCTTAGTGCAGTTTTGCTGAGGAAGAAGCAGGTACAGATTTGTGCCCACGCATCCAGAAAAACAGTATACCGAAAGCTACGATAAGAATCAAAGGAAATGTGATCATCGTACTTAAAGTTGCCTGCCCGGCTGCCAGGGCCAGTTCATCCCCGGTTAAGCCTTGTGCAGCTTTCTCTGCTGTATCTGAATCAATCCAGGCACCAATAATTGGCTGGAATATAGCCGTTGACAACATACCTACACCTCCGATAATTGACATACCCAAAGCACCGCTAAGTGGCACGTTTTGAGCTACGAAACCTACCATTGTCGGCCAGAACAATCCCACACCACAGGCAAATATAACTGCTGCAAGATATGCTGTCGGACCTGTTACGGTACTAAACATATAAATACCAATGGCGGCAAGAATAGATGAACCCCAAAGAATACCTGTTGCACCCAATGCCGAAACAATCGGAGCAGCAAAGAAACGGATCAGCGCCATTAAGCCGGTAACGAGTGCCAGGATAAGCATCGGACTTGCTCCGCTTTTACTCATGATCAAGCCCGTCCATTGCTGAGGCCCGAATTCGCTGATTGCGGTAAGGGCCATGCAGCAGAAGATAAATAAAAACAAAGGGGTAAACATTGCTTTCACGTTTTCACTGATAGAGCTTACACCTTCAACCTTTGGCTTTGGAAAACCCTGCCCCCAAAAGAAAATAGCGTAAGTCACAGCTGGAATAAAGATCACTGCAACCTGTGTCTGCCAGCTGAAACCAAAGTCAGTCATAAATTTAGAAATCAAACTTCCTACTACGATTCCTCCAGGAAACCACATATGGAAGCGGTTCAGCATTTTATTCATCTGCAAACCTGTGTAAGTATCCGCGATCATCGGATTACAAGCTGCCTCAGTACATCCGTTGCCTATCCCGATAAAAAATGTGGAGATCAAAAGTCCGGTGTAGCCTCCTGCATAAATTGTCATCAGAATCCCGATAATGTGGCAAACAAATGCCACCTGCATAATAATCTTTGGTCCAACCGTATGATAGACCAGACCTCCGATGATCATTGATATCGGAAATCCAAGAAAAAACATGGAGTTGATAAAGCCAAGCTGTTCGGCTGTAAGGCCAAAATCCGTCGCCAGCTGTGGCAGAATGCCCGCCCGGATACTAAAAGAAAAGGCAGTGGTAATGAGTGCAAAACAACTTGCGTTAAAAAGCCGTGAGCTGTTAATCGGTTGGGTCATGAGAACTAATGAGTTATATATTTAGATTGAATAGAATAAGAACTTTTTTGTTATTGAATTTATTTAACATTATCACAAAAAAAACAAATAGTCGGCAAATCTACTATTCTATTCGGCATCTATACCACGTTTTTTGCACTATAAATTTATATTTGTAAAAAGTAGGAGTAATATCTACTGCTCTTTACATGTAGAGAATCTTTTAAAAACTTAAACAAACAGGCATGTCACGAAAGATAAGAATGGGTATGATAGGCGGTTCTCTGGATGCATTTATTGGAGGAGTACATCGTCGCGCTGCCATTATGGATGGTGAAATTGAACTGGTTTGCGGTGTTTTCAGCTCTAATCCTGAGAAGTCCAAAGAAACCGGAAAAGCTCTATACTTACCGGAAAACAGGGTTTACAATAACTTTGAAGAGATGATTCTTAAAGAAAAAGAATTACCTCTGGGCGAACGGATGGACTTTGTTTCCATTGTAACGCCGAATCATATGCATGCAGCGCCTACAAAGATGGCACTTGAAAATGGTTTTCATGTTGTTTGTGATAAACCGATTACATTAAATACAGAGGAAGCCGAAGAAATCGTAGAAATTGTAGAACGTACCGGTCTGATGTTTTGCCTGACACATAATTACACCGGCTATCCCATGGTGAAAGAAGCTAAACACATGATCGCTTCCGGAGCTATCGGAGAAATCAGAAAAGTAATCGTTGAATATCCCCAGGGCTGGCTTGCCACACTTGTTGAAGTAACAGGAAATAAACAGGCCGCGTGGAGAACAGATCCAAGCAAATCCGGTGCCGCCGGCGGACTGGGCGATATCGGAACCCATGCTGAAAACCTGGCGGAGTATATAACCGGTTTAAAAATCACACAACTTTGTGCAGACCTGACGATATTTGTAGAAGGACGTCTTTTAGACGATGATGCCCACATTTTGCTCAGATTCAACAACGGAGCAAAAGGTATCCTGCAAAACAGCCAGATTGCGAATGGCGAAGAAAACGACCTGAATATTCGTATCTATGGTGAAACCGGCGGACTGGTCTGGAAACAGCTTGACCCGAATACGCTAATTCATAAAACGAATCAGGGAGCCCGGATTATCCGTACCGGTGTAGGCAACTTATCACAGGCTGCGCAGGTGCACACACGCATACCGGCAGGCCACCCGGAAGGATATTTTGAAGCATTTGCCAACCTTTACCGGAATTTTGCTTTCCAGCTTCGCGCCAGATGGGAAGGCAAAAAAGCAGATCCGGTTTATGATTTCCCATCTGCCCAGGAAGGTTTAAGGGGTATGAAATTCATTGATACCGTTCTCGCATCCGATAAGTCAGACCAGAAATGGACCGATTTCCATGATTAACAACCTGTTTATTTTGTAAGATGTAAAAAGTGAGAGGTGAAATGAAAACAACACCGCACATTTTACATCTTATATCTTACTTTTCACATTTCACTTTTATCTTTATTATTCCATTTATGAACAAAATTAAAGTTGGCGTAGTTGGTACAGGCTTCATTGGACCTGCACACATTGAAGCTCTCAGACGCCTTCCTAATGTAGAAGTAGTAGCTCTTTGTGAAGTTACTGCCGAACTGGCAAGAGAAAAAGCAGACGCTCTGGGTATTGAACGTTCTTATACATTCGACGAATTACTGAAACAGGATGACATTCAGGCTATCCATATCTGTACGCCGAATTTCCTACATTACTCACAGTCAAAAGCTGCCTTACTTGCAGGCAAACATGTGGTCTGTGAAAAACCGCTTGCTAAAGACCTGGTTGAAGCCGAAGAACTGGTTGAACTCGCAGCAAAAAGCGGTTTGGTAAATGCCGTTCATTTTAACCTGCGCTACTATCCTTTGGCACGCCAGATGAAATCAATGCGCGAAAAAGGAGAACTGGGAGAAATTTATTCTTTCATGGGCTCTTATTTACAGGACTGGCTGTTTTACGAAACAGATTACAACTGGCGTCTTGAACCGGATAAATCGGGAGATTCAAGGGCAATCGCAGATATCGGTTCTCACCTGATGGATATTCTGGAATACATCACGGGACTTAAAACCGTATCGGTCATGGCCGACTTTAATACGATTCATAAAACGCGCAAAAAGCCGCTTAAAGCTGTTGAAACCTATTCAGGAAAAATGCTTCAGCCTGAAGATTATGCAGATGTGCCCATCAATACAGAAGATCATGCGAATGTGCTGCTGCGTTTCGACAACGGAAGCAAAGGAGTAATTACTGTTTCCCAGGTGCATGCAGGCCGTAAAAACCGTATGACACTTGAAATTTCCGGATCCAAGAAAACCTTTAACTGGACTTCCGAAGCACCCAATGAAATGTGGATCGGAAACCGCGACAAGAGCAACGAAGTACTGATCCGGGATCCGTCACTGGTAAATGAAGACGTACGCTCACTGATTACTTTCCCGGGCGGGCATAACGAAGGTTTCTCCGATACTTCCAAACAACTGTTTAAAGAAGTTTATGCTGCCATTGAAGCAGGTAAACAACCTGAAAACCCTACATTCCCAACCTTTGCCGACGGCTATCGTGAGCTGCTGATCTGCGAAAAAATCCTTGAAAGCAACAAAAAACAAGGATGGGTGGAGATTTAATGTTGAACGAATGAATGAATCGGTGAATGCTACAATAAGTGCCACTCAATCATTCTTTCACTGTATCATTCAAAATTAAAAACTATGAAAACGATAAAAGGACCCGGCATTTTTCTGGCGCAGTTTCTGGCAGATGAAGCCCCATTTAATACTTTTGACGGAATCACACAATACATGGCCGACCTCGGTTATAAGGGTGTGCAGATCCCAATCTGGGATACCAGAATCATTGATGTAAAACTTGCAGCAGAATCGCAGACTTATGCCGACGAGCTGAAAGGAAAATTAAAAGACAAAGGCCTGGAAGTAACTGAACTGGCTTCGCATATTATCGGACAGCTAGTGGCTTCGCACCCGGTTTATGATGATATGTACGATGGTTTTGCTATTCCGGAGGTACGTAAAAACCCGAAAGCACGGGCAGAATGGGCAACACAACAATTAAAATACACCGCTGTTGCCAGCAAAAATCTGGGTTTAAAAGCGAGTGCCACTTTCTCGGGCGCACTTGCCTGGCCCTTCTTATACCCCTGGCCTCAGCGTCCGGCGGGTTTGGTTGAGACAGCATTTAAGGAACTGGCAGCAAGGTGGAAGCCAATCCTGGATGTTTATGATGAAAACGGTGTAGAC
>Ga0265797_10005266_pt1 | contig 18986 bp, 30 predicted proteins | sample P2T30metagenome_FD_192433 | JGI IMG/M metagenome (GOLD analysis project Ga0265797, IMG submission 192433) | Plant litter microbial communities from East Loma Ridge, Irvine, California - P2 T30 | ecosystem: Environmental > Terrestrial > Plant litter > Unclassified | place: USA: California... | reverse complement strand
GCCCTCAAGTCCGCCTCGGATTGGAATTTTTTGGCTTGATCCATATCGGCATTTGAAATCATCAGCTTTTTCTTCAGAGTCGCAATGATTTCGGCCTGTAAATCTCGTTCCGCCTTCAGCTCCATAACGACTTTTACGTTATGGCGGGATACCTCGTTCGGGTCGCTTATTGGTTTCTCCAGAGTTCGGATTCGTTCGAGAGCTTTTTGATGTTCACGATGCAATTCCGTGTATTGGCGACCGGAGATATTACTCGCAGTGACCATCTGGTCGCGCTCTGTGCGCGATCTGGTGATCTCCTCCCGAAGAGTTACGACTTCAGCTGAAGAAGCGGCTGTAGCGGTGGCGAGAGATTTCTCGACTTGTCGCTGAATGTAATCGTCGAGAGCGTACCAGGATCTCTCTCCATATGGGATCATGACAGTGTCACCGTGAATGAATGGCTTTCGAGCATCCGACTTGGTGGCGGGAGTGGCGATAACGGGAACGGACGCCGAGGGGACATGGTGTGGTTGTAGCTGTAATTGCTGTTGTTGAGGGTATGGAGACTGTGGGATTTGCTGCTGTTGATGCGATTGCGACATAGCCAATCCTGAATCTTGCATTTGGGGTGGTTTTTGGTCAGGCTGGTTGTGTTCCGGGTGGGACTGAAGAGAATGCGACTGTTGAGATGATTGTCGTAAGAACGCTTGAAGCTGCGCCTGTTGTGCTTCCTGTTGTAGCTGATGCTGATGCTGATGCTGATGCTGATACTGATGCTGCTGCTGTTGGTAATGCAGGATTTGATGGACAGTGGTCAGGGACGAAGATGGATGAGATTGCGCGGGGTGAATATTCAGGAAAGGGATTGGTTGTTGTTGAAGGTATTGATGCTGGTGGTGGAGAGAAGGTTGTTGAGCTCGGTGGTATTGTTGCTGCATCTGCTGCTGAGTCGGATGAGACGCTTGACCTTGAGTCTGAACTGTACGCCTGTGGGTATCTTGTCGATGATTGTTCAGATGTGATGACTGAACTTGACCATATGGAATTTCCTGATACTGCTGAATCCTTGGTGGATCGAACATGACCGAGTCAGATCCTTGGAAAGGAAGGGCATTCCCAAAATCATTGGCGTATTCCGATACGATAGGGCTAGAAGCGGAGGAAAGGGATTGACCCCCGATATTGAGTGAAGTTCCATCCTTCAAGAATCGATTCGTCATTGCTCGGGGCGTATTTGATGTTAGAGCGCTAGACGGTCGCGAGGGTTGTTCCGGTATGGTTAGACTATTGAAAGGAGGTAGTGGTGAGGAATATGATGAGAGGGGGATCATGATACTTGTTTGGAGAGAGAAATAGAAATAGGAGTATAAGTAAAGGAGGTCGTGTTGTGATGATGGAAAATCAGTGTGAGAGAGTTAAAGGATGAGTACTCTGTGTGTGTGTGTTTGTGTGAGTTGAATCAACTTCATATACAACGTATTACTATATATCTTCCTTCTCCAGTACTTCTTCCCGTTCATCTTCTAACAGCAGTACCATTCGTCCGTACGTTCGTCGAACCACAGAGAGGGTTCGTACTCGTTAAAGTATTCCTCGTGTTCAACCCCTTCCGTCGCATGCGCTCGTACATCCACCCGCTCGACGACCTCATCATCCTCGCCATCCAACAATTCCTCTATCTCATCTACCCCATCCCTCTCCCTGATCATACCCATCATTGCCTCGCACTTGGCCCTGAGACCATATAATTCCTGCGCCCTTCCGACTTGACTCTCGCTCGAACCCTCTTTGACCAACGCACAAATATCTCCAAGACACGGCGCTTCATTTCCATTTCGACCCAATCCGATATTAGTTCGACAAGCGCACATCCTACTATCTTGTCTCACATGCCCTATCTCGGGTTTTCCCAGATTCATCATATATGGGCTCATTGCTTTCCACAACATAACCCTATCGACACAAGTCAATTCCGGAGGGGTAGTATCCCAAGGGTTGAATCTTCCGTCTTCGATCGCTTCTGCTAGATCAATAGCGGATTCCTTTGGCGAATTGGTTTCAACATCCGCTTCGATCAAATATTGAAGTACATCCAACTCCATGTCGATCTCAATTTCAGTCAAACCATTGTTACCGAGAAGCGCGATTTGGTCAAAGACAGCAGGAGAGAATTCCCAAGTCCCATCTGGATTGTACGGATAAGAAGTTATGGCTTGGTCTGACTGTCGATAAAATACTAGTCCCATTTGAAGTTCTTCAGCCGTATAGGAGCCATCTGACGACTCGGATGAATTAGTTTCACCATCCCATTGGTTGGCGGGCGGAGTAGGGTTTCGTTCGTTGGCCGGGACGTTGGTCGGGGCGAGGGGCGGATCGTCGACCAAAGTGGTTGCAGACGAAGAATTGGCTTGGGAATCCTCGTGTCGGACCTCGTCGACATCGACGTCGGAAACGGGCGGAGAGGGATAAACCGGCAAGAGTCTCCCTGACATGGCCACAAAGTAAGCTGGATCGGCCATGGTGGTTAGGATTATGGTATTTGTCGATTATAGAATGCGCAGTATGGGTACTCAGATTTTATGTCGATGTGTTGTCGGCGCGGAAAGAAAGAGTCGCGGGGCGGTGGCGAAGAATAAGGATGATGCGAAAGATGAGGTATAATATGGATATCTGGACGTGAGTAAGGTTACGAGCAGAGTGACGCGACTTACAGTAGGCCAAGGACCTTGCTAGTGCTATAATTGAGGAAGAGAAGATGAAACGGAGGATGATGTCGAAGGTCACTGACGCGACGACGATGATGATAATGACGATAAGAGATGAGGATGATGATTGGGAGAGGACGCGTTTGGTGTTTGAACAGGAATTATCACGTCGTCGAGAAGCCTAAGCGAATAGAGTAGTAATAGACAACAAAGTAATAGATCAAACAGATGAATGTGGTTGTGAGAGTATGCTCTCGGTCCAGTATTTAAGTGAAGTAATGAGAAGGGCCACGTATGAGGGTACAATTCCCGGCCTTATGCCAAAGACCGATATGAGGTCAAGGCGCAAGGCGCAAGGCGACTTTCTTCCCGCGAGACATTCCTATCTGATAGATCGGTGTGGGGCGACTTTAAGATTGACTTTGTTAGTCATGCGAAACATTCACTTTACCCGTGTTCCTGGAAGTCAACAACACCAACTCGATAACTTGCCACCGCCACAGCTGGGCACAATGATCAATTGCCGGCCAGTCAATGTTGGATTCAATCATTATCAGTAATGGAAATGTGTTCATGAGATACATACCACACCTTCTTTGTTCTTCGTGAAATCATTACCGCACCAAGCCTCAGTTCCCAGTCTCTACCACTGGCGCTGGCGCTAGCGCTCATCACGAGATCCAGGACCTGAAGTCGGAGTATCAACCCCCGTCGGTCTACTTTCCATCTTCACATCCCGATCTAAATTCCTCGTAGCTGGTCTCTCCACATCTCCAGCAGCTGTCGTACCAGGCATATTCTTCGCTTTAGAGGCTTCCGATCGATCTTCTAATTCTTGTAATCTGTCTTGCCCTTTTACGTCAGCTTCTCTCTTGGCTGTTTTGATATTTAGGCTTTGAGACTGAGACAAAGACAAAGACAAAGACAATAATGAGGTGACTCACATGTTACTGTCCCTGTTGCTCCTCCTGGACTTTCCTTCAATCTAGACTCTCTGAGAGCTGGATCTAATTTCCTGCCTTTCAAGTCTTTTTTGGCATAGTAATAACTTCCTCCTGCTGCTACCACGAGCGCCTGTACATTAGGTCATCATTGACGGTAGGGTGCTGAAGTAACATACAACCCATCCATATGCCTAGCACATCAGCTCGAGATCCGGTCTACTATGGTCGAGATGGACGCACTACTGATCTTGGTGTATTCATCGTCGTCGTCGTGTACGAGTATGCAAGCTGCAGTGCTAATTAAATACGAGTAGCGGACGTAAGACAATTCACTTGCACCTTGCAAACTCGACGATCATCATCGTATCGTAAGCCATTTTCGTGCCTAATGCCTGATGACGCAAGCCTATTGACAATGTGCGCGATAGTGTTATGTCCATAGATGATAGATTAGCTATAGAAGAGAGTAAAGCCAAAAGCAAGAAACCATAGAAGCAAGGTAAAATAAAGTCCAAACAGAAAAGAGAGCGAATCTACAAAATCACACATCCTCCACAACATCCCTTTTCATGAGATCCGGAAGGTTGTTCATTTGGTCGACCGCCTGCTGGGCCTGCGTTTGCTTTTCCAGGAGCCACTGGTGCTTGTGGTGGTCCGGATTCCTACATTATCAGCAATACTCTCTGATCATAACGGAGAAACCACGACTGACGTTTTGATACCGCCTGATTGCCCTGACGACTGCGATGAAAGCCTCGTCGACGTTGACTCGCTGCTTTGCAGACGTCTCGATACATTGGGCATTGAATCGCTTTGCGAGGTCTCGTCCCTCTGTTTATCAGCCACTACACACATGAAGGTCATGAGGACGAACCATGAGGCTGGACCTGTCGCTCATACTCCAAATCGCACTTGTTGGCAACCACGACAACAGGGAAGAAATCCTTGTCCTTCACCTAAACGATCAGTACCTGGTCACTGAGAGACGTGTACGGAGTGGACCTACCCTCAAGATCTGCTGATGGAATGTCCCGACTTCCTCAAAGGAACTACGCGACGTAATGGAGTACACCAGCAAGAACCCCTCACCTGATTGTCAGCTGTCAGCTACACCGCGGAAACGCTAGCTTACCTGTCCTCATGTACTGTTCTCGCATGGCACCATATTCTTCCTGACCTGCTGTATCCAGAACATCTAGTAATGCGACTTCTTCATCAATGATACATTGTTTTCTGTATGAGTCCTCTGTTTGATCAGCTATGTTGAGGGCTTGCGCTATATGGGTAGGACTTACCGATTGTTGGGTCGTATCTACGAGATGTCAGCTATACATCCACATACATCAGCATAAGCGATAACTCACTCGTCGACAAACTATCCATTAGCTTTGTCATGAGGAAACCGGGGTGCGAAGGCGTGACTTACATGTGACTGAATGAATTGGATTGTTAAAGCGGACTTTCCAACACCTTTCATTAGCACCCTCCTTACTGTCTCATGATTCAGGGCGCATCTGTCCCTCTCGATATCCTGTCCTCTTTGTCGTTGCGACATTGACAACGCCCCGAAGGCATATGAGACGTTGGTGCGCGTTGGTCAACCCGCCCCTCCTTTACTGCGCAGCACCTATTCGAATCAAGTCACTTACCACCTCCTCCTACTACCACCAGCTTGTACTCTCTCAGGAATTGAGCCTGTTCATCAGTATAGCATCCCAAGATTCGTATCGCGTAAAGAGGGCCGAGCTTACCTTTGACATGTTTGACAGTTGTCAATTGAGATTAATGCGTGATTTATACGAGATCGTTCCAGCCAAATTACGATGTTTCTGGCAATCTTGTTCGTGATCTGACTATCTACCTGCTTGATTTCTCGAACGGTGAGCTAGGATATGTAGGTATGCTATTAGAGGATGATATAGTAGTATGAAAGAGAGTCAAGGTAATATAGAGCAAGAACAGGTCTGAGCGGTTGATGATTGGACCCTGAATATTAACGGCATCATAGCACATCCTTCAACCTCATAACCTTCTAGTCTATCTATCTGTCAATGCATATCGCAAAATTGCCCAGCAACTCGGGGCAGGCCCAAGCAGACTAGAGACCCGTATGCATGGCTTCAGTCGCCAGATTTTCAAGAGGACCGCCTCTCGAATAGTGCAGACCGGCCAAAACATCCCGGAGTCTAAAGGAAGATAACTACGCTCGGTCCCCTTGAAGGACCGATGAGCTCGTCCAGCCTCACTTTCAAGGGTCGCCTTGCTTGAGACCGGATACAAAGATATTTGATTCTTGCTGCTGACGTACCGATACAGACGACGCATGCAGGAGATATAGAACTAGCAGGTATACTAACCCCTGTTTCATCAAGTATGATTTATCGCCGACCGCCTATGTCATTTATACCCAGCCGTATCTCTTTGAAGTGCTGGACGATTATAGAGAGTATCGTGTAGGTTCTGGTTCGAACGGGAGGCGTGCTTCTGCTCGCCCTCCTTGCCCACCCCATCTGTCTCTCTTCTTCTGGTCTCCTGGAGTCTCGTTACGTCGAGATCGTCTCCTTCGGCCGTTGCAGACACTCTCATAAGGGTACCGTGTCTTCAGCATAGGCAATCATAAATCAGCAGCTATCGACACGGACTTATCTGAAAACCATTCCTCGTTTTTCCTCTGACCAGCACCGGGAATGTGAGTAGCTCTTGTCATTGCCTAGCATCCCTCGCGGAACTCAATGGCCGGTCTGGATATGAAGCGTAGACTAGCCTGAATACCCTTGATTTGAGTGCTATTCCACTGAAGGACTTCAAGAGCTACCGTACTCGCACAATTGGAAAGACAAGCCCAGTCCCGGCGATACAGTACCCTCGGCTATCGACGGATGCCGAGATAAGAATTAATTTCCAGCGTTCACACAATCACTCATGCCACCTAGGCAAGCTCACGAAGCTGCCCCACCTCCTCATTGGCCCGAAGCCATCACGTATCTCACCAGACCGCGTCTTTCGGCCACATTCCCGCCCTCGCTAATTCCCCTACTATATTACCCCGCGACCAATACGAAATTCACTCCTCGACCAATTACCCATCCTGCTCATGTGGTCGTAAAAAACATATCTACCCCAGGGCATCCGGCAAATGGTCAACTTGGATTATTCGCAAAGCGAAAGATCCAAGGTGGAGAGATGATCATCCCATATCTTGGAGTCATACATCATACCCTGATCCCTGTTGATTCTGAAGTAAAAGAAGAAGAAGAGGATGAATCAGATTACGATCTCAGCCTTCTTCGACTCTCTCATGCGGATCCACGCAATCCATTCCCAGGGCATCATATCTCCATAGGAATTGATGCTGCTATTATGGGGAATGCTGGGAGGTTCGTTAATGATTTTAGAGGGATTGGAATGGCTCCTAATGCTGAATTCAAGTTGGGGAGGGGAGAAGGTGGGGAATTGAGGATGGAGATCTGGGCATTGAAAGGCAAGGGAATAGGCAAAGGAGATGAGATTATGGTCAGCTACGGAAAGAGCTGGTGGGGAGCTAGAAAAGGATGATCGTATATCCATATTTCGATCCTGCCTATTACAATCAGATACGATGCCGAGTCTAGGTCCACTCCCATCGCCAACCTCCCGGATCCCCCTCTGCAGCAGGCAGCCCGTCTACATCAACTTTCATCCTTCCTTCAAACGCAGCACTTCCCCAAGCTCCCCTCGGACATCGTCTCCTACGCATCGAATACCCTTCAGTCCCACCAGGTAAACAAAGCGTATACACCGCCGACTCTTCGTCCACATCTGTGTGTCAGCTCAATTAGCGAAATGAAAGAAGGCTTACGAGCAGGAACGATTGATCCAGAGGACGATCGACCCAAGATCCTTTCTAGACCAATTTGGAGCTTTATGCGTTTCTCACGACTTTGTTTTGGGATTTCGTCTGATATACCATCAGGAGTGAAGATCGGAAGTGAGGAATCGGGAGATAATTCGGGTTCCAGGATTAGCAACCCGACTGGTGGGGATCTGGATATTAGCTATGTCGTATGTGGACTTAGATACGTGCCCAGCATTGAGTGATGAGAGGTGATGTACGGCGGATTTAGCAGCAGCAATCACTTCTAGGTAATCCGAGATGATCACACTTCCATCAGCACTTCCCGTCTAGAGATGCTTACCCAGCTTTGAACTTCAACCTTGGTTCTCCTACTTCTACTGTATTATCCTGGTCTTGGATATTCTCATTCGCCTCATTGACTTCCATGAGTAATCCAGCGATATTCCATAGAATCACTAATCCCGGTCTTTTATCTAGATTTTGCGGCCCAGTATCTGCATCTGCCTGACGGCTGAGAAGCGAGAGGAGCAGCATGACATGTTTGATAGTAGGGCAATAACTACCATGAGTCATGAGTTACAGTGATAGAGACAAGACAAGAGAGTAGCATACCGAATATCAACCCTCCTGAGACGATCCAGTATCCCATAATCCCCACCTCTCTCCCTCATATAATCCTCATCCTCCACTTCTACATTACTTGCATATTCCTCCTTCGGCCCAGTGATGATCAGTACCCTCTCCCTGTTCCTCTTTATACTCTCACTACTTCGAACCGATTGAGATCCAGTTTCAAATTCAGGTAATGAAGATAAGTAGAGGTGATTAAGAGCTAGGTGGATGGGCGTCGTTGGCGGTAATGGTCCCAAAAGAGATAACGGAATCGGTAGCCCATCATTCGGCGCTGATGACTGAGGTGGAAGGAGGGATGAGATGGGAAGAGATAGTGGTATTGTGCTTTTGGGACTGGTCATAGTGAGAGGAGGAAAAGAAGCAACAGCTAGTTGTAAGCTGGACCACCTCCACTTCTGATTTCTGTTTGTCCTCGTTGCGTAGAGATCGTACTATACTTGTGACTGTGCATGATACAAATGTTTTGATGACTGTAACTGATGTATACTACAAGAATGTTCTGCTCCAATGCTCTACCCCTAAGCCTCGGTCTTCTCAACAGCTGCGGTCTCTCCAGCAGCAGATGCCTCGGCAGCAGCATCCCTCTCTGCCTTATCCTTCTCTTCCTGCTCCTCGTAGCCCTCGACGACGATGTCGTTCAATCCAAGATCCTCATTCTGCTCATATGTCCTGACATACTCCTCAATCGCCATATTAGGATCGGCGTCGGGGGCATACAGGTTCTGAACATAACTGTTACTGACCGGATCATCAATGATGATTGTGAACTTCATTTCTGCGTTCATACATTTCTTCAATCCTTGTAGGAAAGATTCGAAAGAACGTTCATCGCTGTTGATATCGAGTCCTGCTTGACCGACACCTGATGTTGCTGAATCACCTGTTCGGAAGACTTTGGTGGATAATTCATTGTAGATTTCGTTGAGAAGTCCCTCGAGGGTTGTGAATCGTCCACCGAGAGTTCCGGGCTGCAAGACCAAGTCAATTTCAGGAATCTCGAGACCTGCTGTGTCGGACTGGTCATTAGCTAGTGTACCGCGGAGAAGTTATAAACTTACCTTGAGCATATCTCTCGACATATCCTCATCATCCTCAACCTTGAGAGTGATCTTTCGGCCCTTCTCAGAGACAGCTCCGCCCGACTTGATCTCGTTATCTCTGTAACCACAGGCATAACAGTTGGTAGCCATGATGATGATGTTCTGTATGTCAGCATCGTAAACGTTTCTGCGAATGAGGGACGTACCTGGAAATAAGGGATATTGACCTGCTGCATCAAGGTCTCGAGCGGATGTCCACAGCTCGAACATGTACTTGGGAAACTGAAGATCTCGTCCGGGACAACCGTTCCATCATCTCTTGTGACTGTGTTTCCGATATTTCTCCTCAATTCGAAATCCTCTGGCTTGTTCAGTTTGTGAGAGTCGTCAACCAATGGCTGACCCGAAGCGGATTGCTCGGGCATATCGTCCGGCCGAGCAACTAGACCGAGAGCGATATTCTGCTCCAAAGTACGATTGTAGGGCCTCATGTTCCATTGAGAATCGGAAGTGCTTCCGATGAATTGGAAGAAAGAGTTCCCAGAGGGATCGTCAACCACAACTGGCGTGGGCTTGAATGGCTTTTGGTTTGGATCTTCGGCATTCATCTCATCATCGTTGTTGTCGATACCAAGCAGTTCACGTAGACTCGTGAGCATGGCATCGATCTTGGCGGCGGTTTCGGGGTCGATGTGCCGACGGACTGGCTGTTCCATATCGAGATCACGGATGGTATCGCGGATGATTCCTTCGACTGTCGTTAATTGACCTCGGCCAGGTGGGATGGTGAGTTGGTATTCTGGAAGAGTGATGGTGGCGGTATTAGACTTGACTAGTTGTCGATCAAGGTCTTTACGGGTGAGGAGGTGGACAGTGTAGTTGACTCCCTTTGCTGCTTTGTCAGCTCTGCGCAGGTGTCTGCGTGCTACAAGACATACCTTGAATCTCTCCTGCAGAGTTGACCTCACTATCACGATGTCCGCAGTGGTCACACTTGAACGACATGATGATGATCTCCTTGAAATAAGGGATACTCGTTAAAAGCAGTCTTGTCGTTCCCTACAATTAGCTACTTTTCTCCTGTGGAAGGAGATGACCAGCTTACCTGCTCATGACAACGCATACACAGACTCTCAATCTCCTGAACCTCCCTCTCCTCCCCATCTTCCTGCTCTGCAAGGGTAGGAGCATCATGTGCTAATCGCTTATCGTCGTCCTCGACAGTTGCCAAAGCATTTGTTCGAGAGGCGATATCACCCATCGAGGGGAAAAGGTTTTCCTTCTGTTCCGACATTTTGTACTTCTGAATCATCAGCTTCCACTCGCAAAGTCTGGACTGAAAAGGCGTAGAGATGTGTGGATCAGACTTTTAGGCATAAAGTTTGGTTTCACGCTCGAGAGCTTTCAAACGCAAATTACATTGAACATCATAGAAGGGGTTGAGGGGCATGAGGGGGTTTTGATCAATGGATTGTAGACATACCTGTGTTGTATACAGTGATATGATTGTTCAACCTGTACCAGCAGAGTCGATTAAGTATGAATAGTATAGTATGATGGAAGGAGCTGGAAATATCAACTTTTGGAGTATCTTACAAATCGGTTGTATGATCCTACCCTTTAAACCATGGTGTGAGTTTACGTAAAGATGCGGGGTAACGCGAGTGAGTGAGCATTGTTGATGATGAATAGTAGTATATCTTGTTGTAGTATGGGGGTAAGGAGATGACGGCGTATATAACCCCTACAATCATCACCTCCAAGCTCTTCCTGGGCGCTGTACTCAGTACCCAGCTTGGGAATGTGGCTTGGAATGATGATGGGCAGTGTCTCTTCCTCACCAAGCGGGGAGCGACAGTGATGGTAGGTCTGCTTCGATCATGCTGAACGCCTCTCTCCGCAACAACAGCTAACAACTAGACACCATGGCTAGTCAGCTCATTGCCCTCTCCACCGACATTGATCGACCCAAATATGGCGAACGACAAGAACAGAGAAGATGGAGAAGACGAGGATGATACAATGGACGGTCCGGAAGACGGGGAAGCGAAGATCAAAGCAGAAGTAACGAGACCAGCGGGAGGGGAAGTGAAGTGGTGGAGCAATGTCGTCGAGATTCAGCCCACTGGGCCTAAGGATCCGAGATACAATTGGGTGGGTGTCAATAGTGAGTAATCCCTTGTAGACATGAGGATGACGTGCTGATAACGTCCTAGAGGGGACTAGCTGGCTTCTTCGGAATGACGAGGTGAACCCACGGCAGGCTGTTTGGTCGCCTTCTGGGCTTTCTGATCTGGGCGGGTGAGTTGACGTGTACTTGTCAATTTGCCAGGAACACAATGGCTGACCGTCCAGGTGTCTACTAGCAATGCTCAGCAGTACCGGTCAACTTTCAATCTACGCCCCTCGGAGCGATCCAATAGGTTCACAATGGGACGAGGTCAGCTGTCCGTTGTATCAACCTCAACACGGCTGATGATAGATCGCCGATATCACGAACCTTATCAAAACAAATCTTCGCCCTCCAACCCACAGAGATGAAAAGCCGAACCTGGCTCAAGTGAGGGAATTACAAGCTTCAAGTGAGTGAATCACGCTAGTGCTGAGGTCAATTAACTGAGAAGCCAGATATCGCATGGTCCCCTGCTCTTCCACTCGATACATATCCCGGCTCAGACGGTAGTTTATTAGCTGTTGCTACTCGATCATACGGAATCTCGCTCTGGTCGTAAGCTCACTTGCCCAGGATTTCGATGCAGAGCTGATGGTAGGTATGGTGAAGAGAAACGGTTCCGACGAGTCGCTCAAATGAAGATCGGCGATACATTCGCGACTCAGCTCACTTGGTCTGCCTGGACCGCAATTGACGAACGCACTTGTGAGATAACACCTTCTCCATATCAGTCAACGTGCTCACGTACAGGTCAGGCGCGTCTGGTGTATGTCACGACCCAGGGATACATTGGATCATATACTATCCGTCGCACTACCCAATTCGAGGGCGGAACAAGAAGCTTAGACTGCGTGGTTGATGAGCCAATCTGCATGGATGCGGGAGATGGACGTCAGGTCACCGCCGTGCAATGGATCGAGGTATGTACCTCACATTACTTTCTCGCATGACCTGACTCGAAAGGGGACTTTGTTCTGGACAAAACCTGGCTCGGCTCATTTCCGCTTGAATCACGCAACGTCAAATGTCTGCTTGGGACAAGTCGGTAATTGGGCGGGTTGTAATGCTCTTGGCGTCTGTGTCGGTACGTACAACGGCAGAACGACCATGATTCAGCTGATGAGTAGGGGTACATCGTATAGGCCCGTCAAGCATCGCTGTCGTCCTCTCCACCCTCACCCTACACATCATTCACAACATCCATACCTCTCCGACCCTTGCTCCACTTGAAGAGTCCCTCGTGGCGACCTTGGCAGCTAGACAAGCGTTCCTCGATCACGCTTTGGGTGATTACCAAAAAAGAAATCGATTCCTGGTTGGACCTGTTGTGCCGGAACAATTGACAGCTTGGACCTCTGGCTGGGCCGGCCTGAGTCACGAGGGCATAGCTTGTTTGAATTTCGAGTAAGCACATAATCGTTGAACTCGCCCATGACCTGCTTCACAACTAGTCAGGCGAGTTTAGGACACTTTACCGGTCGCTTCTTCACCTCGTTTCGCTATCCCCGCTTCACTTCCATTACTGCTACTGCTCAGCTCAGTCGGCAACTACAAGTCAACGTCGGCTTCTTTGGGCTATGATTGTTTGCTTATGAGTAGGGTCATCAACTTCCATAACCTCAGTACTTCGAATGAGGGCAAGCGATTGGTCTCTTTTTGCGCTATCGATATAACCAAATCGCTTCCTGGTTCACACCTCACTGTGACTGAGCAATTGAGAAACCTCCTCGATGCCCCCATCAATCGTAAGCTGCCTTGATTTACGAATAATGCGAAGCTGATCACCAGCCTTACTTCGCTCAACTTCACGCGAACTTCTACCTCACGTCATGCGCCTAGTAGCTACTCCGCCAACCCCTTCCGAGATCACAGATCTACTAGACATCTGTTCACCCGATGACGAAGATGGTGCGGAACATACAATATCTGAAGCAGACATGCGACAAGCGTTCTTCAATCGGGAAGACTTGAATGCCAGTAGGCTTAAATACGCTTTAAGTCTCTGGTGTGCTGTATGTTTGCTTTTAAGCGTATGAGATGAGCTTACCGATAGGGGCGATATCCGGCCAATAGAGACGAATTTGCTTCCCACGCAACGACTTCTTTGAGAAGCACGATGGCTTCAAATCTGAGGGTAGCGGTGCAATATGCTTCCAGCAGTCGAGGTGTGATAGCGAGTAAGTCTAAATCACGGTATAAGCTGATGGCAGGCGGAAGTACCGATGAACGATATCTCCGACTGCTCATCACTCGGAGCCAGCGTTTAAAAGTCTCGGCCGAATCCGTCATCGGCAAACTTCCGTCATTGGAATATGACGAAGAGATTGATAGATGTCGCGCCTGTAAAGAGACGGTTGATATGGGTGATATCCAAGGGATAGCAAAGTGCAAAAACGGTCATCATTGGTGTAAGCCTCCATTTCCTTCAGTCGATCAGCGCTGACTTACAGCACGATGTTCGATTACCGGTTTCCTCATCACCTCACCGAGGTATAGGACATGTACAGCCTGCCCCGCGATAGCGTTGTTGCCTAGTAGGATTGAACGCTCTGGACCATCTCCTGTTGATCCATTCACTGGGATTGATAGGGATTACAAGAGGTTCTCAGTAGCAGTGAAAGAAGGTGAAGAATTAATTCAGGGAGTTCTGGGGAGTTGTGCGGCTTGTATATTGTGCGGGGGCCGGTGGATCCGGGCAACATAGAATCGAGATAGATACATGTAAGGTTATATGATATTGGTTGGTAGCACATCCACGTGTTTTGCCTATGACGTTGTTTGCCCTCGTGAATGACCTTTGTACTTTACCTTATCCGCCTCCAGCAGCGACATGTCGCAGCCTTCACTAGAGCCATATTTACGCGCCCGCAACGTTGATCCCTCTCTTATACCCTCGAACCCAGTCCGAGGGATCCGGAAACCACCTGCGAAGGTTCAAGAAACCGATTTCCCGGAATTCATCAAACGTCTTATCTCGCTCGCGCTCTCACCGTATGCGTTTTGCTCCCCTTTAAGCACCTATAACTGATCAGATAGTATCACAATTCCTTTGAGGGTTATCAGCAGGACGTTGAAATCACCGTTGACGGTGTCTCTTATATTACGTTTGATATTACTTGGATTTCTGGTACTTTCAAGTGCTATATTCTCGGTATTGGCAGTAGGGGCTTTCTGGTATTCATGGGGAACAGGAGGAACAGTCGAAGTGGAAGGATGGCTTACTTATGGGTGAGCATCAATATAACGGAATGAAGGGTGAAGCTGATGAATAGGTCGAGGGAACGCCCTATCCCTCATACACTTGTCCCTCTACCTACCGACTTGATACAGGAGGATCTGAGGTATGATGTACAGGTTGAGATGGAGCTAGTGAGACCACCTCGAGGTGCTGAAGAGATTGGTAAGCTATCGCTGTAGTGTTATTGGTGTAAGCTGATCCGAAAGGGAATTTCATGTTGGCTGTTGATTTACGTTCATACCGTAACCCAGAAATTACAGTCATCAAAGCCTCTCAGCCTGTAAGTCATCCTTTCAATTATAATCTAGTAGCTGATGATAGTCCCTCCCTCCTCCGGCTTTACAATCATCTCTGATCCACCTTCCTTCTTTCCCGACATACCTCTTGCCCCCCTGTATACTCCCTTGGCCGGTCCGATCACTCTGCCCATCTCGAATACTTGGCTACGATGACCGTACCTTATCGACACTTAGGAATAGGAGACGTAAAGGTGGATCAGGCAGTACTGCCAAGGGCAAGGAGGTCGTATTGCTCAAGAAGGAATTGATGGAGGCTGTTCTTCTCAAGCCTGCCAGGGGAGGTGAGGCAGTTGTGGGCGCTGTCTACGTTAGCATTGGTAAGCTGAATCTCTCCTTCACGAAATGTCAGCTGATGCGTAGGACGTGAGGATGCTGTGGACGGAGAGAAATGCTCGTCGTGGAAAGAGGTGCGGACCACTGGTTGGGTTGTCGTTAGGTTTATCCCTCGACCAACTGGTATTCGGTACGTTTTTCCTTCGTGGCGTCTACAAAGCTGACATCGCAGCTGGCTACTCTCGTCCCACCCACTACCCCCTCTCCTGCTCTTACCTCCCGTATCCCTGGGCTTAACCCTGACCTCGTCCCTATTCGCCTTCCTCATAATTACCTACCTGGCCCGATCCAAACCCCAAGGTCAGAAGAAGGCGAGGATAGAGAATCCAATGTCAGAAGAATCCCTCTTGGCTGAGAGGACACAACAGTCATTCAATGCAAGGGATGAAGCTGAGAAAAGAGAGCAAGTTCGAAGGAGGGCAGAATGGGAAGAAGTAGAGTCCGGCGCGGGAATGAGAAGGATGCCTGCCGATAAGCAACGAAGTCATATGAGTTCTGCTATTGGAGGAGTATGTCCTTTCCTTGTTCCCATAGATGACGGAGGGCTGACAGACAGTCCGAGACAACTGCACCTACTACCATCAGGTCATTTGGACCTATTCCAGGATCTGTTACTGAGTCTTCTGTATCGGGAACTCCGGATGTTGAGGGAGAGACTAGTGAAATCGCTACTGAGTCTGGAACGACGGAAACGGAGACGGACGGCACAAGGACTGCTACTGAGGGTAGCGTCAGTGATGACTGGGAGGATCAATAGTATTTTAGGATGAGCTGGATCGCACCCGGCAGACCGAAGAATCCACTTTGGTATACACGCGTAGACCTTAGTGTAATCAGCAGCACCACTTGTATTTGTAGAGTATGCCATATCTCGTCAAAGTTATGTCCTTGTCCCGTCGTGTATGATGATACAACCAATATACAACCTCCCTTCCCCCTTCCAAGATCCTGTACATGTCGCTTTTTGACTCCTATGTTCACTCCTTCATGAGCACCTGTGGCCCGCAATATCCCAATAATCCCTCGATTTGGTCATACTACTGGATTGTTCTCTTGAAGTATTTCGAATTAACGACAAATCCACTCATCATCCCAAAGATAGTCTCTCCCAGCGCAAAGTACGAATTGAGGAATCTGCGAAGAGTATTGTCTTGAATCATACTAGTTGCAGGCCTATACATCAGCACAACAATTGAGAAAAGATCAAGGAGACTAACGCGAATCCAGTTGATTTCTTGATTCCTGCTATTATTGTTGAAAGGGCTACTAGATCGAATGCGAGTCTTGTCAATCTATTCAAGCCGAACATGATACGTGAGTGAGACTGATCGAAGACGAAGATGGGAGCTGGATTCGCTGGGATGTAGGGAAAAGTGAGTTGTGGGATATAATCAAGGCAATGAATGACCAGACCAGATGAGGTTGTCGCGTTTAAATCGGCAAAACGGCGAATGACGTTTTGAGATTTATAGTCTGATATGATAACTAAGTAGGTTTCGAGACGCTACGCACAAGGCGGCGTCTACGAGGAAACTGACAGACCGACTTCGGGTCGTTATCTGGTAAGACTGGCTGTCGAGGTCAAAATCTTCGACTTTCAGTATCTCAAGGCCCTTCTACGTCGGCCGCCAATTCCTTCGCCCGATGCAACTTAAGATAAGCGAATTCGGAAGTAGTCATCGCAGTGCACCCACCGATGTACCAGGCAAAATCTACACACGATCAACATATCAGGTCTACATGCAAGCAATACACTATGATATCTCAAGGATATACTGCCAGATCAGATTAATCCACTTCCAACCATCTTGTCGAATACACTCGTCCTTCGGTACGCCCTTGCCCCATCAATGCTTTCGACGGGCCCTTGCATTCATCTTTGCAATCTCCAATAGCTCATACTCACAACCGGTCCCTCGCCACAACCAACGAGTGGCGCAACGACCTTGCCTGATTCTATTACTGCACTCGAACATGTTGTCCGAATCGAATTCCGCCTCTCCCATCCGGAATGAGACAGTTGAGGGTGAGTCGAGTGTCCAATGCTCGGTGAGCTTGAAGGGGAGGATATTCATCCACTCATCGCCCTCTGATCATCAGTATCCTACTAGATGCTCGCGCCCTTGACATACCATCCACGAGAGTCTCGACTTGCTCGTCACTAACGATCATATGGGTGCTGGTTGCCCTGTGCTGAATAGCCAGTATATCGACGGGTGTGCCTCCAAAGTAGAGATCATTATTGATGTCAAGCGCAATCATTTCGCCGCCCAGCATATTTCGCTGCCAGTCCAGTTGTTGTCGTCGTCTCCATCGTCTACCGATGGCGACGCCCTCGTCATACCTTAGATCCTCAAGGAGGAATTGGATGCTTTGGTGGAAGGCGCGAGCGACGATGATACTGAGGAGCAAGATGCGTCGCTTGCACTCCAACACATTCTCTCTAGTCGGATCGCGCTCGGCATCGAACAGGGCGACTGAGGCGTAATGTAGCTCCTATACGTCAGTTTTTGACCTATGTTGTTTTATGTCGACTGCACTCACCCCAAAGCCCAAGAAAATGTTCATTGGTTGGAGATGTTCCACTCTAGCGACAAGGTCTTTCCTCTGCTCGGTCTCGAGTATGATAGTCCACGGCTTTGCTTCACTGAGCTGCTGTATTCTCGCAGCGACCATCTTAGATTCATCGGCACCTGCGACACTTCGTCCAAGAGGGCTGAATACCAGGCGATTGGCTATAGATATACTCTGCTGCAGAGTCCTGATGTGCCATCGGCTGGCCAACTTGAAGTATACTCGATACCAGCCCCGTCGGTAGAAAGAGGTCTGCGGGACGTTGGGGTTACTGAGTGGAAATGGACCATTGAGCTGCTCCCAACGTTGTTCGAGCTCTTCCAGTTCGAAGTCGAATTTGGGAATGAGTTCGGGGAAGGGTAAATCACTCCAGCCAGATACGCCGAGGTCGTCGGAGGAAGCTACGGTAGGCATATCGGACGCGTATATGTTGTGATAAGGAAGTGTACGTGTGTTGCCAGGTTTGTTCGTTTCACTCAAGCTTGAGATAGATTCGTCGACTCTGTGATGCCTATAAGCGCTCTGAGTAATCTATAGAGTGGAGAGTGATGAAGAAGAATGAGAAGTGCAGGGCAAACATTCTTAAATTATATGGGGCTGCACCGTCATCCAACAAGAAGGGTGGAGCGTTAAAGCGTGTTGTTGGTCTCCCCGTGTGTAATGTACACTGATGTGTTTGGTTGTTTGTGTCCCCAGCTCGACCTCATCGACGCATTCGGCAATCGCTCACAGGACTTGTTTCCTTCCATCTTGTGAATCTTTAGTAATGACTCGTTGCAATATGTGGGCGAATTGATCGTTGCACACGTCGTTGTAATCAAACATTTCCCACAACCAGTACAAAGTGCGAAAATGCAAGGTGTTCAAGTTCTCGATTGTTAGGTTGCATCCACTTCGCCTGCTGATCAAGAGGTTCCTTCCTGAGTCGTAGCAATCGACGTACAATTATAACGAACAGCAACATGCATCAAGCAGCACAGCACATAAATCACCAAATTACAAAGAAAGAGTACAATGGATTGACCGGCCTACAAGAAGGTGACGAAACAAGCGAGAATGATTTCCCAAACATTCGGTGATTGCTTTGCTTGCGATCACTTCTACGCAGGAACAATCTTGGTCATTAATCCTCGAATGAAGCGAACCGTCACACCGGTCCAATCGATACCCTTCATGACGAACGTAATGTTTTCCGGTTTACCCCTTATCATACCATCATGGGCAGCGAGA